>Ga0105053_10000867_pt1 | contig 48932 bp, 45 predicted proteins | sample BON01_FD_78093 | JGI IMG/M metagenome (GOLD analysis project Ga0105053, IMG submission 78093) | Freshwater microbial communities from Lake Bonney liftoff mats and glacier meltwater in Antarctica - BON-01 | ecosystem: Environmental > Aquatic > Freshwater > Ice > Glacier meltwater | place: Lake... | reverse complement strand
TCAACAGAATAAAGTAATAATGCGAACCTATAAAAGAAAAAACACTTGCAAGAATGTTCTTACAAGTGTTTAATTAAGTATTATTGTCTAATAATCTGTATCGTTTATTCAGGACGGGACAAGAATAATTTTTTACCCTTTTAAACTTGCGCTTAAATATTCTCTATTCATACGGGCAATGTTTTCTAAAGAAATCCCTTTAGGACATTCAACCTCACAGGCTCCTGTGTTTGTGCAGTTTCCAAAACCTTCAGCATCCATTTGAGCAACCATACTTAAAACACGATCTGCGGCTTCCACTTGTCCTTGCGGTAATAAAGCATATTGAGATACTTTTGCACCTACAAATAACATTGCAGAACTATTTTTACAACTCGCTACACAAGCTCCACAACCAATACAAGTTGCTGCATCCATGGCTTCATCTGCTGCGTGTTTAGAAATTGGAATTGAGTTTGCATCTTGTGTGTTTCCTGAAGTGTTTACAGAAATATATCCTCCAGCTTGTTGAATTCTATCGAAAGCAGATCGATCTACTACTAAATCTTTAATTACTGGAAATGCTTTTGCTCTAAAAGGCTCAATTATAATTGTATCACCATCTTTAAATGTACGCATATGTAACTGACAAGTAGTAACTCCTCTATCAGGCCCATGAGCTTGACCGTTGATATACATAGAACACATTCCGCAGATTCCTTCTCTACAATCGTGATCAAATGCTACTGGGTCATCTTCGCTATTAATTAATTGTTCGTTCAATACGTCCATCATTTCTAAGAACGACATGTGTTCTGAAATTTCACTCACTTTGTACTTAACCATTTGCCCTTTATCTTTGGCGCTTTTCTGTCTCCAGATTTTTAATGTTAAATTCATAACTATTAAGGTTTTAGTAATTAGCGAAAAGCGAAAAGAAATTAGTTCTTTTCATCTAACTTTTTAATAATGGAATTAAGCATCTTGCTAATTTTCGTTATTAAATTTTCAATTATTTCACTATCACTTATGTAATTTAATTCTTTTGTTATTAATATTTGTGTTTCTAGTTCAAATAAAGAGCCTCTAGATATTCTTAAAAACTGAATATAGCTCTTTCGGGATAATCTCCCCCAACCTTCTGCTATATTTGAAGGTATAGATACTGATGCTCTTCTCATTTGACTTGTTAAGCCAAATTTTTCGTTATCTGGAAAAGATGAAGAAATTTTATAAATTTCTTTTACTAAAATCATTGATTTTTGCCAAACAATTAGCTCTTTATATGATTTTAGTACACTCATTTTTTCTTTCTTCACTTTTCCCTATTCGCTCTTCGCTAGTTTTCTCTTCACTTATTTATAACTTCTCTGTTTTAATTCAATATCATTAAATTCTAATTCTTCTTTGTGTAAAACTGCATTTGCAGGGTCACCTTTACATTCCCACGCAGAAACGAAAGAATAGTTTTTATCATCACGTTTTGCTTCTCCCATTTGTGGTCCTGATTCTTCAGCAGATTCTTCTCTAAAATGACCGCCACAAGATTCATTTCTATGTAAGCATCTTTAGCAAATAATTCCCCTAATTCTAAAAAATCTGCAACTCTACCTGCTTTTGCTAATTCTTCATTAAACTCTTTATCGCCACCAGGAACAAAAACATCTTTCCAGAACTCTGCTCTTAATTCAGAAATCTCTTCAATTGCTTCTTTTAAACCAGCTTCGTTTCTAGACATACCACATTTATTCCACATGATATTTCCTAATTTTTTATGAAAATAATCAACAGATTTAGTCCCCTTATTATTTATAAAGAAATTAATACGATCTGAAACTTCTTTCTCAGCAGCTTCAAATTCTGGTAAATCTGTTGATATTTTTCCAGTTCGAATATCATCCGCTAAATAATCTCCAATAGTATAAGGTAATACAAAATAACCATCTGCTAAACCTTGCATTAACGCAGAAGCTCCTAATCTATTTGCGCCATGGTCTGAGAAATTTGCCTCACCAATACAATAACATCCAGGGATTGTTGTCATCAAATTATAATCTACCCAAACACCCCCCATTGTATAATGAACGGCAGGATAAATCATCATTGGAGTTTTGTATGGGTCTTGATCAACAATCTTCTCATACATTTGGAATAAGTTTCCGTATTTTTCTTCTACAATTTTCTGGCCTAATTCATAAATTTTAGCATCAGAAGCATTTGTAATATTATGAATTTTAGCTTGATCTTTTCCATATCTAGTAATTGCCGAAGCAAAATCTAAATACACGGCTTCACCTGTTGCATTTACTCCGTAACCAGCATCACAACGTTCTTTTGCTGCTCTAGAAGCTACATCTCTAGGAACTAAATTACCAAATGCAGGATAACGTCTTTCTAAGTAATAATCTCTTTGCTCTTCAGACAAATCGGTAGGTTTTTTACGACCTTCTCTAATTGCCATCACATCTTCCATGTTTTTTGGAACCCAAATCCTACCATCATTTCTTAAAGATTCTGACATCAATGTTAATTTAGATTGATAATCTCCAGAACGTGGAATACAAGTAGGATGAATTTGTGTATAACAAGGGTTTGCAAAATAGGCTCCTTTTTTGTGTATTTTCCATGCTGCAGTGACATTAGAACCCATAGCGTTGGTTGATAAAAAATATACATTTCCATACCCCCCTGAAGCAATTACCACAGCATGTGCAGAATGACGTTCTATTTCTCCAGTAACTAAATTACGTGCAATAATTCCACGAGCTTTGCCATCAACAATTACAATATCTAACATTTCATGACGGTTAAACATTTCAATCTTTCCACGAGCAATTTGTCTATTCATTGCAGAATACGCACCTAATAATAATTGTTGCCCAGTTTGTCCTTTTGCATAAAAAGTTCTAGAAACTAAAACCCCACCAAAAGAACGATTGTCTAATAAACCCCCATAATCACGTGCAAAAGGAACACCTTGTGCTACGCACTGATCTATAATATTTGCAGAAACTTCTGCTAAACGATAAACATTAGCTTCTCTTGAGCGGTAATCTCCTCCTTTTACAGTGTCATAAAACAATCTGTAGTTAGAGTCTCCATCTCCTTGATAATTTTTTGCAGCATTTATTCCTCCCTGAGCCGCAATTGAATGTGCTCTACGTGGAGAATCTTGATACGCAAATGCTTTTACATTATAGCCTAATTCTGCTAAAGTTGCAGAGGCAGAACCACCAGCTAAACCTGTACCAACAACAATAATATCTATATTACGTTTGTTAGCAGGATTTACAAGGTTGATATGATTTTTATAATCTGTCCATTTATCTTTAATTGGACCTTTTGGTACTTTTGAATCTAAAGCCATAGTTTATTAAGATTAATGGTTCTGATTTAAATGATGATAAATTGCGATAAAAATAAAACCTAAAGGAATTATTATTGAATACACTTTACCAATAGTTTGTAGTGTCTTTTTTCTACTAGCATTAGAACCCATAGATTGAAAAGCTGATGTAAAACCGTGTGCTAAATGCAATCCTAAAAATACAAAAGCAAGCACATAAGCGCCAACTCTAACCGGACTTATGAATTTTTCTTGTAATTCACGAAAATACCTCAATTCTCCATTATGAATACCAGACCAATCTCCTTGTATAAATTTTGTGTTAATTTCTGGAAACCAAAAATCTATAAAGTGTAAGATGATAAATGCTAAAATTGCAATACCACTCCAAATCATGTTTCTACTCATCCAAGATGAATTTGCACCACCGTTATTTTTTGCATAAGATACTTTTCTCGCTCTTGAGTTTTTTAACTCTAAAATGAAACCCATCACAAAGTGAAAAACAACTGCGAAAATTAATACAGGCTGCAAGGCAAATTGAACTAAAGGGTTTGTCCCCATAAAGTGAGAAACATCATTGAAATAATTTGGGCTAAAAACTGATAAAATATTTATTGCTAAATGTTGAAGTAAGAAGAACATTAAGAAAAACGCTGAAAGCGCCATTGCTACTTTTCTTCCAATTGAAGATTTAAAAAATCCGCTCATTTTTTGTTAGTTAAGAATTGACACAAATTTACGTCTATTGATAAGTATAAGCAAACAACTTTTTTGTTTTCTATCGTATTTAGAATTTGTTTAAATAGTTGTTAATTAGAATAGATCAAACACTTGTTGTTTTTCCATTTTCCTTTGAGTGAGTTTTGAGAAATAATTTTGTTATCACAAGTCAAATAATTTCTTTTTTCATCCTTTTTAATAACCTTATTGTTTCCTGCTAAAATGCCATTTACGATTCTAAAAATTAACCCTTTTTTTGGATACGGAACACCTTTTTCGGTATATAATAATCCAATAGAATTATTAAACAAATCCATTTCTGAAGAAACTTTATCAGGATTTTCTCCGTCTTCTAATTGGCTTTTTTTGTACTGCTGGTAATTGGTTTTCTCGTGTGCTTTTCCCAATTTTCTCGCTGCGTTTTCTCCAATTTCTTGACGCAACCGTGCCATCCAATAGGCGTGACGAAAAGCATCTACTTGTCCGCCATTTTTATCACCATCTAATAATGGTGTTTTTGCTACTGAATCCGCAACTCTTTGTGCTTCTTTAGAAAGTTCAAACGCTTTTTTTGCTTTAAATACATGAAAAATAAACCACGTTTTTTTAGGGCAAGAAAGTTTCTTAAATTGTTGCCAATTAGATTGAGAAAAACCTTGAATGCAAAAAAGAAAGCAATAAAAAAGCAGTACTTTTTTCATAAGATAAAAGTACTGCTTTTTACAACATTCTTCAAAAAATATACTAGGTCATTTCGAAATGAGTTTGAGAAATCCAATGCTCACACTTCTCGTTTAGCTTCGAAGTAATATCAATTTATTTTACTTCTAAAATTTTGTTTTCGTCATCAACTTTAACAGTATATTTCCCTTTTGGCAAATAGAAAACACCGTTTTGAGCTGCTTGTAATTTAGAATTTTTGTTTGCTTTCTCATACGCTCTTTTTCCGTTTTTAGAAAAAGAAACATCGTAAGAAATAGTGTTAAAACCATTATCTGCATTTACAGAAAAAGAGTTTACTAATATGGCATCTGCATAAATTGATACTGTTTTTTTCTTAGCTGAATTAGAAAATAACGTGATGTTTACTTCTGGAGTAAATGGTTCTGACCATTGACTTCTTGAACTTCCCCAGCGAGATGATGAGTTAATACCATCTATGTTGAACACATGAGTTTCTTTTGCTTGGTAAGAATCAAAACTTTGTAATTTAGAGATGTTCGCTTTAAAGATACTTCTACCATGAGTACCAACAACCAAATCATTTTCTCTTTCTTGAATTACTAAATCGTGAACCTCAACATTTGGAAATCCATTACTAAATGGATGCCAAGAATCACCATTATTAAAAGTAACATACAATCCGTTATCTGTACCAAGGTATAAAATTTTTTCGTTTGTAGGATCTTCTTTAATCACATTTACTGCTGAAGTTGGAATGTTACTTCCAATATTTTTCCAAGTTTCTCCAAAATTATCAGACATATAAACATAGGTTGCAAAATTGTCTGAACGCATTCCGTTTAAAGTTACGTACACTCTTTCTTTTTTAAATTTTGAAGCGATAACTCTACTTACCCATAATCCTTTCGGTAAATTTCCAGTACTATTTTTCCAAGAAACTCCACCATCTTTTGTAATATGAATCAATCCGTCATCAGAACCTGTATAAATCAACCCAAAATGAAATGGACTTTCAGAAATGGTTGCTAACGTTCCGAAAGGAACATTTCCTTTTTCCCCGCCAGCTGTTAAATCATCAGAAATCACTTCGAAAGTCTCACCTTGATCCATAGAACGCAATAATTTATTTGCGCCCATATATAAAATATCTTGGTTGTGTGACGATAATAATATTGGAGTCTGCCAATTATAACGATATGGAGAATCTCCTAATTCATGTTTTGGATGTATAGAAATTCTTTTTCCAGTTTTTAAATTTACACGGAAATAATACCCGAATTGAGAACCAGAATATACGGTTTCATTATCTCTAGAATCTACTTCAACTTGCATGCCATCACCACCGCCAATTCCTTTGTAAGGATAACTTCCTCTTCCTTCCCAGTCTCTTGAAAAACTATAATTGCTTGGTCCGTACCAAACACCGTTATCTTGTAAACCACCATACACATTGTATGGTTTTTTATTATCTACTGCAATTGCATAAAATTGACCAACCGCATGCGGATTGTTTTTTGACCAGTTTTTACCATCGTCAAAAGTAATATTGATTCCACCATCATTTCCATTTATAACATGTCCTAATTTAGTTGGATTTACCCATATTGCTTGATGATCTGAGTGCATATTTGCAGCACCAATATTTTGGAAACTTTTTCCTCCGTCATCAGATTTTAATAAAGGAACTCCACCAATATAAACCTTGTTTTGATCTATAGCACTTACGCCCATAATTCCGAAGTAATATCCATAAGAACTATACACGCCGTCTAAATACCCTTTATGAGTTTTTGCCCAAGATTTTCCTCCATTTGTAGATTTGTAAAGCTCTGCTCCAATTACAGGAGAATCAAATAATATTGAATTTGCATCTTCTAAATACGAAGCCAAATGACTTGGTTTGATCGTTCCGTTTTTTACAGCAGCTTTTACAGATGTAGCTGTTTCTTTTTTGTCAAAGAGATTACTTTGTAAATAGCTATCTAATTGTTTGTTGTCTAATTTCATAAAATCTGCAACAGTCATTGTCTTAAAATCATCTTTTTGAATTCCGGTTTTTGGTTTTTTTGGTGTTTCTGGTCTTGTAAATTGATTGTCTAAAAAAGCATACACAATAGTATCATTAAATGCTGCTAAACCAATTCTTCCAACACCAGCTCCAACAGGAAAACCGTCTCCTTTTCCAGTCATTTTTGTCCAAGAATCACCAGCGTCTGTACTTTTGTAAATTGCAGAACCATTTCCGTCACCATCAAAATCCCATGCTTTACGGACTCGCTCCCAAGAAGCAGCAAATAAAACGTTAGGGTTTGTTGGAGAAACGCTGATGTCAATAACACCTGTCATATCATCAATAAACAGCGTGTTTTTCCACGTTTTACCGCCATCAGTAGTTTTATAGATTCCACGTTGTTTGTTGGTAGAATATAAGTGACCAATAACACCAACAACTACTTTATTCGGGTTGTTCTTATTGATAAGGATTCTTCCAATATGATGAGAATCAGTCAACCCTACATTTTCCCAAGTTTTACCTTTGTCAGTAGATTTTAAAATCCCGATTCCTGGATATGAAGAACGAGAAGAATTGCTTTCTCCAGTTCCAATCCAAATGGTTCCGTTTTTCCAATCTACAGCAATATCACCAACATTTTGTGTTGGAGAAGTATCCATAACTGGATCAAAAGAAGTTCCGTTATTGTTTGTGTACCACACTCCACCCGAGGCATAACCAACATAAAATTCGTTGGTATTGTTTGGGTTTACATCAATATCTACAGCACGACCACTCATGATTGTTGGGCCAATGTTTGTAAATTCGATATTTTTTACAATAGAGTTTTTAGTTAAAGCCTCTTTTTGATTTAAAGATTCTTCGATTTGAATAGCAGATGTGGTTTGCTGAGCATTAATTGATAATGCAATAAGCAACGCTGCAAAAAAAGTAGTTATTTTTTTCATGACTAGTTGTTTGGTGGCTAAAGTTAGTATATGTAAAATAGATTACAAAAATTCTGAGGATGAAGTTTTTAGTTTTAACAAAATGTTATCATATCCATTAGAATTCAATGTATCTTTGCAGAAATTCTTAAAGGACATTTACCTCCATAAGTCATTTTATAAACCATATTTATGTCATTTCAATCATTAGGATTAAACAACGCTTTGTTAAAAGCCGTTGAAAAACAAGGTTATACAACTCCATCTCCAATTCAAAAAAAAGCAATTCCTTTAATTTTAGAAGGAAAAGATGTATTGGCATCAGCACAAACTGGAACGGGTAAAACAGCAGGATTTACTTTACCAATGTTGCAAATTTTAGATGCTACAAGAAGTGAGAAATTCAGACCAATTAGAGCGTTAATACTAACACCAACAAGAGAATTGGCTGCTCAGGTTTATGAAAATGTTAAAGATTATGGGGCCTATTTAAACATGAAATCTACTGTTGTTTTTGGGGGTGTAAAAGCAAAAGCTCAAATAGCAACAATTAAACAAGGAGTAGATATTTTGGTTGCAACACCTGGAAGATTACTAGATTTAGAAAACCAAAAAGCACTTTCTTTAAAAAGAATTGAAATTTTAGTTTTAGACGAAGCAGACAGAATGTTGGACATGGGTTTTTTGCGTGACATTAAAAAAATAATGAGCTTAATGCCTGCCAAAAGACAGAACTTATTGTTTTCTGCTACATTTTCTAAAGAGATAAAAGAATTAGCGGCAGGGATTCTTCATAATCCTGTTTTGGTAGAAGCTACACCACAAAATTCTACTGCAGAAAAAGTAGAGCAAAAAGTGTATCGAGTAGATAAAGGACAAAAAACAGAATTAATCACTAAATTAATTTCTGATGGAAATTGGAAACAAGTATTAGTTTTTACAAGAACAAAACACGGAGCAAACAAGCTTACAAAACAACTAGTTGCCAGTAAAATTTCTGCTGCTGCAATTCATGGAAATAAAAGTCAAGGAGCAAGAACAAAAGCCCTAGCCGAATTTAAAACAAACGATATACGAGTTTTAGTTGCAACAGATATTGCTGCTCGTGGTTTAGACATCCCATTATTACCTCATGTTATCAATTTTGAATTACCAAATATTCCTGAAGATTACATTCATAGAATTGGTAGAACAGGAAGAGCTGGTGCAAAAGGAGAAGCGCTGTCTTTAGTTTGTATTGAAGAAATGGAGTATGTAAGAGAAATAGAAAAATTATTAGGGCAAAAATTAGAAACTGAGGTTATTGAGGGTTTTGAACCCAATAATACTACTGAACCTGGAAAGCCAAATTCTAACAAGCCTAATAAAAAAAATCACACTCCAAGAAATCATTCCAAAAAGTCTAATAATAGCAATTCAAAAAGAAATGATAATCGTTCTTCTAGAAGAGAAAACAGCAAAAGAAGATAATTTTACATACATTTATATAACCAAAAACGCCTATCAAATTAATTGATAGGCGTTTTTTAATAAAAAAAAGTTTATATCTTAGATAACTTTTACGTTAACTGCGTTCATTCCTTTTCTACCTTCTTGTAAGTCAAATTCTACATCATCACCTTCTCTAACCTCATCGATTAATCCAGAAATGTGTACAAAATGTTCTTTGTTATTGTCTTCTTCAGTGATGAATCCAAATCCTTTAGATTCATTGAAAAATTTTACTGTACCTTTACTCATTGTAATTATAATTAAAATAATATTAGCCGCAAAGATACTACTATATAAATAAGAAATATATAATTTTTATTTTATTTTTATCAAATTCATCTTTTTTTATTTTTTATAACCATTTGAAAATCAATTATCCTTAAGGATATTGTACTTGTTTTATGTTAAAATAGTACTATAATTTTCAAACTAATGCACAATTTTTCTTTGTATAAATTACTACATTTGTTCCTCTAAACGCTTTCACTTATGAAATATCACTTGATAAATGATCAACTTTTTATAAAAAATAGAGCAAAATTTATTGCTCAAATGAAACCGAAATCAATTGCCGTTTTTAACTCTAACGACATATTTACAACAGGTGCTGATAGCACATTGCCATTTTATCAGCATAGAGATATTTTTTATTTAAGTGGTGTAGATCAAGAAGAAAGTATATTGTTATTATTTCCTGATGCTCTAGATAAAAAGCATAGAGAAATTTTATTTGTAAAAGAAACTAATGACCATATTGCAATTTGGGAAGGAGCAAAATTAACAAAAACTAAAGCAACAAAAACTTCTGGAATAGAAACGGTGTATTGGTTAAGTGAGTTTGATAAAGTGTTTTTTGATTTAATGACAGAAGCCGAAACGATTTACTTTAATACCAACGAACATTATCGTCAATCAGTAGAATTAGAAAGTAGAGAAGACCGATTTATAAAAAGCGTTAAAGATAGATTTCCAGCACACAATTGGGCTAAAAGCTTTTCAATTTTACAAAATATTCGAGGAATAAAAGAACAACAAGAGTTAGAGTTACTTCAAACAGCTTGTGATATCACCGAAAAAGGTTTTAGAAGAATTTTAGGATTTGTAAAACCTGGTGTGATGGAATATGAAATTGAAGCAGAATTTATGCACGAATTTTTACGTAATCGTTCTACTGGATTTGCATATACGCCTATTATTGGTTCTGGTTATAATGCTTGTGTGTTACATTATATAGAAAATAATCAGCAATGTAAAGATGGCGATATAATTCTTTTAGATGTTGGTGCAGAATATGCAAATTATTCTAGTGATATGACACGAACAATTCCTGTTAATGGTCGTTTTACAGATAGACAAAAAGCTGTTTATAATGCTGTAAAAAGAGTAAAAGATGAAGCCACAAAAATACTTGTTCCAGGAACAATTTGGGCAGAATATCACAAAGAAGTTGGTAAACTGATGACATCAGAACTGTTAGGTTTAGGCTTAATTGATAAAGCTGATGTACAAAAAGAAGATCCAAATTGGCCAGCATATAAAAAATATTTTATGCACGGAACATCGCATCATATGGGATTAGACACACACGATTATGGCGAATTAAAAACACCAATGAAAGCAAATATGGTTTTTACGGTTGAACCTGGAATTTACATTCCCGAAGAAAATATGGGAATTCGTTTAGAAGACGATGTTGTTCTTCAAGAAAAAGGAGAACCGTTTAACTTGATGAGAAATATTCCAATTTTAGCAGAAGAAATTGAAGATTTAATGAATCAATAAACCTTAATTAAAATTCTGTTTTTTACTAGTTTTTTTCAGCATTAAATTAACAAAAATAAAAATAAAAAGAGCCGGTAAAACCCAACCCAAACTATGTTCAGAAAAAGGAATATAGCTTTGAATTCGATTTAAACGATCAGGGTTTATAATAAATTTTAAAAAATCTGGAATGCTAAATAAAAAGGTTATTCCGACTACAGATTTAAATATTGTTGGAGACGCTACTTTTTCTGGTAACACATCTAATAAAATTAAAATAATGGTTATCGGATAAATAAACATCAATGCTGGCAGTGCAATTACAATAATATATTGGACATCAAACTGACCAATTAAAATACCTGAAACGCAGCCAATAATTGCGGTGATTGTGTATGCTTTTTGAGAGTTGTTAAAAAGTCCTTTAAAATAATCTGAAGTTCCGGTTACAATTCCAACGCCAGTTGTAAAACAGGCTAGAGCAACTAATACACTTAGAAAAATTGTACCAATATTTCCTAAAGTCTGAGTGCTTAAGCTAGTAAGAATTTCTGTTCTAGTAGCGTTTTCAATAAAAGAATTGCTAAAAAGAACACCACTATAAATTAAGCCTGTATAAATAATAAGTAAACCAATTCCAGCAACAATTCCTGCTTTAGAAATGATTTCTTTCTTTACTTCAAAAGAAGTTGTTTTTTTAAAGTTCATAGAAATTACTAAAACCCCACCAACTACAATCGCTCCAATAGCATCAAAAGTTTGATAACCTTCTAATAAACCACTAACAAAAGGTGTTTTAAAAGTTGTTGGATGTATCATTTCTGGTGTTGTTGTAATTCCAATAACTATTACAGCTAATAAGATGATGATGATAAATGGAGTTAAGAATTTTCCAATAACATTCAATATTTTAGAACGATTCATCACAAAAACAAAAACCAATGCAAAATAAATAGTACTCGTTAGTAAAGATGAGGTTCCGAAAAAAGGGGCAATCGCCATTTCGTGAGTAACAGAAGCAGTTCTTGGTGCTGGCAATGTTATAGATATTGCGTAGATAATTAGGCAATATATAAAACTAAAAGTTGGGGATACTTTCTTTCCAAAATCAAACATGGTTCCTTGTAAACGCGCGTGCGCCATAATTCCGAGAATCGGAATAATAACAGCGGTGACAAAAAAACCAAGAGTAACGATGCTCCAGCTTTCACCAGATTGAACTCCTAAAAAAGGTGGAAGAATTAAATTTCCAGCTCCAAAAAACATTGAAAACAAAGCAAATCCAACGATAAAGATTTCTTTTGTTTTGTTCAATTTATGAAGATTTCTTGAAAAGCAATAATGCTGTGGAATAAATAAGGTATAAAATAGAAATAGAAATCAAAACAAACTTTGCAATTGCAAAAGCATATGCAAATGATGACCAATATTCTTCATGACTTCCAATTAATAATTTTATTAAAGAGACATTTTCTATAGCATCAAAAATGGCAGTAATAAACATGGACCAACTTAGCGTTTCGCCTATTTTATAAAAAGATTTTCCAACCCATAAACGCTCATTTACTTTGTGAATTAACAGCGAAATAAATAAGGTGTAAATTAGTAAGAAAAGAAAATCATACCCCAAGCTCAAACCCGCAAATGTTTTTGATAAAGGAGACCAAGAATTTATAATTTCTACAGACTTATCAAGCGTACCCGCTAACTCAAATGAGAAAATTCCGTAAGGAGCAATTTCATTTTCTAAGGTGAGATTAAAATACCTCAAAACAATAACACTTATAATCAATAAATAGAAAAGACTAAATGTTAGTTTCTTTTCAATTTTAACCGTAATATTTGCAAACGGGGATGATAACATTTTAAAAATTATATTTTATGACTAGAATAAAGATACATATTTTTGTTTAATGCAAAATAGCGTCTTATATAAAAACACTAAAATTTCTTTTTCAACTCTTGGAAAAGGTTCTGCAATTGTATTTTTACATGGATTTTTAGAGAATTCTACTATGTGGAATTCTGTAACAAAAGAACTCTGTAAACGAAATAAAGTTATTTGTATTGATTTATTAGGTCATGGAAACACAGATTGTATTGGATATGTACATTCTATGGAGATTATGGCAGAAGCAGTAGAAGCAGTTTTAAAGCATTTACGAATTAGAAAATCAATTTTTGTTGGACATTCTATGGGCGGTTATGTAGCGTTGGCTTTTGCAGAAAAAAATTCCCATAAAGTAAAAGGTTTGTGTTTAATGAATTCAACTTCATTACCAGATGATAATGAACGAAAAAAGCTAAGAACAAGGGCTAATAAAATGGCGCAAACTAATTTTAAAAGCATGGTTAGAATGTCTTTTACCAATTTATTTAGCGAAAAAAGCAGAAAAATATTTAAAAACGAAATGCAACTCGCTTTAGAAGAGGCTTTAAAAACACCAATACAAGGTTATATTGCTTGCCAAGAAGGCATGAGAATACGGCCAAATAGAATTGCTGTTTTAAAAAATAACGATTTTAAAAAATTATTTATTATTGGTAAAAAAGACCCAGTTTTAAAGAATCAAGAATTATTAGAAGAATCAAAAGAAACCAAATCAAAAGCTATCGTTTTTGAAGAAGGACATATGAGCTATATTGAAAATATAAACGAATTGATTGAAGCATTGAATCAGTTTGTGAAAAAAGTATAAATGATTAATACCATTACTTTTATTTAATGGCGGGCAAAATATTTTCAGAAATAAAATTAAACATTTTTACTTCTTGATTTGCTGCATTTGTTGGAGTCACCTTATTTTCTGTAGTTGTAATTATAATTAAATGAATATCAGGAAAAACAGCAATTAATTGTCCGCCATAACCGTAAGCTAAAAATAAGGTATACTTGTTTATTTCTCCGAGCCACCATAAATAGCCATAATTGTAATTTTTAAATGCGCCAACTTCTAAATTAGAAAAATTTGTTGATGTTGTTAAAGATAAATTTACCCAACTTTCTGGAATAATTTGAGTATTAAATAATTTTCCTTTGTTTAAATATAATTTTCCGAAAAGATACATTTCTCTTGGAGTAAAAAACATAGAATTTCCACCAAAATAATAACCTTGCGCGTCTTGTTCCCAAGAATCTATATCAATTTTCATTAATTTAAAAAGAGTTTCTGAAGCAAAATCAAAAGTGCTCTTTTTTGTTGCTTTTGTAATAATTCCAGAAAGCAAATGCGTTTGAAATGTGTTGTAATTCATTGCATCTCCAGGAGCATTTTTTAAAGGAAATTCTAGTGTTGATTTTATCCAATTACTAGAGTTATACAAATCGGTATATACATTGTAATTGTCATCAAATTCAGAAGAAATTCCCATTCGCATTGTAAGCAAATGTTGAATGGTAATAGTTGATTTTCTTGTGTCTAAACTCGAATTATTATATTCTGGAAAAAAGGGTAATACTTTATTGTTTACATTAAAAGCTCCTTCATTTATTGCAAAATAAGTTATTGCAGAAAGTATGCTTTTTGATACAGATTTTACATTATGAGGTTTAGTTTTATCAAAACCATTAAAATATTGCTCGCCAATAATGTAGCCATTTTTAGAAATAATGATTCCATCTACAAACCCAAGCGAAGTTGCTTTTTGATACGCATTGTTTAACACATCAGAATTCATTCCTTGTTTTTCTGGAGTAGAAAAAGTAAACGGCTCTAACTCAGAAATAGGAATATCATTATTTTGTGATTTACTGCAATTAAAAATAAGCAGCAATAGAAAACTAATAGTAATAAATTCTTTTATTTTCATTGGAGGTATAAATATACCAAAAGAAGAGCAATTATTTTTTATTTTTCACTCAAAGCATTCCACCCTTGCGCTTTTAATTCAATTTCTTGGTTGGCACGTGTAACTAAATTTATTCCTTGGTTTTGCTCCGTAATATGACCAATAATAGAAAAATTTGGATTCCCTTTTATCTTGTCAAAATCAGCAATTGGCACAGTAAATAACAATTCGTAATCTTCGCCACCACTTAAAGCAACCATAGTAGAATCCATATTAAATTCTTCGCAAGCAGAAATTACTTGTGGATCTAATGGGATTTTATCTTCGTAAATTTTACACCCAACCTTAGATTGCGAGCAAATGTGCATAATTTCTGATGATAATCCGTTAGAAATATCAATCATAGAAGTTGGTTTTACATCCAATTCTTTTAACAACCCAGAAATATCTTTACGAGCTTCTGGCTTTAATTGTCGTTCAATTAAATAGGTATACTCATCTAAATCTGGCTGATTGTTTGCATCAACTTGAAAAACTTGTTTCTCTCTTTCCAATACTTGCAATCCTAAATAAGCAGCGCCTAAATCTCCAGTAACCACAATTAAATCGGTTTCTTTGGCGCCATTTCTATATACAATATCTTCTTTATTTGCTTTACCAATTGCAGTAACAGAAATCAACATTCCTTTGGTAGAAGAAGTGGTATCTCCACCAATTAAATCTATAGTATAAGTTTGGCAAGCTAACTGAATTCCGGCATACAATTCTTCAATTGCTTCTAACGGAAAACGATTAGAAACTGCAATAGAAACCGTAATTTGTTCTGCAGTTCCGTTCATTGCATACACATCAGATAAATTAACTATAACCGCTTTAAAGCCTAAATGTTTTAAAGGCATATAACTCAAATCAAAATGAACACCTTCAATTAATAAATCGGTAGTAATTAAGGTTTGTTTTTCTGATGCATCTAAGACAGCTGCATCATCTCCAACAGCTTTTACTGTTGATGTATGGTTTGTTTTAAAATGGGTTGTTATATGCTTAATTAATCCGAATTCTCCTAATTCAGACAACGAGGTTCTATCTTGGTTTTTATCTTCTAACATGCCGCAAAGGTACGTCAATTCTATAGATTATTTTGCACAGAAGTATAAGATTACTTTAATGTAAGTTCGAGTGATTTTCTTGATAACTGAGCTTGTCGAAGTACAAATCCCACTCATTTATATTTCTAAAATTTACTCGAATAGACAAGTGCTATTTTACAGAATAATACTTAAAAACAGGATATTCTACTGTTTTAGAATCTACCCCTTGAGATTTTAAATACGCATCAAAGAAATTCCATGATACTAAACCGTCATCAGATTGTGGTTCTAACATGTAAAAAGCAAGATTTGTTAATGGTTGTGCCATGTCTACCCAATAATCACCTTTTTTAAATGTTTGGGTTTTTGCAACATATTTCCCTTCAATAGTTGCCATATTATGTCCTTCAAATTTACGTTTAGAAGTTGTTAATTTTTCTACCAGAAATACTTCTCCTGTTGCTCTTTTACGTTTTTCTAATTCAGTAACCTCTACTCCTTGTTTTCTAAGATGCTCAACAATTGATTTCATTGACTTTGGCAAGAAATAACCTCTTGGTAATGTTGTGCTGACCGAAGCGTCAAATTTTGATAAGTTGGTGACATTTGGTACATCAATTATTCTTCCAGAACGGATATAACTTTCCTTTCCTTGTTTGTTGATGTACGGAATGTAATCGTAGGTTCTGTAGCTTTCTATTTTTTTATCTAAAGCAACCATTTTAAATTGAACTCCTTTTTGAACTTTTCCTGCATTATTGAGTACATTATCAATGACATCTTTTTCTGCTTTGGCATTAATTGCTGCCATTTTTCTACCATTTTTATGTGTAAACTCTAAAATTTCGGCAACAAATCCATACGTTCCGTTCATTCTTTGATACAAACGATCGTGCGCAAAAGCTTCACTTAAAATTCCAACTTTATTACGTAATCCCATTTGGTTTACCAAATATCTAGGATGATGATTGTACGTGTAAATAGAGGTTGGAGGCCAACCCTGTTTGGTGGCGTAATATCCGTAAGGACCAATTTTTACGTTGTAATTTTCATCGGCTTTTTTTACAACTTCTGGGAGCAAAACATCCCAAGTAAAATCATATGGTGCTTTTTCTCCAGCGGAATGGTAACTGGGGGCGTAGGTAATTCCGTAACCATGCCAAGTTCCGTTTGTTGTATGTAAATCAACTAACATTTCAGGATCCCATTTTAGCAACACATTCTGAATTAATCCAGCGGTTTCAAAAGCTTCCATTTTTATTCCGTCTCTATTTAAATCTAAGCCTTGACTATTTTCTCTAATGCCAACTTCAACCGGACTATCTTCTTGAGAAGGTCTTCTGCCTTGTTGCATTTTATCATTAGAATCGGTATTGTAAATTGGTGCAAAAATGATTATCTGATTGTCTAATAAATGCTTTTTATTGCCTACTAAAATATCACGCATTATTTGCTGAACAATTTCTTTTCCTTCTACTTCTCCAGAATGAATATTTCCTTGAATATATAGTACAGGTTTTCCAGAGGCTATTGCCGCCGCAGGAGTAGTAATTTTTGGATTTGCCAATACAACAACAGGAATTTTTTTACCTTCTTTACTCGTTCCCATATATTCTAAATGCAGTAAGTCAGATTGTTTTTGCAATGCAGAAATAAAAGACATCACTTCTGCATAGGTAGATGTTTTCTGATAATTAGACTTTACTGGAACTGTAATTAAATCTTCTGACCAAGCCTTTTGTTGTGCTGTAATTTGAATTGAAATTAGAAATATGATTGCGGTAAAAATGCGTTTCATTCGGTTTGTTTTAGTTATGAAATAAAAGTAAGTTTAATTCCTTGTTTATAAATTTTATAGGATTTATTTAACACTTCATTAACAAATTGAAAACTAAAATTCATCAAATATAAAAGCGGTTATTAATATTACCACTCTTGCAATCAATTATATTCAGGTTAAAAGGCTTTAAAAATCATATTTTGTATCTATATTTGCACCCAATTTAGATTTAATCTATTTAAACATATGATAAAAGTTTCAGATATAGCTAAGAAAAAAGTCATTGAATTGATGACTGATGATGGTTTTGATACTTCCAAAGACTTTGTGCGCGTTGGCGTAAAAAGTGGCGGTTGTTCAGGTTTATCATATAATTTAACGTTTGATAAAAATCAAGCTGAAGACGATAAAATTTTTGAGGATAATGACGTAAAAATCATTGTAGATAAAAAAAGCTTCTTGTATTTGGTAGGAACAACTTTAGAGTATTCAGGTGGATTAAACGGAACAGGATTTGTTTTTAACAACCCAAACGCAAATAGAACCTGTGGTTGCGGAGAAAGTTTTTCACTTTAAGAAAAAATCAAATGAGTAAGTATACAGAAGATAATTTAAGAGAAGAACTAAAAACCAAAGAATACGAATATGGTTTTTATACAGATATAGAAAGCGAAACTTTTGAAAAAGGGTTGAATGAAGATGTTGTTCGTGCAATTTCTAAAAAGAAAAATGAACCACAATGGATGACCGATTGGCGTTTAGAAGCTTTTAGAGTTTGGGAGAAAATGAAAGAGCCAGATTGGGCAAACGTAAAGTATCCAAAACCAAATTTTCAAGAAATTGCGTATTATTCTGCACCTAAACAAAAGCCCAAATTAGATAGTTTAGATGAAGTTGATCCAGATTTATTAGAGACGTTTAAAAAATTAGGAATCTCTTTAGAAGAACAAAAAAGGTTGGCTAATGTTGCGGTTGATATTGTAATAGATTCTGTTTCTGTTGCAACAACATTTAAGAAAACATTGGGTGAAAAAGGAATTATTTTCATGCCTATTTCTGAAGCAATGCAAGAGCATCCAGAATTGGTGAAAAAATATTTAGGAACAGTAGTTCCTACAAGCGATAACTTTTATGCAGCATTAAATTCGGCAGTTTTTTCTGATGGATCTTTTTGTTACATTCCCAAAGGCGTTCGTTGTCCGATGGAATTATCAACCTATTTTAGAATTAACGAAGGAGGAACTGGTCAGTTTGAAAGAACGCTAGTTATTGCTGATAAAGGAAGTTATGTTAGTTATTTGGAAGGGTGTACAGCGCCAAGTAGAGACGAGAACCAATTACACGCAGCTGTTGTTGAGTTGATTGCTTTAGATGACTCAGAAATTAAATATTCTACCGTTCAAAACTGGTATCCTGGTGATGCGAATGGTAAAGGAGGAGTTTTCAATTTTGTAACTAAAAGAGCTATTTGTGAAACCAATGCAAAAGTTTCTTGGACACAAGTAGAAACTGGTTCTGCTGTAACATGGAAATATCCAAGTTGTATCTTAAAAGGAAATAATTCTGTTGGAGAGTTTTATTCTATCGCAGTAACAAATCATTATCAACAAGCAGATACTGGGACAAAAATGATTCACTTAGGTAAAAATACCAAGTCGACCATTATTTCAAAAGGAATATCCGCAGGAAATTCTCAAAATTCTTATAGAGGGTTAGTTCATGTTGGAGCAAGAGCAGAAAACGCACGTAATTTTTCACAATGTGATTCATTATTGATGGGAAATGCTTGTGGAGCTCACACGTTTCCATACATCGAAGCAAAAAATAAAACAGCTCAAATAGAACACGAAGCAACTACAAGTAAAATTGGTGAAGACCAATTATTTTATTGTAATCAACGTGGAATAAATACTGAAAAAGCAATTGCATTAATTGTAAACGGATTTAGTAAAGAAGTATTAAATAAGTTGCCAATGGAATTTGCTGTTGAAGCACAAAAATTATTAGAAATTAGATTAGAGGGAAGCGTTGGTTAAGCCAACAACAAAGAGATATAATTATGTTAAAAATCAACAATTTACACGCAAGTATAGACAATAAATCAATCTTAAAAGGATTGAATTTAGAAGTTAAAGCAGGAGAAGTACATGCAATTATGGGACCAAACGGAGCGGGAAAAAGCACGTTGGCAAACATTATTGCAGGAAAAGATGGATACGAGGTAACAGAAGGAAATATTGAGCTAAATGGAGAAGATCGTAGCGAATTAGCTCCAGAAGAAAGAGCGCACAATGGGGTGTTTTTATCTTTTCAATATCCAGTTGAGATTTCAGGAGTTTCTGTAACTAATTTTATAAAAACGGCAATTAATGAAACTCGTAAAGCAAAAGGGTTGGAAGACATGCCTGCTAAAGAGATGTTGAAAATGATTCGTGAGAAATCAGAATTATTAGAAATAGACCGTAAGTTCTTATCGCGTTCTTTAAACGAAGGTTTTTCTGGAGGAGAAAAGAAACGTAACGAGGTTTTTCAAATGGCAATGTTAGAACCTAAATTGGCCATTTTAGATGAAACGGATTCGGGTTTAGATATTGATGCTTTGCGTATTGTTGCGAACGGAGTAAACAAACTAAAATCTAAAGACAACGCAGTAATTGTAATTACACATTATCAACGTTTGTTAGAATATATCGTTCCAGATTTTGTCCATGTTTTATATGACGGTAGAATCGTAAAAATCGGTGATGCTTCTTTAGCGTTAGAATTAGAAGCAAAAGGATACGATTGGATTAAAAAAGAGCTTGTTTAGTAAATTTATAAGGTAAACTTTATGCATGCTTGTCATTCCTGCGTAGGCAGGAATCTCATAGACGTAAAGGATACATTAAAAAGATTCCGCATCAAGTGCGGAATGACAAAAGTCAGAATGGAATTAAAAGAAAAAATAGTATCGTCTTATGTTGCCTTTGAAAATGATATAGATATCAATTCAGAGATACATGATATTAGGACAGAAGCATTACAGAATTTCGAAAAATTAGGCTTTCCTACTAAGAAGTTAGAAGCTTGGAAATACACTTCATTAAACTCAGTTTTAAAGAACGATTTCAGCATTTTTCCAAACAAAGAAAACTCCATACAATTTGCAGATGTAAAGAAGTATTTTATTCATGATATAGACACCTATAAAGTTGTTTTTATCGACGGAAAATACAGTTCCTTCCTTTCGGATGTTACTCACGATGGAAAAGATATTTGTTTAATGTCATCAGCATTATCAAAATCTAAATACAAAGCAGTCATTGAAAACTATTTCAATAAAATTGCAAAACAAGACAATTTAACTTCACTAAATACTGCATTTGCAAACGAAGGGGCATACATTTGTATTCCTAAAAATATTGAGGTAGAAAAGCCAATTCAAATCATTAATTTTACAACAGGAAACGATATTGCGACAATGATTCAGCCAAGAAATTTAATTGTGGTTGAAGAAAATGCACACGTTCAAATTATAGAACGTCATCAAAGTTTAACCGAAAACGCAGTGTTAACAAATGTTGTAACTGAGGTTTTTGCAGCTAGAAACGCAACGATAGATTATTACAAAATTCAGAACGACAAAGACAATTCTTCGTTAGTTGATAATACATATATCGAGCAAAAAACAAATAGTGAAGTTTCTGTACACACTTTCTCTTTTGGAGGAAATATCACTAGAAATAACTTAAACTTTATCAAAGAGGAGAACACATTAATTCTATTTTAAAAGGAATTACTATTATTGAAGGAAAACAGCATGTAGATCATCATACGCTGGTACATCATATTGAGCCAAATTGCGAAAGTCATCAAGATTATAAAGGGATTTTCGATGAACGTTCTACAGGCGTTTTTAACGGGAAAATAGTTGTAGAAAAAGAAGCTCAAAAAACGAATGCGTATCAACAAAACAACAATGTGTTGGTAAGCGACAAATCTACAATTAATGCAAAACCGCAATTAGAGATTTTTGCAGATGATGTAAAATGTTCTCATGGCTGTACGATTGGTCAGTTAGACTCTGATGCGTTGTTTTACATGCAACAACGCGGAATTCCAAAAAAAGAAGGAAAAGCATTGTTAATGTATGCTTTTGCAAATACCGTGTTAGAAAGTGTAAAAATTCCGGAAGTAAAATCTAGAATTACAAAATTGATTGCAACTAAACTAGGCGTTAATATAGGATTTGATTTGTAGGAGTTGCAGACTCTTTTTGTATAAAACTTAACCATGCAATTTGTGTGGTTTTTTAGTTAATGCTTCCCAAAATTTCTTTCAAAAAAGCATTAATATCAATATGTGCTAATCCCATTCTTACCACAACTAAATCTTGGTCAGGAAAGACAAACACAAATTGTCCTTGATACCCATCAGCATAAAACATATTTTTAGGAACATCAGAAAACTGACCTTCAGCATTTAGCCAAAAATGTCCGCCATACGTTCCGTCAGAGCCTTTAGTTGGCGTTGTAATATAATCTATCCAAGAAGGATTAAAAAGCTGTTCTCCTCTCCAATTTCCTTTATTTAAATATAACAATCCAAACCTTGCCCAATCTCTTGGCGTTGCCCAAGCATAAGAAGAACTAACAAAATTTCCAGTCATGTCAGTTTCTATAACCATAGAATTCATGCCAATTTTATCAATAAATTCTGCATACCAATAATTTAAATAATCTTGATGATTTTTAAACGTATTTTTAATAATTCCTGATAATAAATTACTGGTTCCGGATGAATAATTCCAAGTTCCGTTGGGTTTCCCTACCAGCTGTTTTTCAGCTTGAATCTTAGTCATGTCCTTTTCTAAAAACAGCATTTTAGTAACATCAGAAATTTCGTTGTAGTTTTCATTCCATTTTAAACCAGAGTTCATTTGCAACAAATTATTGATAGTAATTTCTTTTCTGTCGTCATTTTGCCATTCTGAAATCGGGGCTTTATCAAACACATTAATTTTCCCTTGAGTTTGCATAATTCCAACAACCGTACTCATAATACTTTTGGTCATAGACCAACCTAAAATACGTGAGTTTTTTGTAAAACCTTTGCCGTATTGCTCAGCAATAATTTGATTTTTATGAACGACTAAAACCGCTCTAGTTTGCGTGTTGTTTGTAAAAAGGTTTCCAACAGTTTTTCTTAGCTTATGATAATCTACGTTTACTAAAACCGAATCTTTTTGATCTGCATTTCCCAGTGGAAAAAAAGTTGAATTATCTGGTGTTGTTCTTTTTGGTGTTTGAGCTTCTATCGTTGTGTCAAAATCATCAGTAATTAAAACACTTCCTAAGCCTTCTCTGTAAATTGCAGTTCTAGTTAATAAGCCAAAAACAGAAGCTGAACTTGTTTTTTCTGATTCATTAATCTTATCAGACGCTAAATTAATAGGAGAAAAATCAGTGTCTGTGCTATCTGTAAACTGGAATGGTCTGCCAGCTAAAAACACAGAAGAATTGATGCTTTTTGCAGAATATCCAGCAATGATATTTAACTTCGGATAATTATAAATAACAACAATTAAAATATTAGAAATAAGTAATAATAGAACTCTTTTTAGAATTTTCATTTGGCAAGAAAAATAAAATATTATCAGTAAATATAATAATTTAACTCTTGTTGTAAGGATGTTTCATTTACAAAAGTTATTTTTGTATTTCAATAGATAGAAGATGTTTCCAGTAGAAAAAATTAGAGCAGATTTCCCAATTTTACAAAGACAAGTCAATGGCAAACCATTAGTGTATTTTGACAATGCTGCAACATCGCAAACACCAAAAGTTGTGATTGATGCTATTGTAGATTATTACAGTAATTATAATGCAAATATTCATCGAGGCGTACATGCTTTAAGTCAAGAAGCTACAGACAAATACGAAGGAGCACGTATTAAAATTCAGCAGCATTTTAATGCTGAAAAAGCATACGAAATCATTTTTACAGCCGGAACAACTCACGGAATAAATATGGTTGCTTCAGGATTTTCTGAATTGCTAGAAAGAGGTGATGAAATTATTGTTTCGGCATTAGAACATCATTCTAATATTATTCCTTGGCAAATGTTGTGCGAAAAAACTGGAGCTATTTTAAAAGTGATTCCGATGTTGCAAAACGGAACCTTAAATATGATCGCTTTTGATAAAATTCTTTCAAATAAAACAAAATTGGTTTTTTGTAATCATGTTTCAAATGCATTGGGGACAATCAATCCAATAAAAGAAATGATTAAAAAAGCGCATAATGTTGGAGCTGCTGTTTTAATTGATGGAGCGCAAGCAACACCACATATAAAACCAAATGTACAAGCATTAGATGTCGATTTTTACGTGGCTTCTGCACATAAAGTTTGTGGCCCAACTGGAGTTGGAGTTTTATACGGAAAAGAAAAATGGTTGCAAAAATTACCGCCATATCAAGGTGGTGGAGAAATGATTGAAACCGTAACGTTTGAAAAAACCACCTATGCAGGTTTACCACATAAATTTGAAGCAGGAACACCAAATATTTGCGGCGGAATTGCCTTTGGAGTTGCCTTAGATTATCTAAACTCAGTGGGTTTTGATAAAATTGCTGAATATGAAAATGAATTACTGCAATATGGAACCAAAAAACTACAAGAAATTGACGGTATAACTATTTACGGAACATCAGATAAAACGGCTGTAATTTCATTTAATATAGAAGGAATTCATCCCTATGATATTGGTGTAATTTTAGATAAATTAGGAGTTGCAGTTAGAACCGGACATCATTGTGCGCAACCAATTATGAGTTTTTACAATATTACTGGAACTGTTAGAGCTTCATTTTCTTTTTACAATACAAAAAGTGAGATTGATGTGTTAGTCGCATCTGTAAAAAAGGCAAAGATGATGTTAAGTTAAAAATTACTTTAAATTATATATTATGACTTTTTTAATGATTTATCCTTAACAATTATTTTCTCCCAAAATCTGAAGGAATTTCGCCCCAAGCTTTGGTTTCCCATTTTAGAATTGGGTTTTTAACAGCGTTTTCTTTCAGCCATTTTTCGGCACGTTGTATCAATTCTAACAACTCTTTATTTGAAAGATCAAAACCATATTGGTTCTGCATTGTTTTTTACGAACCCAACTCATGGCGATTTTAGAATCCGAATACACAGGAATATCTTCCTTATTTTTGCTTTTTAATAATGCTAATCCGTGAACGAGTGCTAAAAATTCACCAATATTATTAGTGCCTTTATCAAACGGACCTTTTATAAATATTTGCTGTTTGTTGTGTGTTAACACACCACGATATTCCATTTTACCAGGATTTCCGCTACAAGCAGCATCCACAGAAATACTTTCTAAAATAGGTTCTCCAAACTTTTTCTTTTCGGATTCTATTAATGTTGGCTTTTTGGGATTTTTCCCTTTGTAAGCAAAGTAATTTTTATTGTATGCTAATTGTGCTGCTGTTTTATCAGCAAAAGCTTTGTATTGTGCACCGTCAAAACCATCAATTTGTTTTTTACAATCGTCCCAAGAAGAAAAAACGCCTTTTTTTCTACCATTCCAAACCACATAATATTTTTGCTTCTTGCTTGCCATTTAGTGTAAAATTACTGATTCTATCACTTCCGGAAAATGTTTATATTCTAAAGTATGAATTTTAGCTGCAATATCTTCAGGAGAATCAGAAGGCGTTAATTGTGTTTTTGCTTGAAAAATAATGGCGCCTTCATCATAATTTTCATTTACATAATGAATGGTAATGCCAGTTTCAGATTCTTTGTTTTCTTTTACGGCGTTGTGCACATGCATTCCGTACATTCCTTTTCCGCCATATTTTGGCAATAATGCTGGATGAATATTGATTATTTTATTTGGATAGTGTTCTAAGATATTCGATGGAATTTTCAATAAAAAACCAGCTAGTACAATATAATCTGCAACTTTTTTAACTTGATTTAAAACAAGATCAGCGTTAAAAAAGTCGTCTTTAGAAAACAAAACAGCATCAATTTGCAATCGTTTACATCGTTCAAAAATTGTTGCATTCGGATTGTTACAAAACACTTTGGTAACAATTGCCGTTTTTTTAGCATTAAAATAGTTGATAATATTTTCAGCATTTGTACCATAACCCGAAGCAAAAATGGCAATTCTTTTCATTTTAAACCGTTTTGTTTAACTACAAAAAAAGGAATAATTATTAACAATATTACTTAGTTTGCTAAAAGTTTAAAGATTTTTTTAATTTAGATTAAACAATTTTCGCGGAAAAAGTAGAATTAAATAATAAGATTCGTATTTTTGTCCCCGATTAAAATTTTAAAACTTAGAAAATTATGTCAGACATTGCATCAAGAGTAAAAGCTATTATCGTAGACAAATTAGGAGTAGACGATAATGAAGTAACAAATGAAGCTAGCTTTACAAACGATTTAGGAGCAGATTCTTTAGATACTGTGGAATTAATTATGGAATTCGAAAAAGAATTTGATATCCAAATACCAGACGATCAAGCAGAAAATATTGGTACTGTTGGTCAAGCAGTAAGCTATATAGAAGAAGCTAAAAAGTAATTTTTATATGCAAATTAAACGAGTTGTTGTAACTGGACTTGGTGCATTAACACCAATTGGTAATAATATACAAGAATATTGGAGCGGTTTAGTTAACGGAGTTAGCGGAGCAGCACTTATAACGTATTTTGATGATAGTAAGTTCAAAACTCGTTTTGCATGTGAATTAAAAAATTTTAATGTAACCGATTTTATTGATAGAAAAGAAGCCCGTAAAATGGATCGTTTTTCTCAATATGCAATGGTTGCATCAGATGAAGCAATTGCGGATTCTGGTTTAAACTCGGAAGATCACGATCCTGATAGGATTGGTGTAATTTGGGGTTCTGGAATTGGAGGATTAGAAACTTTTCAAAACGAAGTATTAAACTTTGCTGCTGGAGATGGTACGCCAAGATTCAACCCTTTCTTTATTCCAAAAATGATTTCTGATATTGCTCCTGGGCAAATTTCTATTAAACATGGTTTTAGAGGGCCAAATTTCGCAACGGTTTCTGCCTGCGCATCTTCATCAAATGATATTATAGATTCTTTAAATTACATCCGATTAGGACAAGCTGACGCTATCGTTACTGGTGGCTCTGAAGCAGCTGTTACAATTGCTGGTATGGGAGGATTTAATGCAATGCATGCGCTATCAACAAGAAATGATAGTCCAGAAACAGCATCTAGACCCTTTGATAAAGATAGAGAAGGATTTGTTTTAGGAGAAGGAGCTGGAGCTCTAGTACTTGAAGAATATGAACATGCAATTGCTCGTGGAGCAAAAATATATGCTGAGGTAATTGGAGGCGGAATGTCTTCTGATGCTTATCATATTACAGCACCACATCCAGAAGGATTGGGAGCAAAAAACGTAATGTTAAATTGTTTAAGAGATGCCGGTATTAACCCAGAAGATGTAGATGCTATTAATATGCACGGAACTTCTACTCCGTTAGGAGATGTTGCTGAATCTAAAGCAATTTTAGAGGTTTTTGGTGAGCATGCTTATAACATTAGCATTAACTCTACAAAATCAATGACTGGTCACTTATTAGGAGCTGCTGGCGCAATTGAAGCAATAGCTTCTATTTTAGCAATAAATAAAGGTATAGTTCCTCCTACAATTAATCATTTTACAGATGATGACCAAATTGATAGTAAACTAAACTTTACGTTTAATAAAGCACAAAAACGAGATGTTAAAATTGCAATTAGCAATACATTTGGTTTTGGAGGACACAATGCTTGTGTCGCGCTAAAAAAAATTGATTAATTCTGCATGAATTTTATTCGTAAAATTGTAAACCTCCAAAAAAAAGAAGATGCGGGGTTTTATTACGAACTAAAAGCACTTCTTCATTCTTCACCAAAAAAACTAAGCTTTTATAAAAAGGCATTTACACACAGGTCTTTAAAACTAAAAGACGATACTGGAAATCCTCTTAACTATGAACGTATAGAGTTCTTAGGAGATGCGATGTTAGGCTCTATAATTGCTTCCTTTTTATATAAAAAAGTTCCTAATGGTAATGAGGGTTATTTAACTCAAATGCGCTCTAAAATTGTTAGTAGAGAGCATTTAAATGAATTGGGAAAAGACTTAAATTTAATTAAATATGTAAAAAGTAATTTTGACAAAGAAAATGTTGGCGATAATATTTATGGCAATATTTTCGAAGCATTAATTGGGGCGATTTATTTAGATAGAGGTTATAATTATTGCAAAAAATTTATTTACGAGAATGTTATTATTCCGTATGTAGATATTGCTAAACTTGAAGGTAAAATTACTAGCTATAAAGGATTAATCATTGAATGGTGTCAGAAACAAAAAAAACAATACAACTTCGATATTTATGAAGATTCTGGAAACGAAAACATAAAACATTTTAGTGTAAAAATAAGTATTGATGGATCTTTGGTAGCAAAAGGCAGAGCAACTTCTAAGAAAAAAGCAGAAGAACAAGCTTCAAAAAGAGTTTATTTTGCTTTGCAAGACGAAATAACAAATTCTTAACTTTTTTACTACATCGATTTCATTCTTTTTTGGTTATTTTATGAGAAACTCTATGTAATTTAGCAGTAATTGTAATTTAAAATCATTAAGTTATTTATATGCAAGTACATTCGCTAGAATTAAATGATTTTTCTGATAACAATTATACCTTAATTGGAATTCATTCTACATTAGAAGAGTATAAATTAGCCTATTTATTAAATCAAAAAATAAATACACGGTTTGTTAGAGCAGAATATAGCTTAGATTTTGAAAACAAAAATAATAACGCAACATTTAGTGTTTACGAATTTATTAATACGGAATTTAGTCAATCTTGGTTTTTAATTTCTAATCAATATTCAAATCATTTAGAAGAAACTTCTACAGGATTATTCAAAACAAACGAGATAACAATCTATTTAATTCCTGAAAAAAAGAAAGTAGATTTTTTTCTAAAATTAGAAGGCGATTTCAATTACGATTATATAACTAAAAAGGTTGAAGAAATAAATTCTATAAACCAAGTAATTACATCATACAGAATAGATCCAAACACATTAAAATCTAAAGATTTTTTAATTTTTTAATATATGCCAATCAATAAAAAAACAAAAATCCTTGCAACATTAGGACCAGCATCAAACACCAAAGAAATAATTTCTGATTTAATAGATGCAGGAGTAAATGTTTTTAGAATTAATTTTTCTCATGCAGATTACGATAATGTAAAGGCCAGAATAAAAGATATTAGAGAAATTAATGAGGAAAAAAACACTCATGTAGCAATTTTAGCTGATTTACAAGGGCCAAAACTTAGAGTTGGTGTAATGGAAGACAATGTTGTTTTAAAAACGGATGACATATTTATTTTTACAACAGAAAAATGTATAGGAACGAATGAAAAGGCATTTATGACCTATCAAGATTTTCCAAAAGATGTTAAAAAAGGAGAACAAATTTTGGTTGATGATGGAAAATTGCTTTTTGAAGTTGTAGCAACAAATAAAAAAAACGAAGTAATAACAAAAGTAAAAATTGGCGGTGTTTTGTCTTCTAAAAAAGGTGTCAATTTACCAAATACAAAAATTTCTTTACCAGCATTAACGGAGAAAGATATGAAAGATGCCATTTTTGCAATTGAGCAAAATGTAGATTGGATTGCACTTTCATTTGTTAGAAAGCCAGAAGATTTAATAAAATTACACGATTTAATAAGTCAAAAATCAGAGCATAGAATTCCGGTTATTGCTAAAATTGAAAAACCAGAAGCAGTAGAAAACATTGATGCTTTAATTCCGTATTGTGATGGTTTAATGGTCGCTCGTGGAGATTTAGGAGTAGAAATTCCGATGCAAGAAGTTCCGTTAATTCAAAAAATGGTAGTAAGAAGAGCAAAGTTGGCTAGAATTCCTGTAATTATTGCAACGCAAATGATGGAAACAATGATTACAAACGCGGTTCCAACAAGAGCAGAAGTAAATGATGTTGCCAATTCAATTATGGACGGAGCAGATGCAGTAATGTTGTCTGGAGAAACGTCAGTTGGTGCTTTTCCTATTAGAGTTATCGAAAAAATGACAGAAATTATTAGAAGTGTAGAAGATTCGCCTTTAATTAAAGTACCTCAAGAACCACCATATGTTAGAACCGATCGTTTTATTACAAAATCGATTTGTCATCATGCAGCATTAATGGCAAATGATGTTGAAGCTACAGCAATTTCAACCTTAACAAATAGTGGTTATACAGCATTTCAAATTTCTGCTTGGAGACCAAAATCGTATATATTAGCTTTTTCATCCGAAAAAAGAATTTTAACAAAAATGAGCTTGCTTTGGGGCGTAAAATCATTCTTTTATGATAAAAATAAAAGTACAGATGATACGGTTGTTGACATTAATAATATTGCAAAAGAAAACGGTTTTGTAAAAGCAAACGATTTTGTTATTAATTTAACTTCGATGCCAGTTGAAGATAAAGGAATGGTAAATACATTGCGCGTTTCTCAAATAAAATAGTACTATAATTTTAGTTTTTGTAGTGTAATTATAGCATCATTTGTTACAAATGGCATTGGCATCATTTCGGTGGTTCTAGGCTGAATTTTAAACAACGGATTTGTTGGTAAATCAAACGAAGATTCTATTAAACTAATATCCGGAATGCTATTTTTATTGATGGTAAAATCTACTTTTAAAACGGAATCTTTTGCTGCTAAAAAGTAACTTAAAATGATGCCTCGGTTTACTTTAAACAGAGCTGTTTCATTCTTTTTATCCAACAACACATCTTGTACGCCAATTGAATTAAAAGTTATTGGAGCATTTGCAATTAATTCTAATTTATTAATAGCACGTTGCGGTTTTATAAGTAAAGAAATGTGTCTAAAATCTCCAATAATAGTATCAACCGTTTTTAAAATTACTGGCGGATTAATTGCTCTATTTTCTGTTTTTTTATGGTATCGATATAATGTATTGTATTTGCTTTTAGAAGTTGTTTCGATAAAATTACCTTTTGTTGGGTTGTCGCCTAAAAATTGTTTAGTGTAGGTATCTAGGATTACATCATATGTTGCCCAATACGATTGATTTGTATCTACATCATTTATAAAAACAGCGCTATTTGGCTTTTTTTTGTTTTCATCAAATCCGCTATTATATGTTGCAATAGCAAAAAATAGAATAGTACTTAATCCAATTAATTTAACTAAAAATTTTCTTGATTTATAAGATGCAAAAACTGGAGTCATAAGTCCAAAAATTAAGACCAAAAAGAAACCACTTATAAATATATTTTTTAAGCCTAAACCAACAGGGAACATCTTTATTTGCGGTGCAAAAATAAAGATTACTGGTATTGCTAAAATTGTTGCAATAGTAATTTTTGTAGTTCTTTTGTTATTGATAAAAATAAAAGCAGCTAACGTTAACAATGCAAAATACACCGGGATGATGAAATAAGCAGCGCCTTTTAAATAGATAAAAATTAACACATTAATTATCACCCAAAAAATGATTGGAGCAATTAACAAATCTGTGCCAGAGAATTTTTTAAAAAAGGGTCTATATATTTTAAATAATAACCAAATGTTTAACAATGCAAATGCGGCAATATATTCATATCCGTTGTAGGTAAAACCTTGTAGAATATCGGTATACTGAGGATGAATTAATAAGATTCCTTTCCATAATAAAATTGAAATTCCAACACAAGCAACTAAAGAAATTGTAAAAGGCAAGAATCCTTTTAGTAATCCTTTTATGGTAATTCTATTTAATGCAATTCCAAAGAAAAGCAACACAAATAGTAATATAATTGCACCAATTAATAAAGGTAAAATCCAAGAAAATGGATAATGCAATAAAGATGTAAACGGAAAGTTTGTATACACGTGATCTGTAGTACCTTCTAGATTTGAAATATCAGAAAAAGAAAAATAATTTAATGTCGTCATTAAATAATCTGCTTGATGTAATAAAGTTTCTCTGTCTAATCTTTCGTAAGAATCTTGAGCGGTATGATAATCGAAATGATCTCCAATAAATGCAAAATTGAAACCGTTAATATTTCCGTTTTCTCTAAAAACAGTTAAATCTGTATCATTTGGCAGCATTTTGTATATGCTATACATTAATGAATTTGCTACCGGATAATTAGGTTTTGCTTTTATAAATTCAGTTAGTAATTTACTGTTTTTACCGCTGGTTTCCATCAACATATAACTTGGGCCACCACTTCCGCGTGCTTCAAAATTTAAAACCAAACCAATATTTTTAGCTAATGGATGTGCATCAACAAAAGCTTTTGCTCCTAAAAGCCCTATTTCTTCTGCATCAGTAATAACAATATGAATATCGTTTTTTGGTGTTTTATTTTTTGCTAGAAAAGCTCTAACACTTTCTAAAATAGTAACAACACCAGATCCCGCATCACTTGCACCTAATGAAGAATGTGGATTAGAATCGTAATGGGATAACAACACCAATGATTTTCCTTTCTTGCTGCCTTTAATGGTTGCAATAATATTTGCATTATTGGTTGCTGCTCTCCATTTATTATTGATTGCAACTTGATGTTGAATTTCTGGTTGCAATCCTAATTTTTTAAGTTCGTTTACAATATAATTCTGAATTTTTATATGATCTTCTGAACCTGTATAATGAGTAGTTTTAGAAATTTCTTTTAAATGAGCAAGTGCATTATTTATAGAAAACTCAGTTTCTGTTACTGTTTTATTTTCTGAATAAGAAGGAATCATATCAGCAAAACTCCAATAAATTACAGATATAATAATTAGAAAAGAAAGTATAGGAGCATATTTTTTCATTGGTATATTGGTTTTCATAAATGTACTAATTTTTACATAATCTATTCATTTTTAAAATGACGAAGCTTTTTTTAGTCTCTTTTTATCAATAAAAAATAGTCACTTTCTAAGCTTAAATAGCCTTGATCATAGACATAAAAATACACATTACCGGTTTATGTCTTATATATTGAGGTAAAATAATTAAAGTCAAAACCTTTGTCAAATAATTTAGTTCTTGTCACTTTTGTTTTACCGATAGTATTTAATTCCAATAAAATTTTATAGTTTTTTCGTAATCGATTATTAGTGTTTCTAATTAAATTCTTACTTTCTTTATTTACCTTGTTATTATAGCTATTCCGGCAATAATCAGTACAGAATTTTTTATCGATTCTTCCAACTATCTTTTCACCACATTCCAAACATTGTTTTTTTTCCATTCCATTTTTATTTTGATGATTATAAAGATACTAAAAATCATTTACAAACGACTACAAACGTTTACATACGAAAGTAAATGCTTTTTAACCGAATAAAACTTGCAAGTCATCTCATCTTTGCCATGTCAAATTTATGCTGGACTTGATTCAGTAACGAATTGACAAAAATAATATAAACCTGCACTGAGCAAAGTCGAAGTGTTTAAAACCTTATCTTATGAGTACGTTAAGAAACAAAGTACAGTTAATTGGAAACTTAGGAAACAATCCAGAAATCATCACGTTAGAAAGTGGTAAAAAACTAGCAAAAATGTCTATTGCTACAAACGAAACTTACAAAAACGCACAAGGCGAAAAAGTTACAGACACACAATGGCACAATGTAGTTGCCTGGAATAAAACAGCAGAAATTATAGAAAAGTATTTACAAAAAGGTAGCGAAATTGCTATTGAAGGTAAATTAACTTCAAGAAGTTACGAAGACAAAGATGGAACGAAAAAATACATCACAGAAATTGTTTGTAACGAAATGTTGATGTTGGGAAGCAAGTAAAAATAAAAACTTGTTATGAAATGAAAAGAGCACTTTTTTGGTGCTCTTTTTTCTTTTCAAGAATTTTCTTGTTTTATAAAAATAAAATTAGATATTTGTCAAATCAATATGAACACACAAATTATTAATATCATTTCAATTATTATTGCTATTCAAAAGCAACGATAGGAAGTGTATATATAATTTTTAAAATATTATAAAAGCCTTCCAATTATTGGAAGGCTTTTTTTTATTCAAAAATTTAAAATGAATTTTTTAAAGAACATAATTATTGTAGTCATTATTAGCTCACCGCCGAGTTGATACAGATAGTGATTGCTAAAAAAGCAAAAGCCTGTATCGATTGATACAGGTTTTTTTTATGAATTAATTGTATTGAAAACCATAAAACAAATACTATAAAGATTTGAAAACAAGAAAATTAAAAGGGAAAATAAAGAAATGAGTATAAGCGAATTTAAAAGATTGAAAGAGAAAAATAAAAGTCAAACATCTAACTTCGAATTCTTTAAAAAACAAAATAAACAGAAATGAAACTCAATAAGCATAGTAGCCGATTAACACAAGACGAATCTTAGCCAGCATCTCAAGCCATGTTGTATGCAGTGGGTTTTACAGATGAAGATATGAGTAAAGCCCAAGTTGGAATTGCAAGTACAGGTTATGACGGAAATCCGTGTAATATGCATTTAAATAATTTGGCCTCAGAAGTTAAAATTGAATGTAATATCGCTGGTTTAGTTGGCTTAGGATTTAATACTATTGGTGTTTCTGACGGAATTTCCATGGGAACTTCTGGCATGAATTACTCCTTAGTTTCTAGAGATATTATTGCAGATTCTATCGAAACGGTTATAAATGCTCAAAGTTATGATGCGTTGATTTCTGTGGTTGGTTGCGATAAAAATATGCCAGGGGCTGTTATTGCTATGCTGCGTTTAAATCGCCCATCTATTATGATGTATGGAGGAACAACCGCTTCTGGAAAATACAAAGGGAAAAAACTAAATATTGTTTCTGCTTTTGAAGCACTCGGGCAAAAAATAGCTGGAGAAATTGACGAAAAAGAATACAAAGAAATCATTAAAAGAGCAATTCCAGGAGCTGGAGCTTGTGGCGGAATGTACACCGCAAATACGATGGCCTCAGCAATAGAATGTATGGGTTTTGCATTGCCTTATAACTCGTCAATTCCTGCTGAAAACCCAAATAAATTAACAGAAAGTGAAAGAACAGCTTTGGCTATTAAAAACCTATTGGAATTAGATTTAAAACCATTGGATATCATTTCTAAAAAATCAATAGAAAACGCTATTGCATTGGTTAATGCTCTTGGAGGGTCTACTAATGCAGTATTGCACTTTTTAGCGATTGCGCATGCAGCAGATATTGAATTTACGTTAGAAGATTTTCAAAAAGTAAGTGATAGAACACCATTAATAGCAGATTTAAAACCTAGTGGAAAATACTTAATGGAAGACGTTCACGGCGTTGGAGGAACTCCAGCTGTGATGAAATACTTATTAGACAATGGGTATTTATATGGTGATTGTATGACCGTTACAGGAAAAACCTTAGCAGAAAATTTAGCGGATGTTGAAGCACTAACATTTGAAGGTGATCAAGATGTAATTTATCCAAAAGACAAGGCCTTAAAAACTTCAGGAAATATTCAAATAATCTACGGAAACCTTGCCCCTGAAGGAGCAGTAGCAAAAATTAGTGGAAATGAAGGATTGCTTTTTGAAGGAAAAGCAGTGGTTTATGATGGAGAACAAGCGGCAAATACAGGAATTTCTAACGGAGAAGTTAATAGAGGTGATGTAGTTGTAATTCGGTATGTAGGACCAAAAGGAGGGCCAGGAATGCCAGAAATGTTAAAGCCAACTTCGTTAATTATGGGAGCAGGTTTAGGGAAATCTGTGGCATTAATTACTGATGGGCGTTTTTCTGGAGGAACTCACGGATTTGTGGTTGGGCATATTACACCAGAAGCACAATCTGGAGGAACAATTTCCATATTAAGAACAGGTGATACCATTAAAATTAGTGCAGAAGACAACACCATTAATGTATTGCTTTCTCAAGAAGAAATTGATGAGCGGAAATCAAAATGGATTGCTCCAGCTCTAAAACACACAAAGGGAATATTATACAAATACGCAAAAACGGTTGCATCAGCGTCAAAAGGATGTATAACTGATGCATAATAAAAACAAAAAAATGGAAACGCAAACCATAAAAAACAAAAAAACAGCAACAAAAGTTACCGAAATAATTTCTGGTAGCGAGGCGGTAGTAAGGTGCTTAATTGCAGAAGATGTAAAAATAATTTATGGATATCCTGGAGGCGCAATTATGCCAGTGTATGATGAATTATACAAATATCGAGATAAAATTCACCATGTTTTAACACGTCATGAGCAAGGAGCAACGCATTCTGCACAAGGTTTTGCAAGAATTTCCGGAAAGGTTGGTGTAGCAATTGCTACCTCTGGCCCAGGGGCTACCAACTTAATCACAGGTATTGCAGACGCACAAATAGATTCGACGCCATTGGTTTGTATTACGGGTCAAGTTCCTTCGCATTTATTAGGAAGTGATGCGTTTCAAGAAACGGATATTGTTGGTATTTCTACACCCGTTACAAAATGGAATTGTCAGGTTACAAGAGCAGTTGATATTCCAGCAGCTTTGGCAAAAGCATTTTATATTGCAAGAAGTGGAAGACCAGGTCCTGTTTTAGTAGATATTACAAAAGATGCTCAGTTTGAAGAATTTGATTTTTCATACGAAAAATGCACAAAAGTAAGAAGTTATTTACCTGTCCCAAAAACAGATATTGCTACGATTGAAGCTGCTGCAAAATTAATTAATGAAGCAAAAAAACCATTTATTATTTGGGGTCAAGGAATCATTTTAAGTGAAGCGGAACTACAGCTAAAAGCAGTTGTAGAAAAAGCAGGAATTCCTGCAGCATGGACAATTTTAGGAGCTTCTGCACTGCCAACTTCTCATCCATTAAATGTTGGTATGTTAGGAATGCATGGTAATTATGCGCCAAACAAATTAACGAATGAATGTGATGTGTTAATTGCAATCGGAATGCGTTTTGATGACCGAGTTACTGGAAGCTTAAGCACGTACGCAAAACAAGCAAAAGTAATTCACTTTGAAATCGATGCTGCAGAAGTAGATAAAAACGTAAAAACTGATGTTGCTGTTTTAGGCGATGCAAAAGCAAGTTTAGAATTATTGTTGCCATTATTAAATGAAAATTCACATCCAGAATGGCATCAGCAATTTAAAGATTTATATGCTATTGAATACGAAAAAGTAATTAAAGGCGATTTACACCCTACAAAAGAAGAATTAACAATGGGTGAGGTTATAAAAGAAATCAACATTCAAAGTAAAGGAGAAGCTGCTATTGTAACAGATGTTGGTCAGCATCAAATGATTGCTTGTAGATATGCAGAATTCAATAAAACAAAAAGTAATATTACTTCTGGTGGATTAGGAACTATGGGTTTTGGATTGCCAGCTGCAATTGGAGCTAAAATGGCTGCTCCAGAACGAGAAGTAGTTTCAATTTCTGGTGATGGAGGTTATCAAATGACGATTCAAGAATTAGGCACCATATTTCAGCAAAAAACAGCCGTAAAAATGGTAGTTTTAAATAACGAATTTTTAGGAATGGTACGTCAATGGCAACAACTATTTTTCGACAAAAGATATGCATCTACAGAAATGGTAAATCCTAATTTTGTTGCCATTGCAGAAGCGTATTATTTAAAAGCTAGAAAAGTCACAAAAAGAGAAGATTTAAAAGAAGCTGTTGCAGAAATGATGGCGAGTAAAGAAGCTTATTTTTTAGAGGTTGTCGTAGAGAAAGAAGGAAATGTATTTCCAATGATTCCTTCTGGAGCTAGTGTTTCAGAGATAAGATTAGAGTAAAAATGAAAGTCTGAAGTTTGAAGAAATATCACTTCGCGTGATTTTTTGAAAAATAAAAAAAATAGTATCGAGAAGTTTTATAAGTTGATATTAATAACATGAGTACAGAAAAACAATTATATACAGTATCAATTTATACTGAAAACAATATTGGATTGTTGAATAGAATTTCAGCTATTTTCCAAAGAAGACATATAAACATAGAGAGTTTAAATACTTCTTCGTCAGAAATTGAAGGCGTTTCTAAATTTACGATTGTTGTAAACATGACAGAAGTAAATATTAAGAAAATTATTGGTCAGATAGAAAAGCAAGTAGAGGTTATTAAAGCTTATTATCATAATGATGATGAAACAATTTATCAAGAATCTTGTATTTTTAAAATGAAGTCAGATTTACTTTTTGATGAGCGTCAAATTCAGAATATCATTAAAGAAAGTAATGCCAGAATTGTTACGGTAAATAAAGAATTTTTTGTGATTGAAAAATCAGGAAAAAAAGAAGAAATAGAACTATTATACAGAGAATTAAGGGGGTTTGGTATTATGCAATTTACCCGTTCAGGGCGTATTGCTGTTACCAAAGAAGAAATGAAAATATCAATATTGCTAGAAACATACAACAACTAAAAAAGATAAAAGAGGTTAGATTTTAGAAAAAAGAAAGGAAGTTCATATAGACCTCTTTCTTTTCTATTTTATGCACTCCAATCAACAAACAAAAACAATAAAAATGAAAAATTACTTTAACACGCTATCATTAAGAGATCAATTAACAGAATCAGGAAAATGTAGATTCATGGAATCTTCAGAATTTGAAAATGGCGTAGCAGTATTAAAAGGCAAAAAAATTGTAATTGTAGGTTGTGGAGCTCAAGGATTAAACCAAGGTTTAAATATGAGAGACTCTGGATTAGACATTTCGTACACATTACGTGAACAAGCAATTGCAGAAAAAAGACAGTCGTTTTTAAATGCAAGTGAAAATGGATTTACTGTTGGAACGTATAAAGAGTTAATACCAACCGCCGATTTAGTTTTGAATTTAACACCAGATAAACAGCACACAAATGTGGTAAATACTATAATGCCTTTGATGAAAAAAGGAGCAACGTTATCGTATTCTCACGGGTTTAACATTGTTGAAGAAGGCATGCAAGTTCGTAAAGATTTAACGGTAATTATGGTAGCACCGAAATGTCCGGGATCTGAGGTTAGAGAAGAGTATAAAAGAGGATTTGGAGTGCCAACATTAATTGCTGTACATCCAGAAAATGATCCACAAGGAAAAGGATTGGCACAAGCAAAAGCATATGCTGTTGGAACAGGTGGACATAGAGCCGGAGTCTTACAATCATCTTTTGTGGCAGAAGTAAAATCTGATTTAATGGGAGAACAAACCATTTTATGTGGTGTGTTACAAACCGGAGCAATCTTATCTTTTGATAAAATGGTTGAAGAAGGAATTGAACCAGGATATGCTACGAAATTAATTCAGTACGGTTGGGAAACAATTACGGAAGCTTTAAAGCATGGTGGAATTACCAACATGATGGATCGTTTATCGAATCCAGCAAAATTGAAAGCTTTTGCTGTTTCTGAAGAATTAAAAAATATTATGCGTCCGTTGTTTCAAAAACATATGGATGATATTATGTCGGGTCATTTCTCTAAAACGATGATGGAAGATTGGGCAAATGATGATAAAAATTTATTGTCTTGGAGAGCAGCAACAGGAGAAACAGCTTTTGAAAAAACAACAGTTACAAACCAAGAAATTTCGGAACAAGAATATTTTGATCACGGAACATTATTAGTTGCTTTTGTAAGAGCAGGAGTTGAATTGGCTTTTGAAACGATGACTGAATCTGGAATTATTGCAGAATCGGCATATTACGAATCATTACATGAAACACCATTGATTGCAAACACAATTGCACGTAAAAAATTATACGAAATGAATCGTGTAATTTCAGATACTGCAGAATACGGATGTTACTTATTTGATCATGCATGTAAACCCTTATTAACTGATTTTATGAAAACCGTAAAAACAGATCTTATAGGGAAAGCATATAGATTAGGTAATGATGCAGACAATCAACAATTAATTGCTGTAAATAGTGCAATTAGAAATCACAAAGTAGAAAAGGTTGGGGCAGTTTTAAGAGCTTCAATGACGGCAATGAAACAAATCTAATAGTGTCAGTTCGAGTGAATTCATGAAGAACGAATAAGTTAGTATCGAGAACATATTGTTACAATGTCATTTCTACGAAGGCAGGAGTCCATAAAGCATTATGAAAAATAAAAAATGAACGCAACAACAACATATTATCCGAAATTAGAAGATATAGAAAGAGCTGTAACTACATTAAAAGATGTAGTTACAGTAACGCCTTTAACTCAAAATATTAATTATTCTAGAAAATTTGGAGCAACTATTTTGCTGAAAAGAGAAGATTTACAACAAGTCCGTTCGTATAAAATTCGTGGAGCTTATAATAAAATAAGCTCATTATCAGAAGAAGAATTAAAAAACGGAATTGTGTGTGCAAGCGCAGGAAATCACGCTCAAGGTGTTGCTTTTGCTTGCCATAAGTTAAAAATTTATGGAACTATTTTTATGCCTACACCAACTCCAAAACAAAAGTTGGAGCAAGTAGAAATGTTCGGAGGAGAATATGTGACGGTAAAATTAATAGGAGATACATTTGATGATGCTCAAAAACATGCGGCGTTAGAATGTGACATTCAAGGGAAAACTTTTGTACATCCTTTTAATGATGAAAAAATTATTGAAGGACAAGCTACCGTTGGGTTAGAAATATTAGAACAAGCTAATGAATCAATAGATTATGTTTTTGTGCCTGTTGGAGGTGGAGGTTTAGCTTCGGGTTTGTCCACAGTTTTTAAGATTTTGTCACCAAAAACAAAAATTATCGGAGTAGAACCAGAAGGAGCTCCATCAATGAAAACTGCTTTTGAGCAGAACAGAAACGTGTACCTTCCTAAGATTGATAAATTTGTAGACGGCGCTGCTGTTCAGCAGGTTGGAGATATTACGTTCGAGATATGTAAACAAAACTTAGATCAAATGATCACGGTTCCTGAAGGAAAAGTGTGTCAGACTATTTTAGATTTATACAACAAAGATGCTATTGTGGTAGAACCTGCGGGGGCTTTGACTATTTCTGCCTTGGATTATTTTGCTGATGAAATTAAAGGTAAAAATGTGGTTTGTCTTGTTAGTGGATCTAATAATGATATTACAAGAACTGCAGAAATTAAAGAAAGAGCGTTGTTGTATGAGGGATTAAAACATTATTTTATTATTCGTTTTCCACAAAGAGCAGGATCTTTAAAAGAATTTGTTGTAGAGGTTTTGGGTTCACAAGATGATATTACTCATTTTGAATATTCTAAAAAACACAATCGAGAAAACGGGCCAGCAATTGTTGGGGTAGAATTAAAAAACAAAAGCGATCTAAAACCTTTAATTCAAAGAATGAAAGAACGCAATTTCTATGGAGATTATTTAAACGATAAACCCGATTTATTTCAATATTTGATATAACTTGCATAAAATTTAATCAATTATTTCATTGAAAAATATTTTCACAAAGAGTACAATTCCAAAGAAATACAACATTCAAAAGCCATACAGCCAAAATACGTATTTGGTAAATGGCCATTTAAAAGAATGGAAAGGAGCAACAACATCTGTTTTTTCTCCAATTTATCAAGAAAACAAGGAAGGTGAGTTACAACCAACTTTATTAGGAACAATTCCAAATCTTACTAAAAAAGAAGCATTAGAATCTTTAGAATCAGCTTGTGTCGCTTATGACAAAGGAAGAGGAGAATGGCCAACAATGAAAGTTGAAGAAAGAATTTCTTGTATTGAAAATTTTACCAAAATGATGTTGGAAACTAGAGACGAAGTAGTCAACTGGTTGATGTGGGAAATTGGAAAACCTTATGAAGAATCGTGTAATGAATTTGACCGAACAATAGAATATATTGAAGATACTATTTCGAATTTAAGAGAAATGGATCAAAAACATTCTGAGATTAAAAATCATAGCGGAATTTTAGCACAAGTTCGTAGAGCTCCGTTAGGTGTTGTTTTGTGTTTAAGCCCATATAATTATCCCTTGAACGAAACTTTTTGTTTGTTAATTCCGGCTTTAATTATGGGGAATACGACCATTTTTAAACCGGCAAAACACGGAATTTTATTAATATCACCACTATTAAAAGCATTTCAAACTTGTTTTCCAGAAGGCGTTGTAAACATTATTTATGGAAGTGGAAGAACATTGGCGACACCTATTCTAAAATCTGGAAAAGTTGATGTGTTGGCTTTGATTGGAAACAGCAAATCGGCAAATATTCTACAAGAATATCATCCAAAGAAAAACAGATTGCGTCTGGTTTTAGGATTGGAAGCTAAAAATCCAGGTATTATAATGCCAGATTGCGATTTAGATTTGGCGGTAAAAGAGTGCGTGTTGGGGTCGTTGGCTTTTAATGGTCAACGTTGTACAGCGTTGAAAATATTGTTTGTTCATGAAGATATTGTTGAAGAATTCAATCAAAAATTTGTTGAAGAAGTACAAAAATTAAACTGCGGTTTGCCTTGGGAAGAAAATGTAAATATCACTCCATTGCCAGAACCAAACAAACCAATGTATATTCAAGAATTAATTGATGACGCGCTTTCTAAAGGAGCAAATATTTTGAATGAAAATGGTGGAGAAACCACATTGAGTTTTGTAAATCCAGCAGTTTTATATCCAGTAAATGAAAAGATGAAAGTATACGAAGAAGAGCAATTTGGACCTATTATTCCAATTCTTTCTTTTAAAAATATAGAAGAACCTTTAGAATATATTTCAAATTCTAATTATGGACAACAAGTAAGTTTATTTAGTAATAACCCGAATTCATTGGCGCCATTAATTGATTCGCTAGTTAATCAGGTTTGTAGAGTAAATATCAATACAAAATGTCAACGTGGTCCAGATGTGTTGCCTTTTGTTGGTAGAAAAGATTCTGCCGTAAGTACATTAAGTGTTTATGACGCGTTGCGTACTTTTTCTATAAGAACCATGGTTGCTTTTAGAAGTACAGCAATGAATACTCAGATTTTAAATGACTTATTAAAAAGTGAAAAATCAAATTTTATAAATCGTTGATTTTTAAATTCTTCTTTACGTTTTTAGTATTAAATTTATAACAATTCGTTCTAATTTGTCGAATTTTAACAAAAAGCATCATAAAGAGAAAATCAATTGATTTTATATTAATAAATAGTTGTAAATTTACCTTATGAATCTATTAAAAAATAAAATACGTAATACTGTTCCCAGTATGTTTGTTCGTTTACGCCGTCGCAGCTAAAAGCCAACAGAAGAATCTATATACGTAAATTTTTATTTTTTTATTCCTTGTACAATCTCAATTTCATATCAATTTTACCTGTAGTTATTCCTTCAAATAGCCCCGCAGTTGTACGCCCTATTTTCCGAAGTCGTCGCCCCTTGGGTGTTCGCTAATTATTGAACTTAGGTGCGTCCGGTTCTTTTTTAAAAACAAGCATAAATCTTCACTAAACAACTTAAAATAAAGAACAATGGAAATTGTTATTGCTGATAAATCACATAGTATATACGCAGAAATCATCTGTGATACTATTGCAGATTCTGCCAATGTTAGAGGCACTGGAATTGCAAAACGTACTCCTGAATATATCATCACTAAAATGGAAAATGGTAATGCCGTAATCGCTTTAGACGGTGATAAATTTGTTGGATTTTGCTATATAGAATCTTGGGGACATGGAAAATTTGTTGCCAATTCTGGATTGATAGTTCATCCAGACTTTAGAAAACAAGGACTGGCAAAAAAAATAAAAGCAATCGTATTTGAACATTCAAGAACCAAGTTTCCAACAGCGAAAGTATTTTCAATAACTACAGGATTAGCTGTAATGAAATTGAATACCGATTTAGGATACAAGCCTGTTACTTTTTCTGAATTGACAGATGATCAGTCATTTTGGAATGGATGTCAAACCTGTAAAAACTACGATGTTTTACAAAGAACAAAACAACAGATGTGTTTATGTACCGGAATGTTATATGATCCATCATAAAAAGAAAACAACAATAAAGTGAAAATTAAAGAAAATGTTTTTCAGAGATTGAAAAGAATTAAGGAAAGCATGTACTTAAAAAAAGATAAAAAATGAAAAAATTAGTCATTGCATATAGTGGAGGTTTAGACACTTCGTACTGTGCCATTAGTTTATCAAAAGCAGGACACGAAGTACATGCTGTTAGTGTAAATACAGGAGGATTTACAAGTGAAGAGATACAAGACATCGAAAAAAACGCCTATAAAATGGGAGTTTCAACGTATAAAAATATTGATGCTGTAGCTACTTTTTATCAAAAAGTGGTCAAGTATTTAATCTTTGGAAATGTGTTAAAAAACAACACGTATCCTTTATCAGTAAGTGCAGAAAGAATTATTCAAGCAATAGAAATTGCAAATTATGCGAAAAGTATTGATGCAGAATATATTGCGCATGGAAGTACAGGAGCGGGAAATGATCAAGTAAGATTTGATATGATTTTTCAAACCATTGTGCCAGAAATTGAGATTATCACACCCATTAGAGATCAGCAAATTTCTAGGCAAGAAGAAATACAATATTTAAAAGATAACGGAATTGATTTGTCTTGGGAAAAGGCAAAATACTCGGTAAATAAAGGATTGTGGGGAACAAGTGTTGGTGGTGAAGAAACATTGACTTCTAACAAAGCATTGCCAGAAAAGGCATATCCATCGCAACTAGAAAAAACGGGAGAAGAGGCCGTGAAGCTTACTTTTAAAAATGGAGAATTTGTAGCATTGAATTATATCATTGATTCGCCAGAAAACAACATTCAGAAGTTAAATGAATTGGCTTCTAAATATGCAATCGGAAGAGATATTCATGTTGGAGATACGATTGTTGGGATAAAAGGACGAGTTGGTTTTGAAGCTGCTGCTGCACTAATTACAATTAAAGCACATCATTTATTAGAAAAGCACACGCTTACAAAATGGCAATTACAACACAAAGAATATTTGTCTAGTTTTTATGGAATGCATTTACACGAAGGGCAATATTTAGACCCAGTAATGAGAGATATAGAAGCATTTTTAGAAAGCAGTCAAGAAAAAGTAACTGGCGATGTTTGTGTAACACTAAAACCGTATCATTTTCAATTAGATGGTATTGCTTCAAAGCACGATTTAATGAATGCAAAGTTTGGAAGTTATGGTGAAGAAAACAAAGCATGGACAGCAGATGATGCTAAAGGATTTATCAAGATTCTTGGCAATCAAAACAAAATATATCAACACGTAAATTCTTAAGGAGCATGATACAGGCAGGGATTATTGGAGGCACTGGTTATACAGCAGGAGAATTGATCAGGTTGTTGATACATCACACAAAAGTTGAAATCAATTTAGTTTTTAGTACTTCAAATGCTGGAAATAAAATTAGTAGTATTCACCAAGATTTGATTGGCTCTTTAGAGTTGAGTTTTACAGATGCAATCAATTCAAATGTAGATGTATTATTTTTGTGTTTAGGACATGGAAATTCGAAAATTTTTTTAGAAAATAACACTTTTTCTGATGCCACAAAAATCATCGATTTAGGAAACGATTTTAGATTAGAAAAAGAGCAATTTTTTCAAGAAAAACAATTTGTATATGGCTTGCCAGAATTGCAAAAAGAAGCAATCCAAAATGCAAAATACATTGCAAATCCAGGGTGTTTCGCTACAGCAATTCAGTTAGCATTATTGCCGTTAGCAAGCGCTAATTTATTGAATGATACTGTACATGTAAATGCCGTAACCGGTGCAACTGGAGCAGGAACATCATTGTCTGCAACAACTCATTTTACATGGAGAGATAATAATTTCTCACACTACAAACCTTTCACACATCAACATTTGGGAGAAATTAATCAGTCTGTAAAAAGTTTGCAAACCGATTTTGATACTGAAATTGTATTTATGCCAAATAGAGGTGATTTTTCTAGAGGGATTTTTACAACAGCATACACCAACTTTGAGGGAACATTAGAAGAAGCAAAAACACTCTATAAAACATTTTATAAAGACGCAAAATTTACGTTTGTTTCGGATAAAGAAATACACTTAAAGCAAGTTGTAAACACCAATAAATGTTTGCTTCATTTACACAAACATGAGAACAAATTATTGATAACAAGTGTTATTGATAATTTATTAAAAGGCGCTTCTGGACAAGCGGTGCAAAACATGAATTTGATGTTTGGGTTTGAAGAAACAGAAGGGATTCAATTAAAAGCAACGTATTTTTAAAAAGGCGCAAAGAGGCAACGGTTCAAAGACACAAAATAAAAATGAGTAACAAAGGTGGAAGGGGAAAAAAGCAAGAAAGTTTAAATTGAAAAAAACTTTGCAACGCTGCTACTTTAAGCCAATGAAAATTTAAAAAATAAAACATGAAAACAGCAATTATAGGGACAGGAAATTTAGGGAAGTCAATTGCAAAAGGTTTAATAACCACCAATGCAATTACATCCTTGTATTTAACAAAAAGAAATTTAGACACTATTCAAGAATTTGAAGGGTATAAAAATGTTTATTTAACATCTAATAATTCGGAAGCAATTCAGAATTCAGACATCATTATTTTGGCCGTTCAGCCAGCACATTTAGAGCAAATTTTAAATGAGATTAAACCATTATTAAAAGAGAATCACATCATCATTTCTACCATTACAGGGTTTTTAATTGATAAAATTGAAGGGATTATAGGAGCAGGTAATTTTATTGTGAGAGCAATGCCAAATACTGCAATAGCAGTTGGTAAATCGATGACTTGTTTGTGTGGAAATACAAAAGGATTGGAAAGAATAAAAGTCGCGGAAGCCATTTTTAATAGATTGGGAACTTCTATTGTAATTCCAGAATATCAAATGCAGGCAGCAACTGTAGTTTGCGCAAGCGGAATTGCTTTTTGGATGCGAATGATTAGAGCAACGACTCAAGCAGCCATTCAGTTAGGTTTTGATGCAGAAGTGGCACGAAAATTAGCGATGCATACCTGTGATGGCGCAGCGAATTTATTAATCAAAAACGGCAATCATCCAGAACAAGAAATAGATAAAGTAACCACTCCAAAAGGATGTACAATTGAAGGATTGAATGAAATGGAGCATCAAGGATTGAGTTCGTCTTTGATTCAAGGCATGGTTACATCGTACAATAAAATTAACACCATAAAAACAGAGCAAATATGAGTTTATTTAATGTATATCAGCTATTTGATATTACACCGGTAAAAGCAAAAGATGTTTTTGTGTATGATGAAAATGGCACCCAATATTTAGATTTATATGGAGGCCATGCTGTAATTTCTATTGGGCATTCGCATCCAACATATGTAAAAAATATTAGTGAGCAAGTTGCCAAATTAGGTTTTTATAGCAATTCGATTCAGAATCCGTTGCAGGTAAAATTGGCAACAGAATTAGTCAAACAATCCACCTGTAAAGACTATCAATTGTTTTTGTGTAATTCTGGCGCTGAAGCCAATGAAAATGCGTTGAAATTGGCTTCTTTTCATACAAATAAAAAGAAAGTAATTTCGTTTACAAACTCTTTTCATGGAAGAACATCTGCCGCTGTTGCAGCAACGGATAACACAAAAATTGTGGCTCCAATTAATGCGCAACAAGAGGTTGAATTCTTTGATTTAGGGGATTTAGAATCGGTAGAAAAAGCCTTGATAAAAGAAGATGTTTGCGCGGTGATAATTGAATGCATTCAAGGAGTTGGTGGATTGGATGAAAGCACCACCGAATTTTATAAAGGATTAGAAGCTTTATGTAGAAAATACAAGACTGTATTAATTGCTGATGAGGTACAGTCTGGTTTTGGAAGAACGGGAGATTTCTTTGCTTTTCAAAAGCACAAGATCACTCCAGATATTATTTCTATTGCCAAAGGAATGGGAAATGGTTTTCCGATTGGAGGAATTTTAATTCACCCAACAATTAAAGCTTCTTACGGTTTGTTAGGAACCACTTTTGGAGGCAATCATTTGGCTTGTGTTGCATGTTTAACGGTTTTAGAAGTATTAGAGAAAGAAAACTTATTAGAAAATGCACGTATGATTTCAGAATACTTTATTGAAAAAGCAGCAGTTATTCCAGAAATTAAAAAGATAAAAGGAAGAGGGTTGATGCTGGGAATTGAATTTGATTTTCCGATTGCAGCGTTGCGGAAAGAGCTAATCTTTAAGCACCACATTTTTACAGGAAGTGCTAAAAATCCAAATTTATTAAGAATTCTTCCTCCATTAACAATCAAAAAAGAACACGTTGATCAGTTTTTTGATGCTTTAAAAAATGAATTGAGTAACGTCATTACGAACGTAGTGAAGTAATCTCATTAATAAGATTGCCACAGCAAATTTTAATTTGCTTCGCAATGACAATACAATTTATAATGAAAAAATATACAAGCATAAACGATATTGAAAACATTCCTGAAATCATTCAAGAAGCAATTCAATTAAAGAAAAATCCTTTTCAATTCGAGAAATTGGGACAACATAAAACTCTGGTAATGTTGTTTTTTAATTCGAGTTTAAGAACAAGATTGAGCACAGAAAAAGCAGCTAAAAACTTGGGAATGCAAGTAATGGCGTTGAATGTAAATGATGCTTGGAATTTGGAATTTGAAGATGGAACACTCATGAATTTAAATTCTTCTGAACACATAAAAGAAGCAGCACAGGTACTTTCTCAATATGCAGATATTATTGCGGTAAGGGCCTTCCCAACATTAAAGGATAAAGAAAAAGATGCCTCAGAATTTGTGTTGAATAGCTTTATAAAATATGCTTCAGTTCCTATTGTAAATATGGAAAGTTCTACGGCACATCCATTACAAGCCTTAACCGATGCAATTACTATTGAAGAGTTAAAAACGAAGTCAAAACCTAAAGTTGTATTGTCTTGGGCGCCACATCCAAAAGCATTGCCGCATGCAGTTGCTAACTCGTTTGTGAACATGATGTCTGAATTAGACGTTGATTTTTCTATTACGCATCCGAAAGGATATGAGTTGGATCCAGAGATTACAAAAGAGATTTCAATCAATCACAATCAAGAAGAAGCATTGAGAAATGCTGATTTTGTCTATGTGAAAAATTGGAGTAGCTATACAGATTACGGAAAGATTGTTTCTCAAGATCCGAATTGGATGCTAACAAAAGAAAAATTAGGCACGGCAAAATTCATGCATTGTTTGCCTGTAAGAAGAAATGTAGTTGTAGAAGACGCAGTATTAGATAGTGAGAATTCTGTGGTAATTCATGAAGCGAATAATAGAACTTATGCGGCTCAAATTGTGTTGAAGAAAATAATAGAAAACTTGTAATCG
>Ga0105053_10000866_pt1 | contig 48933 bp, 49 predicted proteins | sample BON01_FD_78093 | JGI IMG/M metagenome (GOLD analysis project Ga0105053, IMG submission 78093) | Freshwater microbial communities from Lake Bonney liftoff mats and glacier meltwater in Antarctica - BON-01 | ecosystem: Environmental > Aquatic > Freshwater > Ice > Glacier meltwater | place: Lake... | reverse complement strand
GAGCAGGCGCCCCGGCAAGCCGGGGGTAGGGGCGGACCGCCGGGCCGCCCGCGAATGAGTGATCGGCGCGCCCAGCGGTCGCGCCCTACCCAAAGTCCAATTCTCCAGAGCGGTTGGTCTTAGCCGTATCCATGCAGTAGAAATCACTAAAGTCGTTGATAACGTGTTGTATGCGAACAAGATTTCTACTGAATTGCAGTCGGAATTTCACTCACCGAATTTCCGGAGTTTTCAGTCACAAAACCGTCCGACTGCATCGTTCCGGCTTAGGGGAACGAGTTCTGGCCGAGCTTCTTACACAGCCATCCAAGGGTGAACTGCTCAGCTGTGGTCAGCGCGGAGAATTCGCGGGTGATACTCCTGGCAACCTTAGGGAAGAGGTCAGCGATAAATTTTTGGCCCTCCTCGGTCAACGAGACCAAAATGAAGCGTCGATCATGTTCTTCGCGCTTCCGCACCACCCAACCGGCCTTCTCTAGATTGTCGACGACCAGAGTGATGTTGCCCCCGCTCTTGAGAAGTTTTTCCGCCAGTTCCTTCTGGCACATCGCGCCGCAGTGGAGGAGGGCTTCGAGGACGCTGAATTGAGTGATGGTCAGTTCCTTGGGGATGACCGAATGGGAGCGGACCGTCACGGTCTCAGACGCTCGCAGCAGCTTGATATAGGCGTTAAGCGCGTCGATTTCCTCTTTCGGACCTTGGTAATGGGTTCCCATAACAATTCGACATCGAAGTAATTAATAGTGTGATGTCAAAATAAGAAAACGAGGTGTGGGGTAATCACCTGTCTGATTACAGCCTACTCAATTCTATTCGGTGACTTCCGCGCACGGGCCATCGACGGTTTCCTTGACCGCGACACGGATTCGAAGGAGCTCCGCAAGGTTGGAGGTGCTAGTTTCGCGGTAGACCATTGGGAGCTAGGTTGATGATTCTAGGCGCGGGCTGCGGGCCCTCGCCTAGAATCAACGATGATCCGGGAAGGCCCGGCCCGCACTCCCGCCCGGATCACGCCATGCTGTCGAGCTTGTCGATGCGGCGAATGTGGCGGCCACCCTCAAACTCGGTGGCGAGCCAGGTGCGCACGATCTGGAGCGCTTCTTCCTCGGTGATGGTGCGCTCGCCGAGGGAAAGGCAGTTGGCATCGTTGTGGGCGCGATTCCATACGGCCACTTGCTCGCTCCAGCCCACGCCGCAGCGCACACCTTTGACTCGGTTGGCGGCCATCGCCTCGCCGTTCCCCGAACCACCGAGCACGATGCCGCGTTCAACTTCGTGACTGGCCACTGCCCGAGCGACGGGGAAGCAGAAGTCAGGGTAGTCGCAGCTTTCGGTGGAGTCGGTGCCGAAGTCACGGACGGTGTGGCCGTCGGTGAGCAACATGGCCTTGATGGCCTCTTTGTAACGGTAGCCGGCGTGGTCGGAGCCAAGGGCGATCGAGAAGGTTTTCATGCGAGGGGTTCGAACAGTTCGGAGTTTGCGCTGTCATTGAGGGCAGGTCAGATTGAGGCCGCAACAAAACTCCCCATGAAAACACTGCTTTCGCTCGTTACCCTCATACTGGTCGCCGCCCTCAGTGGGTGCGCGACGGTCGACTCTCGGATTAACCACAATCGATCGGCGTTTGCATCGTGGTCCGCGGAAGTGCAGGCGGCGATTCGCGCGGAAAAGGTGAATCTCGGATTTACGCCCGAGCAGGTGCGCATGTCGCTGGGGGAGCCCAATCGAGTTTACAGTCGCATGTCGGCGGAAGGGGAAGCGGAAGTCTGGGCCTACTATGATAAGAAGGGGCGGTTCTCCTTCGGGCTCGGCGTCTCCTCGGGCGGTTATCACGGCTCGTCTGGTGGGGTCGCCTACGACCGTCGGGAAGATCGCCTTGATGAGGCCACGCGGATTGTCCTCAAGGATGGCCGAGTGATTTCGGTCGAATCCCGCACCGATCAACCGAAATTCAAACGCTGATCGCGCGGAGAAACGCCGCGGTGTCGCTGAAATCCGCAAAGGCGTGGGTCGGCGAATGCGCGGTGAGTTCGTCGAGTGGGTATTGTCCGGTCGCGACGGCGATGGTCTGGGCACCGATCACTTTGCCGCAGGCAATGTCGTGCGGGGTATCGCCGATGATGAAGGTGCGATCGGGCGCGAAGTCGACGCCATGGAGTTCCCTCGCGCGGCGTCGGGCGTGCGGACCGAGCTCGTTGCGAAGCGGGCTGTCGTCGGCGAAGGCCCCGAACTCAAAGTAGTGCCACACTTCATAGTGGGTAAGTTTGAACTGGGCCCCCCGTCGCAGATTGCCGGTGAGGAGACCTTGGGCGATATCGTCGCGGGTGTGCAGGGTTTCCAGCAGTTCGAGCACACCCGGCAGCACCTGACCTTGTTGACCCTTGGCCAATTCAACGGGGAGCAGCGAAAGGTAGGCTTCGAGATAGGCTTGGATGTTTTCCGGAGTGACCGGGAGATCGTTGTGCCGAAGGACCTCGCTGGTGATCCAACTGTCGGTGCGGCCGGCCCAATCGACTTGGCCCAGATCGCAGGACCGCCCGAATTGCTTTTGGAAACCGAGCTCCATCGCGCGAACGCCCGCGCCGTGCGAGACGATGAGGGTGCCGTCGATATCCCAGAGAATTAGAGTGCGTTTGCTCACCACTCAACTAGCGCCGCCCCCGTGCGGTCGGGCAAGACTGTTTCAGGCTTTCGAACTGGGTTGTTGGCGTTGGTAGGCCGAAGGGGTCGTGCCGGTGAAGCGGCGAAAGACGGTCACAAAATACTGGGAACTGGAAAATCCCAGTTCGTGGGCCACGGTTGTGATGATGGAGCGTGGGCTGGCGAGCCGACTGCACGCGGCGCTAACGTCGCAGAGTCGGCAACACGGAGTCGGCGAGGATGAGGACGGACCCGAGTAGCTCGGTGTGAGAGTAGTGTTCCGCGAAAAGCAGCACTCCGTCAAGGCGACCCCCAAAGGCACCAGCATTTGCAGCAACGAACCTTCTCCGACGGGCAGTTCGCGAAACGCTTTCGTCATCGCCATCGGGGGGAATGCTTTCGTGTAGCACAGTGCGGGCACGGCACAGATCAGCAGACCGTAAACGCACTGCGCGGCAAAGATAGTCGAGGTGTGCTCCTTGGCGTGAAGTTGGCGAATGAGCACGATCACGGTGGCCGAGGCAAACGCGGTCAGCAGGGCGAGCACGTCATAGACGCCCGGATGCATCCCCGTGCTGATGACGTTGGTCAGCGAGGCGAGTCCCGTCAGTGTCGTGACGCAGCCGATCGCGAGGGAGAGACTCATGCGTTCATGGAGAACCCACACCGCCAGCAGGCCGCCCCAGATGACGTAGGTGTGTCCGATAAAAGCGGCGCGCCCAGCCCCGAGGTGAACAACTGTGAGGTAGTAGGTCGCCGTGCCGAGTCACCGATGACCCCCCGCGCGATCAAGCGCGGGTGCCGCACAAGGTTCATCCGTTGAAACTCCCGATGGTAGAGCGTCGTGATCAAGAGCAAGCCAGTCACGAAGCGCATGCAGACGAGGAGCCACACATTGCCGCCGCCGTAGGAATCAAAGGCGCGGATCAAGAGAACGTTGGCGGTGAAGCACACGGTGGAGGCTAACATCAACGTGAGGCCGCGCCGGTGTTGAGACGGTCCAGAGATCGGGAGGGAGTGGGTCCTGGTGTCGGTGAAGGCCGATCCCGGAACGGAAAAACCGCGCCGGGGAGGGCGCGGTTGCATGGGCTGATGAAGTGGATGATTCGACTCCTTCGCTAGGCAACGACCCGCCGCACCGCGTCAACGACGACGCGCCAGAGAGCGGCTTTGGGAAGGAGAACGGAATTCAACACGACTGGCAGCGTCTGAAAAATTATCCCCGAGGCAAGCCTGCAAAGCGGCAGCCATCTCCCGGAAGCAACATCCGAAGCCCAAAGGTGTGACGGAGGCTGTTCCCAGCTCTCAAGGCTTCATCGGGAACTCCGTCGCTGATCGGGATGCTGTTTATGACCGAGCGACAGGGCGCTCGGCGGATGGAGTATCAGAGCGCGTGGATCGCGCTCTTGCTGACGGCGAGGCCGGCTTCCTTGACGGCTTCGCTCATGGTTGGGTGCGCATGGACAGTGCGGCCGAGGTCTTCGGCGCTGCCGCCGTATTCCATATGCGTGACGATCTCGCTGATCAGTTCGCCGGCGTTCTTGCCGAGGATTTGAGCGCCGAGAATCTTGTCGGTGGTAGCGTCGGCGATGATTTTCACGAAACCCTCGGCGCCGTCGTTGGCGTGGGCGCGCGCGTTGGCCGCAAAATTGAATTTGCCGACGTTGATCTTGATGCCCTTGGCCTTGGCCGCGTCTTCCCCGAGTCCGACGGTGGCGATCTCCGGATCGGTGTAGATGATCGCGGGCATGAGGTCCCAGTTGATGTGACCGGCTTTGCCCGCAATCCATTCGGCAACGGCGGCTCCGTCTTCCTCGGCCTTGTGGGCGAGCATGGGTCCGTCGATGACATCGCCGATGGCCCAGACGCCGGGGGCGGTGGTCTTGAGGTGGGCGTCGACTTTGATGCGCTTTTTGTCGGTCAATTCCACGCCAGCCTTGGCGAGATCGAGTCCGTCGGCGTAAGGTCTGCGACCGACCGCGACGAGCACCTTGTCCGCGGGAAATTCAAGTTTCTTGCCGTCGCGTTCGGCGGTGAGCACGCCCTTGGCGAAGCCAGTGACTTTGGCGTTCACCTCGATCTTGAGTCCCTGCTTTTGCAGAATGCGGGTGAAGCTGCGCACCACATCGCCGTCTGATGCGCCGGCGATTTGCGGAAGGAATTCAACGACGGTGACGTCCGCGCCGAGGCGGGCCCAGACGCATCCGAGCTCGAGGCCGATGGCGCCGCCGCCGACCACGACGAGTTTCTTGGGCACTTCGGTGAAAGCGATGGCTTGGTCGGAGGAAACGACGGTCTCGCCGTCAAACTTCATGAACGGCAACTCGACGGGGGCCGAGCCGGTGGCGATGACGATGTTCTTGGCGGTGAGCGATTGATCACCGACCGCGATGGTGTTGGCGGACGTGAACTTCGCTTCGCCGGTGATGACCGTGATCTTGCGCGCCTTGGCGAGCATGCTGATGCCACCGGTCATCTTGTCGACGATGCCCTGCTTCTTCTTGAGCATGGTGGCGACGTCGATGGAAACGCCGTCCAACTTAATGCCGTGCTCGGCGGCGTGATGTTGGGAAAACGCGAAATGCTCAGAGGAAGCGAGGAGCGCCTTGCTCGGGATGCAGCCGACGTTGAGGCAGGTGCCGCCGAGCTCCTTGCGTTTTTCTATCAAGGCGATCTTGAGGCCGAGTTGAGCGGCGCGGAAGGCGCAAACGTAGCCGCCGGGTCCGGCGCCGATGACGATGAGATCGAAAGATGAGGAGGACGACATGATGATTCTTTCTCATTCCTCTTTATCGTAATCCTTCTATCCGATGCGTCAGGTGACTGACGAAAGAGAAAGATAAGGAATAAAGAGAATGATTGGTTTAGATACCGATGGCGAGACGGGCGGGATCTTCGATGGCCTGCTTCACCTTGACGAGGAAGGTGACGGCTTCCTTGCCATCGACGATCCGGTGGTCGTAGCTGACGGCGAGATACATCATCGGGCGAATCACGATCTGACCATCGACGACGACGGCTTTATCGATGATATTGTGCAGGCCGAGGATGGCGCTCTGGGGCGGATTGATGATGGGCGTCGACAGCATCGAGCCGAACGTGCCGCCATTAGTGATGGTGAAGACGCCGCCCGTGAGATCGTCGAGGGTGATCTTGCCGTCGCGGGCCTTCTTGGCCGCGTTGGCGATGGCGATTTCGATCTCGGCCATACCGAGTTGATCGCAGTCGCGAATGACGGGAACCATCAGGCCCTTCGGCGTGGAGACGGCGACGCCGATGTCGTAATAGTGATTCTCGATGATGCTGTCGCCGTCGATCTGGGCATTGATGCTGGGGACATCCTTGAGAGCGTTAACGACGGCTTTCGTGAAGAACGACATGAAGCCGAGCTTGGTGCCGTGTTTCTTGATGAAGTCGTCTTGGTATTTTTTGCGAAGGTTCATCACAGCGGACATATCGACTTCGTTGAACGTCGTGAGCATAGCAGCTTCGTGCTGAGCCTGGACAAGGCGCTGGGCGATGCGCACGCGCATCGGGCTCATCTTCTTGCGAGTCTGCCGTTCGCCTGAGGCTGGAGCGGGCGCAGCAGGTTCTGCTTTCGCGGCGGACTTGTCGGTCGACTTGAGCATGTCGCCTTTGGTGACGCGACCGTCCTTGCCGGTGCCTTCGACCTTGGCGGGATCGACGCCAGTCTCTTCGGCGAGACGGCGGACGGCGGGAGATTGAGCGTCGCTCTTCTTGGCGGCTGGCTTTTCTGATGAGGCGGTATCAGGCGACGCGTCAGCTTTGGCGGGCTTGGCCGATTCGGTGGCTTCGGCTTTGGCCGGAGCTTCGCCCGTGGCTTCATCGATCGTGGCGACGACCTCGCCGATTTTTACTTCGGCGCCGGCTTCCACCTTGAGGGTGATCTTGCCGGCGGCTTCGGCGAGACCTTCGGAAGTGATCTTATCGGTCTCGAGTTCGAAGAGAGGTTGATCCTTCGCTACCGTGTCGCCGTCTTTGACGTGCCAAGTGGCGAGCACGCCGGAATTGATGGATTCGCCGAGGGCGGGGATTTTGACTTCTAGGCTCATGTTGGGGGAGCGGGTTGGGAAAGGCTGGAAACGATTCAAGCAGTGAAGGCGGCCTTAAGGAAGGCAGCTAATTCGATACGGTGCAAGGCGAGGGAGCCGACGGCCGGCGAGGCCGAAGCGTCGCGCCCGGCGTAGAAAGGGCGGCGCCCGATGATGGTCTCGAGTTTTGGGGCGATGTAAGTCCACGCGCCCATATTTTGAGACTCCTCTTGGCACCAAACTAGCGAGGCCTTGGGGTAGCGCAACGCGACCGCGGCGAGGCGCGATTCATTGAGCGGGTAGAGCTGCTCGATGCGCACGAGTGCGGTGTCGGTGACGCCATTGGCTTCGCGATAGTCGCACAGATCGTAGTAGACCTTGCCCGAGCAAAGGATGAGCCGTTGGGCGTCGGTCGGGGCGTTGTCCTCTTCGAGAATCTCGTGGAAGTAACCGCTCGTGAACTCGTCGACCCGGGAAACCACGGCAGGGTGACGCAGGAGCGACTTGGGCGACATGACGACAAGGGGTTTGCGGAAATCGCGCTTCATCTGGCGGCGCAGCAGATGGAAATACTGCGCGGGCGTCGTGGCGTTGGCCACTTGGATATTGTCCTCGGCGCAGGCGGTGAGAAAGCGCTCGAGACGGGCCGACGAGTGCTCGGGTCCTTGGCCCTCATAGCCGTGGGGGAGGAGGAGCACGATGCTGGTGGTGCGCTGCCACTTGGATTCTCCGCAAGTGATGAATTGGTCGATGATCACTTGTGCGCCGTTGGCGAAGTCACCGAACTGCGCTTCCCAAATGCAAAGCATGTCGGGGTAGTCGAGCGCGTAGCCGTAGTCAAAACCGAGGACGGCGGCTTCGGAGAGCAGCGAATTGTAGACGCAGAAGAGGCCTTGCCCGTCCTTGACGTGTTTGAGCGGAGTGTAAGTTTCGAGCGTCTCGGCCTCGTGCAGCACCGCGTGGCGGTGACTGAACGTGCCGCGCTGGCAATCCTGCCCGCTGAGGCGGACGGGAGTGCCGTCGAGCAAGAGGGTGCCGACGGCGAGCGCTTCGCCCAGACCCCAATCGACGGGGCCGCCCTCTTCGTAAGCCTTGGCGCGGCTATCAAGGATGCGCTTGATCTTCGGGTTAACCTGAAAGTTTTCGGGCAGAGTGGTCAGGGCTTTGATGACCGTGGCAAGGTCCTCTTGGCTCGCCTCGGTGACGGCGCGTTTGAAGTGATAACCGGGCTGGAAGATTGCGGTGGAGCCTTCGAACTTGCTCTGCTCGGTGGCGGCTTGTCGTCGGGCGGTGCGGTCGCTCTCGCCGGCCTTGGCTTTCTCGAGGCTGGACTCGAGCGCGGCGGTGTATTCGGCCTTGATGGCATCGCCTTCGTCGGCGGTGATCGTCTGCTCGTCGATTAAGCGCTTGGTGAGAATGGCCGACACCTGCGGGTGCTTGCGGATCTTGCGATAGAGCAGCGGCTGGGTGAAGGCCGGTTCGTCGCTCTCGTTGTGGCCGTGTTTGCGATAGCAATACATGTCGACCACGACGTCGCGGTGAAATTTTCCGCGGAATTCGAGGCCGAGGCGGGCGACCATACAGACGGCCTCAGGGTCGTCGCCGTTGACGTGAAAAACGGGGGCTTCGATCATCTTGGCGACATCGGTGCAATAGAGCGTGGAGCGGGCATCGCTGGGGTCGGTGGTGAAACCGATTTGGTTGTTGATGATGAAGTGGAGGGTGCCACCGGTGCGGTAGCCGGGTAGCTGGGAGAAATTCATGGTCTCGGCGACCACTCCTTGACCGGCAAACGCCGCGTCGCCGTGGATCAACACGGGGAGCACGCGCACACGCTCAGTGTCGCCCCGGATGCGTTGGCGAGCGCGGGCTTTACCCTCGACCACGGGGTTGACGATTTCGAGGTGCGACGGGTTGGCGGCGAGGCGGACTTCCACCTTCTTTCCGGACGCGGTGTCGAGAATCGCTTCGTAACCCAGATGGTATTTTACGTCGCCGTCGCCGCCGACGGCATCGGGGATGTAGTTCTCCGAAAACTGCTCGAAGAGCAGATCGAAGGACTTGCGCATGATGCTGGTGAGGACGTTGAGGCGACCCCGGTGGGCCATGCCCATGACAACCTCTTCCACGTTGACGAGGGGGCAGTGTTCGATGACCGAATCAAGCGCGGCGATGATCGTCTCTCCACCTTCGAGGGAGAAGCGCTTCTGGCCGACGTATTTGGTGTGGAGAAACTTTTCGAACAACTCCGCCTTGTGAACGCGGCGCAAGATGCGGATTTTTTCGGGTCGCGAAAAATTGGGCTGATTGCGCGAGGACTCCATTTTCTCCTGCAGCCAGTTGCGCACGTCGACATCTTGGATGTGGGTGAATTCGACGCCCACATGGTCGCAGTAGGTTTGCCGGAGCGAGGAGATGATCTCGCTAAGTTTCATCTGGCCGCCACCGAGGTAGTTGCCGACGTCGAACGACTTATCGAGGTCCGCCTCGGTCAGATCGAACTGGGCGAGGGTCAGTTTGGGGTGGGCCGGAGGAGGATCGCTCAAGGGATCCAGATGGGCTTCGAAGTGGCCGATGGACCGGTAGGAGTTGATCAGGTAGTGGACATGCGACTGCTTCAGGCTGTCGATGATCGCCACATCGTCTCCCGTTGCGCCGCCACCGGGGAGGGCGTTGCCGCTGTTTCCGAGGGTGAAACCTTGGAAAAAGGCGCGCCACGTGGGATCGACGGAATCGGGGTTCTCTTGCCACGACTGGTAGGCGGCTTCGATCGCTGCGGCATTGGCTCGAGTAGGGAGAGACTGGGAGTTCATGTGGAGATAATAAAAGCACACCCGCGATTCACGGCTTTCGGCCGCGCCCGCTCAGGGTGTTCTTAGGGGAGACAGGATGAAAATTCAGCATACCTCGGGGTCGGACTCAAGCTAAGCTCGGAATTGGCTGGGTGATTGCAATTTAGCTTAAGCTTAGTAACAGCAAAATTAGTAACTTCATGCGCTTGTGACCGAAATCGAAATCAAATCCTCCCTCATTGCCCTCCTCGAAGGCATCAAACAATCGGACGGCGGCGTGATCGCCACCGAGATGGCGCGGCTCGACAACCTCCTCGAACAGGGGCGCGCGGCGCTGCATCCGCAGCTGGTCCATTTCCTGGAGCGGCGGAGCTATGCGAAGGCCGTGATGTTTCTGGGGGGTGAAACGGATATTCCAGTCGGAGTTTGCGGCGGACGTTCCAAGGGGCCGCCGGCGTGAGCAAGCCGGACAAAATTTCGACCGATGGCGGTGGCGGCATGGGCCACAATCCTTTTGGAGCGTTGGGCGGACTCGATCTACCCTCCTCCGCCAAGGCTGCGGAAGGCGCGCCCTTCGATGGGACGGATGGGCCAAAAGGTTCTGGGGGGAGGGCTCCAGCGAAACCGAATGGACCGGCGAAAAATCGCGGGCGAGTCGACATCAAGCGTTCCACCGCGGGCCGCGGAGGCAAAACGGTGACCGTGGTGAGCGGATTTGTTGGCATCGGCCAACCGGAAAAGGAAAAACTGACGAAGCAGATGCGGGCGGCCTGTGGCTGTGGCGGCACGGTCAAGGACGGGCAAATCGAGATTCAAGGCGACCAGCGTGAGACGATCACGAAGATATTGATCGACGCAGGCTTCAGGGCGGTGTTTGCCGGGGGCTAAGCGACGAGACCTGCCGCCAAGGCGAGAGCGCTCTTGGCACGGTTCAAGATGTAGAGGTGATAGCCGGGGGCGCCTTGAGAGAAAAGCTCGCGAATCTGGGTGAGCGCCCAATCGAGTCCGATGGTCTCGACGACGTCGGTGTGCGCGCCAGAGGCTTCGAGACGTTTTACCAAAATCGCGGGGAGAGTGGCCCCGCACATAGCGGTGAAGCGCTGGATCTGCTTGAGCGACAGCACGGGCATGATGCCGGGCACAATCGGAACGGTGATGCCCGCGGCCCGACAACGATCGACGAAGCGGTAGTAGACGGTGTTGTCGAAAAAGAGCTGGGTGGTGATGAAGTCGGCGCCAGCATCGATCTTGATTTTTAGGTGATTCAAGTCGGTTTCGATGGTCGCGGCCTCGGGGTGTTTCTCGGGATAGCCGCCAACGCCGAGGCAGAAATCGGGGTGGCGAGCCTTGAGCAAGGCGACGAGTTCGGAGGCGTAGCGCAGGCCATCAGCGGTCGCGGTGAACCCGGTGCTGCCCTTCGGAGGGTCGCCGCGCAGCGTCATGATGTTGCGAAAACCATCCGCGTGGATCTGGTCGGCGAGTTCGTGCAACTCGGCGCGAGTGTGGCCGACGCAGGTGAGGTGCGGCATCACGGTGAAAGCGAGCTCGTCGCGCAAGATTCGGGAGACTTGAGCCGTGCGCTCGCGGGTGCTGCCACCGGCCCCGTAGGTCACCGAGACGAAGTCGGGTTTGATCGGCTGGAGGGCGAGCGCGGTCTGTCGCAAGGCATCGACGCCGGCATCGTCGCGCGGCGGAAAGAACTCAATCGAGCGGAGCGGGCGAGTTTTCTCGGCGAAAAGGTGGGCAACTGACCGGTCTGGCGACATACGAATCAACATATGCCTGTATGTTGATATGTGTAAAGCCCTGAATATTCTCGGCTCGCAGTCGCTTGAGGGAAAAAACTGAGCCGCGACCTAGACGGCCGAGAGTTCGCGGTCTTTCTCGGTCTTGAGACGGAGCTGGCCGCAGGCGGCGTCGATCTCGTGACCTTTTTCTCGGCGCAATGTGACGGAGACCCGCGCGCGGCGGAGGATATCGGCAAATTTTTCCTGACGCGTGACGGACGGGCGTTTCCACGGCAAACCCTCAACGGTGTTGTAAGGGATGAGGTTGACGTGGGCGTGCAGGTCTTGGGCGATGTCGCGCAACTTTTCGGCCTGCTCGAAGGCGTCGTTGACGTCCTCAATGAGGATGAACTCGAGGGTGACCATCCGCCCGTGTTTGGCGACGAAGGTCTTAATCGCGGGAAGGAGTTTTTCGAGCGGGAAGGCCCGGTTGACGGGCATGATCCTCTCGCGGACCTCGTTGGTCGCGCCGTGAAGGGAGATCGCGAGGCGCACGCTGATCGGTTCCTCGGCGAGGCGCAGGATGTTCGGCACGAGGCCGCTGGTCGAAAGTGTGATCCGGCGTGCGCCGAAGCCGAAACCCCAGGACGCGTTGATGATCGTGAGGGCGCCGGTGATGGCCTCGTAGTTGGCGAGGGGTTCACCCATGCCCATGACGACGATGTTGTCGAACGAGGCGAGACCCGTGTGCGCCCGCGGGTCGTGCTCATCTTCGCGGTAACAGACGTGCAGGAGCTGGGCGACGATCTCGCCCGCGCTGAGGTCGCGCTTGAGCCCCATGAGGCCAGAGGCGCAGAATTTGCAGCCCATCGCGCAGCCGACTTGGGTGGAGATGCAGATGGTCTTGCGGGAGTGCTCGAGCCCCACGCCCTCTTGCGGAGCGCGGATGATCACGGTTTCGATCAACGACCGGTCGCCGAGCTCGAGGAGGAGCTTGTCCGTGACATCGAGCGATTGTTTGCCGTGAACCAGCGAGACCGGCATCAGCTCGAATTGCTCGTCCAGCCACGCGCGCAATGGCTTCGACAGATTTGTCATGTCGTCCCAAGTGCGGGCGCGCTTCTTGTAGACCCAATCGAGAATCTGCTTGGCGCGGAAGGCCGGCTCGCGCCGAGTCGCCAGGCGCGCGGTGAGCGACGCCAGCGTTTCGCCGGTGAGGGGGGCCTTAGCCGGGACAAACTTCATACGCACGCAGCGTGGGCCGAAATTACGATTTCGCGAGCACGCGGTTGAGCGCGCTGACGATCGCCTTGATTGAAGCGAGTTCGATGTTGGTGTCGGTGCCCGCTCCGTAGAGGGTGGTGCCGGTCACAGTCTTGATCTGAATGTAGGAAACGGCCTTCGCTTCGGCGCCTTTACCAAGGGAGTGTTCGGAGTAGTTGAGCACTTCAAACTTGGGCAGCGTGGTCACGCTCAGGGAGCGCACAAAGGCGTCGATCGGGCCGTTGCCCTCGGCGGCGAGTTCATGGGTTTGTCCGTTGATGGAGAGGAGGCTCTGGCAACTGACGGCGCTGTCGGTTTCGTTGGTGCGGAATTGCTTGATCGCGACGAAATCGGTGCGGCCGAGGTATTCGTCGACAAAGGCTTGGTGAATCTCGGGCGAGGTGAGCTCGCGTCCGGTAGTATCGGCGAGCACGTTGATCAAGCGGCCCACTTCCTTGTGCATGAGCTTGGGCATGTTGTAGCCAAAGTCGTTTTCGAGCACGTAGGCGACGCCCCCTTTGCCGGATTGGGAGTTGATGCGGATGATCGCCTTGTAGTTGCGGCCGATATCGGCGGGATCGATGGGAATGTAGAGGACGTTCCACGGCTTGCCGGGTTGCTGGAGCGCCCACGATTTTTTGATGGCATCCTGATGCGAACCGCTGAACGCGGTGAATACCAACTCGCCGGCATAGGGCTGGCGGGCGGGCACTTCGAGGCGGGTGCAACGCTCGTAAACTTCGCGGATGTCGTTGATGTTGGAAAAATCGAGCGCGGGATCGATGCCGTGCGTGTAGAGGTTCAGGGCGACGATGACGATGTCGAGGTTGCCGGTGCGTTCACCGTTGCCGAAGAGGGTGCCTTCAACCCGGTCCGCGCCGGCGAGCATGGCCAACTCCGTCGCGGCGACGCCGGTGCCGCGGTCGTTGTGTGTGTGCAGGGAAACCAGCGTCAGGTCGCGGCGCGTGAGGTGAGTGCACATCCACTCGATCTGATCGGCGTGGATGTTGGGCGTGGCGTATTCGACCGTGGCGGGAAGGTTGAGGATGATCTTGTTCTCGACGGTCGGCTGCCAGACGTCGGTGACGGCCTCACAGATCTCGAGCGCGAAATCGAGTTCGGTGCTGGTGAAGCTTTCAGGCGAGTATTCGAAGCGCACGTGGGTGCCCTCGTCGATCAGGGCTTGGGTGTATTGTTTGACCCACTCTGTGCCCTGCACGGCGATATCGATGATATCTTGGCGGGTGGCCTGGAAGACGTGCGCGCGCTGGGCGGGCGACGTCGAGTTATAGAGGTGAAAGATGACGTTCTTGGCGCCCGCCATCGCCACGCAGGACCGCGCAATGAGTTCCTCGCGGCACTGACAGAGAATCTGGATGGCCACGTCGTCGGGGATGCGGTCTTCGTCCACGAGGCGACGAATGAAATCGAATTCGATCTGGGAGGCGGAGGGGAATCCAACTTCGATTTCCTTGAACCCGATCTGGACGAGCATCTCGAAGTATTCGAGTTTTTCGTCGACGCTCATGGGTTGGGCGAGGGCTTGGTTACCGTCGCGGAGGTCGACGCTGCACCAGATGGGGGCGAGGGTCAGGGTGCGGCTGGGCCATTGCCGGTTGGGCAAGTTGACCGGCGGAAACGGCCGGTATTTCGAGATGGAAGCGGATTGCATGGCAAATCAGACTTAAAGGATTAACAAAACGGGGAGGACTGGCTAAAAACCGCGGATCGCGGCGGCAGTGGAGGCAGGAGAGGACGCACGTTCAACCCAGCGGGCGATTCAGAGATCGTGCGCGTTGGTAAGTCGTAGAACCTGCTGCAAGTTTTGCATCAAGAGAGCAGACCTTAGGGAGGGGCGGCCGGTTTCGTCAAGATGATGATGTAACCTTTCAGGGTGCCCTGCGTCTTGTCACCAGTGGATGAGCCTGATTCCCTTGCCCCATGCCTGATGACGAGTCGTTCGACTTGCCCGGTTGCCTCGCGCGAGTTCGCGCGAGCGATCAGGCCGCCGCGCGCGCACTCGTCGACCACCTCTACCCCTTGGTTGTCCGCATCGTGCGATCACACCTTCCCCGGCGGGTCTTGGAGGAGGACCTCTGCCAAGAGATTTTCATGAAGATGTTTTCGCGAATGCAACAGTATCAGGGTGCGGTGCCGTTTCCCCACTGGGTCTCGCGGATCGCGGTGACGACGTGTATTGATCACCTGCGGTCGCAGAAACGCCGTCCAGAATTCCGCTGGGCGGACCTGTCGGAAGGGGAAGCCGAGGTGCTGGAAGCGGTGATGACCAATGAAAACGAAGTGGCACCCGATGCCGCCTTGGAGGCGCACGAATTGGTGCATCGGTTGCTGGGACAATTGAATCCGGATGACCAGCTGGTCGTTCGGCTGCTGGATTTAGAGCAAAAATCGATCGCAGAAATCAGCGAATTGACCGGCTGGAATGGTTCGCTGGTGAAAGTTCGGGCATTTCGAGCGCGTCGAAAGTTGCGTAAACTGTTTGAGACTTTAGAACGAAAGGAACGATCATGAAGGGTAACGATGAGAAATGGCAGCGTTTGATCAGAGCGGCGCATTTGGTTTCGGACTTCCGAGACGCCACCGCCCCGATGGGCTTTGCGACCCGGTTGGCGGCGCTCTCACTGTCGCCACGATCATCCGCCATATCGTTGGTCGAGCGTTTTTCCCTGCGGGCGCTGGGAGTTTCCTGCTTGTTAGCCTTACTCGGCGCAGTGGGCAGCTATGTCGCGGTGCCGCAAGCGTCGGCCTCGGCGGGCGACGAAGTATTTTTCTCGGTGGATGACCCGGTGAGCGTGATTTTGGGAGGCGTAGACAATGAATAATCCCTGGAAGGTTATCTGTGCGTTCCTCGGAGTCTTCTTGGCCGGTGCGATTTTCGGTGGGATGGTGGCGTTGCGCGTGTCCGACGGTCAGGAGAAAATGCATCACAAAAGCAAAGGATCATTCTCCAGCCGGCTGATGAAACACTACACCGAGCGGTTGGAGCTGAGCCCGGTGCAGATCGGGAAAATTCAACCGATCTTGGCGGCCGCGGACGCGGAACTGCGCGAACTGCGGGTGGCGGGCTACAAGAGCACTTTTGCGGTGGCCGAACGAATGAACCAAGCGGTGTCGGCCGAACTGTCGGCGGAACAGAGGGTTAAATTCGACCAGTTTAATCGGGAGATGCGGGAGCGGTGGCGAGATTCGCAAAAGAACCGGGGCAAAGAGTCTCCGGATCGCAAGAAAGCCCCTCCGCCGCCAACCAAGGGTGGCCCGCCCCCGCCCGGCCGCTAAGGATCCGGTTGGTGGGCCGAGGGGCTGATGGTCCTGAGGCAAAAACTCGAAAAGTGTAGTTTGCTGTTGAACGCCTGTCCACGGCACCTACGGTCCGCATCGGCCAGGTGCCATGCATGGGCAGGCGCGTGAACTCCGCCAGGACCGGAAGGTAGCAACGGCAACGACGTTCTCCCAGTGCCGTGGAGTGCCTGGCCACTTTTTCTTTTTTCTTCAGCGCCTTCTGATCCCTGCAAACGCTCCGTGTCGACTTCCTACCAAGTCATCGCCCGCAAATGGCGGCCCCAAACGTTCGATGACGTCGTGGGGCAAGACCATGTGGTGCGAACCCTGAAGAATGCGATCAACCGCAACCGAATCGCGCACGCCTACCTGTTTGTGGGACCCCGCGGAACAGGCAAGACCTCGACCGCCCGCATCTTTGCGAAGGCGTTGAATTGCACGGATGGGCCGAAGGCGGAATTCGATGTCAACGACCCGGTGGTGCAATCGATCACCGAGGGGCGCTCGATGGATGTGATCGAGATTGACGGAGCGTCGAACAACTCGGTCGACCAGATCCGCGATCTGCGCGACGACGTTCGCTATGCTCCGACGCAGGGGAAATTCAAAATCTACATCATCGACGAGGTGCACATGCTCTCAAATCAGGCCTTCAACGCGCTGTTGAAGACCCTCGAGGAGCCGCCGGAACACGTGAAATTTGTGTTCGCGACAACCGATGTGCAAAAGGTGCTGCCGACGATCCTCTCGCGCTGCCAGCGCTTTGACCTGAAGCCGATCCCGCCCGACTTGATCGTGGGTCGGCTGGAGCAGATCGCCAAGGAAGAGAAGATCAACGTCACCACGGGCGCGTTGAGCTGTATCGCCCGCATGGCGGACGGCGGCTTGCGCGACGCGCAGTCGATTTTCGACCAGATGATTTCATTTTGCGGAGCCGAGATCACCGAGCCGGATGTGCTCGATGTCTACGGGTTGGTTTCGGCCGAAAAAGCCGCCGCGCTCGCAGGCACCTTGGCCACCGGAGACCACTGCGGGCTCGTGGCGATCGTTGACGAATGCGACTCCGCGGGACGCGATCTGGTGCGTTTGCTGGCCGACTTGCAGGCATATGTCCGCGCGGCACTACTCGACGCGATCGCGAACGGCGGAAGCACCCAGCTCATGGGTGGGGTGCCGCTGACGACGGAGCAGGCCACGCGAATGTTGGATGCGCTCCGCGAAGGAGAAAGCAGCGTCAAACTCGGCCTCGCTGAGAAGATCAATTTTGAAGTGACCTTACTCAAGGCCATCGAAGCCAGCCGCGCGCGCGCGATTGATTCGTTGATTAAGGAACTAGCCGCCTTAGCCGAAGCGTCGCCCGCCACTGCGGGAGGCGATGGCGAAAAAAAAAAGACCTGATTAGCCGGTTGGAGGCCCGGTTGGGCGCGGCCGCTCAGGTGAGGGCAGCGGCTATTCCGGTGGTGGCGCCGGTGGCCCCGGCTCCCGTGGCAAAGGTGATCGTTAAAACACCAATCGTGCCGCCGAGTGGATCGAGCGAAGATTCCGAGGTTGAGCCGGATGGCGATGGCTGGGCCAGCGCTCCGGGCGGACCCCGTGATGAGGAAGAGTCGGGTTACTTGGCAGAGCCGCCCGACGACGATTGGGGTAATGGATCCACCCGCCAGGGCGGATCCATCGAAGTTGAGCCCGAAGCGCCGCTTCCGGGTCTGGACGACTTGACCAAACGGATATCGCCCAAGGTGATGACGGCGATAGATGAACTCTTTCGGGCCAAGTTCTCGAAGGTTCAGCGAGTGCCGAAGAAATGTTTGAAGTCTTAGCTCGCCGCGTCGGGGTTCTCCCACGTCGAGCCCAAGTGCGGGCAATTCTTAAGCGACCGCAGGTAGAGGTAAGCTTCGACGGCGCGCCCGGCATGGGGTGGGGCGAGGGGAATGGAAACCCGCTCGTAGAGTTTTTCGGCGATCCCCTCGAGTTGGTCGAGTTGCTCGAGGCAAGCAGAGGAGACTTCCCAAATCTCGCCGGAGACGCCCTCGCGGCCGGATTCCTCGCGGACCATGGCGGGATAATCGCTCGGTTGGTAGAGCGTGAATCCCGGGGCGGTGCGCGCTTCGGCGACGAAATTCTGATCTGCGATCAGGTGATGGTAGCGGCCTCCGTGTTTAAGGGTGCCGTAGATGAAGACGGCGTGGGGACTCATCGATTGACGGCGAAGGGTGGCAACGTCGCGGCGGTGTTGGTCTCGACCACCATGGCGGTGAGATTGTCGCGACCGGAGCGTTCGAGCGATTCATGGATGAGACAGGAGGCGGGGGACATTTTTTGCTGCTCGGCCGTGGGGGAGCGGACGAACTCATCGAGGTGATGATCCCAGAGCCCTTCGGTGAGGCCATCGGAACAGAGGAGAAAGCGATCCCCGGGTTCGTAGACCACCGCGCCGACTTGGGGGTCAACAATGTGCTGATTGGCGCCGAGCGCCTGATTGAGAGCGTGCCGCATCGGATGACTGCGGGCCTCGCGCTCGTTGATCTTGCCCTGGCGGCGGAGCCAACCGGCGTGGGTGTGATCGTGGGTGATCTGGTGGAGGCCGCCGTCTTTCGGCAAATGATAGATGCGGCTATCACCGACATGACCGAAATACATGCGTTCTGGGGTGAGCCAACAAAGGCTGAGCGTGGTGCCCATGCCGCGACACTCCTCGTAACTTTGACCCAGTTTGAGCAAAGCCGCGTGTATCGAATGAAAGATTTCGCAGAGAAGCTCGGTCGGATTAATCGAAACGCCGAGCGGGGCTGACCGGAAGCTCTTGGGCAGCCAATGAGAGATTTTGTCGATGGTAACTCGGCTGGCGAACTCCCCCGACTGCGCGCCGCCCATGCCATCGCTCACCGCGAACACGTAGTCGGTGGCACGAGCAGAGGCCTCGCCATTTTTCCCAAGGAAACGGACGTCGTGCCCATCGAAACTTAGGCCGAGGAAGGCGTCTTCGTTGTTGGGGCGGACGTTGCCGCGATGGGTCAAGGCTGACCAGCGGATGTCGGGCATGGTCCGGCGGGAGGAGAGGATGCTGGTGGGCATAGGTTAAGGTGACTCAGAGGGGGGCGAGTTGGTCGCAGAAGCGGCCTGGCCCCCCGGGGGATCGAGCAAGGTGGCGAATTCGAAATCGATTAGGCAGAAACGACCGTCGGCAATGCGGTAGGTGACATTACGGATAAACGGGTCGTCGTGCCGGACGCCGTAAGACTCGAGCTCGCCAAAGATCTCTTTGAGACGTTCTTCGTTGATGTGCTCGACCCTCGATCCGCAATTGGAGGTCACTATCTTGAGTTTGCCGGGGTCGGCTTCCAGCAGGCGGGGGACAAAATCGCAGCCGCGAGCCTCGAGGTGCCGCAGGATTCGGATTTCGTTCTCAAACCGTTCGCGTGCGCCGGTGCCACGGAACGTCTTTTGGACCGTTCCATCGTAGCCGATGTGGACGAGAGCACGTTTCGTATCTTTTATTTCGGGCATGAGCGCGGCGGACAGGGGAAGAATGGAGGAGAAACCCGAGGTTGCAAGGGAGACTTTAGTTTCGTTTTTTACTGTTTAACAACAGGTTACCAGAAAGTGAACCCAGATTAAAATAATGACGTGATTTTCGCTCCCTCTGGCATATAAGGTGCTGCTTGTTTCGTGATTTTACATTCCTCTCTGGGGCTGCTCTGCTGGCGGCTTCTGGGGTGAATGTAACGCAAAACCCTGTAACTGAACCAACCCGATATGCCCAAATTCAAACTCGAATACATCTGGCTCGATGGCTACACGCCGTTGGCTGGAATGCGCAGCAAGACTCAAATCAAGGAATTCGATAGCTTTCCGAAGCTCGAGGACCTCCCCATGTGGGGCTTTGATGGCAGCTCAACGCAACAGGCCGAAGGCAAGAGCTCTGACTGCATGCTCAAGCCGGTCGCTGTGTTTGCCGACAGCACCCGCAAAAATGGCGTGCTCGTGATGAGCGAAGTGATGATGCCCGATGGCACGACTCCCCATCCGTCGAACTCCCGGGCTTCGATCCCGGATGCTCTGGATGCTTGGTTTGGCTTTGAGCAGGAATATTTCTTCTATGAGGACGGCGCGCCGCTGGGCTTTCCCCAAGGCGGCTACCCCAGCCCGCAGGGTCCGTATTACACCGGTGTTGGCTACCAGAACGTCGGCAACATTGCCCGCGAGATTGTCGAGCAGCACATCGATATCTGCCTTGATGCCGGGATTAATATCGAAGGTGTCAATGCCGAGGTCGCCAAGGGGCAATGGGAATTCCAGATTTTCGGTAAGGGCTCCCGCCGAGCCGCCGATCAGATGTGGGTGGCCCGTTATATCCTCGCGCGCTTGTCAGAAAAACACGGCATCGACATTGAATGGCAGTGCAAGCCGATCCGCGGTCCGTTTGGCCAACCGCTCGATTGGAACGGTTCGGGGATGCATGCCAACTTCTCGACGGAGCATCTGCGTTCGGTGGGGGGCAAGGATTACTTCGAGAAACTCATGGGTGCCTTCAGCAAGTTCATGGATGAGCATATCGCGGTCTACGGCCCAGACAACCATCTGCGCCTGACCGGTCTCCACGAGACACAGTCAATCGACAAGTTCACCTACGGCTTGGCCGATCGCGGCGCTTCGATCCGGATTCCGCATAGCTTTGTGAATAGCGGTCACAAGGGTTACCTTGAGGATCGGCGTCCGAACTCCGCTGCCGACCCTTACTTGGTCGCCGGCCGAATTCTCAAGACGATCCAGTCGGTGCCGACTTCGTAAGGATCAATTTCCTTTTCATGATTTGAACAACGCCACCCTGCAACGGGTGGCGTTTTTTATGGCCAACAGCAATTTGCTGTCGCGGTGAAAAACCACGTCTTCGCCGCGCTCAAATGCTGTGGACGACAGGCTCAATGATTGTCATTGCGAGACCGGTCCGGCTCGGCGGATCGGGCGTGGCAATCCACGAACACTGGCAGATGCAAACAACGATTTATTCGTGGATTGCCGCGTCGGCCCAAGGCCTCCTCGCAATGACAGTCTTATTTATCTCAAAACTTTGATCTATAATCGTGCAGCTATTGGGATCGATACTATCGCAAATAAAAAGCCCGCACGGGTGAGGTGCGGGCTGGAATTCTTTCGCGGAAATAGCTGCCTACTTGAGGAGCATTTCCTTCACCGACTTGCCGGCGGGGATCATCGGGAGGACGTGTTCCGTGTAGGGCACGACGACATCGAGCACATAGGGTCCGTCATGATCGAGCATCTCTTGGATGGCTTCCTTGAGTTCGCTCTTCTTGATGACGCGACGACCGGCCACGCCGTAACCCTCGGCGATCTTGACGAAGTCGGGATAAAGCGCGTCGGGGTTGTCGGGGCTGCCGATGTTCTTTTCGTCACCGAGAACCGTGTTGCCGCGCACGCTGCCGTAGAAGCGGTCTTCCCATTGCACGACCATACCGAGGTGCTGATTGTTGATAATCATGGCCTTGGCGGCGATCATCTCGATCTTCGCGGTGGCGAGCTCCTGGATGTTCATGGCGAACGAGCCATCGCCGTCGATATCGATCACTTCCTTGTCGGGGCAGGCGACCTTCGCTCCGAGCGCGGCAGGGTAGCCGAAGCCCATCGCGCCCAGCCCGAGCGAGCTGATGTAGCGGCGGGGTTCGTCGAAACGGTAAAATTGAGCGGCCCACATCTGATGCTGGCCGACGCCGGTCGTGATGATCGCCTCGCCCTTGGTCAGCTCGTAGAGGGTCGCAATCGCTTCCTGCGGTTGGATGTGCTTGCTTGGCTCATAGCTGAACGGGTGATCTTGCTTCCACTTGGAAACCTGAACATGCCACGCGGCGGTCTCGGGCGCCGTGAACTTGGCCGCGGCACAGAGTTCGTTGAGGCGACCGAGCGCATATTTGATGTCGCTGACGATCGCGAGCTGCACCGCCTTGTTCTTGTTGTGTTCAGAAGCGTCGATGTCGATGTGGACGATCTTGGCCTTGGCTGCAAATTTGTCGGTGTCGCCGGTGATGCGATCATCGAAACGGGCGCCGAAACAAAGGAGGAGGTCGCATTGGTCGATCGCCCAGTTTCCGTAAGCCGCCCCATGCATGCCGAACCAGTGCATCGACAGCGGATGACTCTCCGGGAACGAGCCGATGCCCATCAGGGTGCTGGCAACTTGAATGTTGGTCGCTTCCGCAAAGATCTTCAGCTCGGGCGAGGCGTTGGCCGAGACGATGCCGCCGCCGACATAAAGCATCGGCTTCTTGGCTTCCGCGATCAGCGCGAGCACCTGCTTAAGCTCATCGTCGGTGGCTTCGTGGGTGTAGGCGATATAGGGATTCCTGAACTCCACGGTCGCTGGGAAGACCGGACGAAATTTCTTCTGCTGCACATCCTTCGGGATGTCGATGACGACCGGGCCTTGGCGACCGCTGCGGGCGAGGTGGAAGGCCTCCTTGAAGATCCGGGGAAGCTCCTGAACATCCGTAATGAGGTAAGAGTGCTTCACGATCGGCAGGGTCATGCCGTAGAAATCGGTTTCCTGAAAGGCCATCTTGCCGATGAATTTGGTGTAGACCTGGCCAGTGATGGCGACGAGCGGCACGGAGTCCATGAACGCGTCGGCGATGGCGGAGACGAGGTTAGTCGCGCCGGGACCGCTGGTGGCCATGCAGACGCCGACTTTGCCACCCGCGCGCGAATAGGCCTCAGCCGCAAACGAGCCGCCTTGTTCGTGGCGGGGGAGAATCGTCCGGATCTTATCGGTGCGGGCCAGCGATTGGTGCAGCTCTTGCGAGGCGCCGCCCGGGTAGGCGAAAATAGTATCGACCCCCTCACGAATGAGACACTCGACGACGGCGTCGGCGCCATTCATTTCGCGGCCGATTTCGGCCTTGGGAAACGCTGCGGGAGAGGTCGTGGATTTCATAGGTTGGACAAGGGGAAGATGATGAAAGCGTTTTCACCGGGTCGGGGCAAGCCTTGGGGGAACCCATATTGTCATACCGTTTTTCGATTGGCGGCGAGTGACGGGCCGCTCACGGTGGGGGCATGTTGAAATTGCTCTTTATTGGCGACATTGTCGGCAGTCCGGGCCGGGCCATCGTTAATGAACGGCTGAGCGGCCTGCGGCGTCAGCACGCCATCGATTTCGTCATCGCCAACGGAGAGAACTCGGCGGCGGGTTCAGGGATCACCGCGGCGATCGCCCATTCCCTGCACTCGGCGGGGGTCGATGCGATCACCCTTGGCGACCATGTCTGGGACCAGCGCGGCTGGGAAACCGACATCGTGCAAATGGAGCATGTGTGTCGCCCGGCGAATCTACCCAAGGCCTGTCCAGGCTGGGACCACTTGATCATCCAAGCGCGGGGATTTCGCGTCGGCGTGTTCACCGTGTTGGGGCGCCAATATCTCGGGATGAAGTCCGAGTGCCCTTTCCTTTGCGCGGACCGGATGATCGAACGGCTTCGCGGGCAGACCGACGCGATCATCGTCGAGGTGCATGCCGAGGCGACGTCGGAGAAACAGGCGTTGGGCTGGTATCTCGATGGACGGGTGACGGCGGTGTTGGGCACTCACACGCATGTGCCGACTGCCGATGCGCGAGTTCTGCCCAAGGGCACGGCGTTTATCTGCGATGTGGGGATGACCGGTCCCTACGGGTCGGTGCTGGGGCGCGAGGTCGAGCCGGTGATCGGTCGATTCCTCGACGGGTTACCCCGCCGGTTTCCCGTGGCGAAAGACGACGTGCGACTTTCGGGGGCGATGGTCGAAATCAGCCCTGGTATGGCGCGGGCGGAGAGCATCGAACTCTTTACCGTCTTCCACGAACCCAACTCGTCGAACGCCGTGACGGGTGATGATTGAGCAATCGTGCAGCGGTCGGCATCTCGCCGAACGAATCGTCATTCTGCGGCGGCGACAGCGACGTTCGCCTCGTCGTAAACTCCGAGCTTACGATAGCGCTCGTAGCGAGCATCCAGCAGGGCGGTGGTCGATAGTTTGCCAATCTCCTTGAAGTGCTTTTGGAGCGAGACTTTCAGGGCGTCGGCCGCCGCGTTCGGGTCGTAGTGCGCGCCGCCGAGAGGTTCGGGGATCACTTCATCGACGACGCCCAATTCGGCGAGCGTGGCGGCGTTGAGCTTCAAAGCCTTGGCGGCTTGCGGAGCAGCCGCGCTATCTTTCCAAAGGATCGCGGCACATCCCTCGGGTGAGATGACCGAGTAATAGCTGTTCTCGAAAATCACCACGCGATCTGTCACCCCGATGCCGAGAGCGCCACCGGAGCCGCCTTCGCCCACGACGACCGCGACCGTCGGGACCGTCAGCATCGCCATCTCGCGCAAATTGACCGCGATGGCCTCGGAAACATGGCGCTCTTCCGAACCGATGCCGGGATAGGCGCCGGGCGTATCGATCAAGCAGAGCACAGGAAGGCCGAACTTTTCGGCGGTCTTCATCAGGCGAAGGGCTTTGCGATAACCCTCGGGCTGGGGCATCCCGAAGTTGCGAGCGATCTTCTCCTTCGTGTCGCGCCCTTTCTGTTGGGCGATGATCATGACGGATTGGCCGTTGAAAAAAGCAGTGCCGCCAATGAGCGCGCGATCGTCGCGGAACTGGCGATCGCCATGCAACTCCTGAAAGTCCTCGCAGATCAGCTCGACATAATCGAGCGCGTAGGGGCGCTTCGGGTGGCGGGCGATCTGCACCCGTTGCCATGGTGTTAGGTGGGTGTAGATATCGGCCCGCGTGCTCGCGATCTTCTCCTCGATGGCGGCGATCTCGTTGCCGAGGTCAAGGTTGCTTTCGAGGGATTGTTGACGGAGGGCATCGAGCTGCTTCGCGAGTTCGCGGAGAGGCTTCTCAAATTCCAACGCGTAGGTCGGCGTATCCATGCGACCAAATTACGAGTCCGGCGGGAGCGCTGTCAACGGGTGGAATGATCAGTTAATGCCATCCGCTTGCCCTTGCGGGTTCTTGAGCTGGTCCTTCCAACTGAGAATTTTAGCCTGCGCCCCGTATTTTTCCGCGGTGGCCTTGTCGCCCCGCTCCATCCAAATGCGCGAGAGGGTCGTGTTGATGAACAGATCGCTGTCATCGAGGGCGTGGGCTTTTTCGGCGGCGGCGAGTGCGTCGTCGAGTTTGCGCAAGCTGAAATTGATCTCGGCGAGGGCATGCCAGGCGGCAAATGAGTCCGGAGCCGCCTCGGTGGCGCGAGTGAGCTTGGCGATGGCGTCGCCGCCTTCGCCCATGGCGTAGTCAAACGTCGCGTCGTCGATCAGAGTCTGGAGTTCGTCGGGAGTCACGGTGATATCCTAGCAGCCGTTTGCCAAAAAGAAAGGGCGGCGTGAGTTCACGCTGCCCAGAGGGTTGGATCAGGCCGGATCGCTCAGGACTCCGCGATGGCTTCGATGATGATGTGGAGGGTGACTTCGTCCCCCAAGACTTTGCCAAGGATAGGTGGACCACTGATGCCGAAGTCTGACTTCTTGATCACCGTGGTGGCTTCCCAGCCGGAGACAGTGGAGCCGGGGCGGCCGGGACCGAACCCAAGCAGCGTGACGTGCAAGGTCACTTCCTTGGTCGTCCCATGGAGGGTGAGGGCACCGGTGACATCGTAGGTGTCTTCGCCTTTCTTCTTCCACGAGTCGCTCCTGAAGGTGGCCGTGGTGTTGTTGGCGACATCGAAGAAATCGGCGCTCTTGAGATGATTATCACGCTTCTCGCTGCGCGTGCTGACGCTGGCGAGTTCGATGGTGGCCTCGACCGAGCTTTGCTCGAGGTCGTCGCGGTCGACGTTGATGGTCCCGGTGAATTGGGTGAAGTTGCCGGGCACTTTGCTGACCAGATGGCGGATCGTAAACCCGACCGAGGAGTGCACCGAGTCGATGACAAAGGTTTCTACCTCGGCTTTGGTAGTGACCAGAAAACTCAGGGCGAGGAGCGGAACAGCTAGCAGACGCAGATAGTTTTTCATTTTGGTAGTGAGAGGATGGGGAAGAGAGATGCCTTTGATGCCCGGTCGCAAGCGGGGTGATTGTCTATAAAATGAGCATGGCGTCGCCGTAGCTGAAGAAGCGGTAGTCGCGGGCGATGGCCTCGGTGTAGATTTCCTTAAACCACGCGATGCCGTCGGTCGAACCGGGGGTGAGAAAAGCGGAAACGAGGCAGAGCAGGGTAGAGCGCGGCTGGTGGAAATTGGTGATCAGTGCGTCGACTCCTTGAAAGGTGCGCGGGGGGTAGATGTAAATGTCGGCATTGCCAAAATAATCGGTGGCGGGTGACGGCGGAGCTTGCTCGAGAAAATGTTCGATGGTGCGCACCGTCGTGGTGCCGACGGCGACGCGGCGTCCACTCGTGTGGGCGAGCGCGTGCTGGGTCGCCGCCGGCATCTCGTAAAGCTCGTGATGAATGTCGTGCTGATCGACGGTCTCAGCCGTGATCGGGCGAAACGTGCCCAGACCGACGTGAAGGGTGACGTTGGCGATGCCGACGCCGTTGGTTTCGAGGGTGGCGAGCAGATCCGGGGTAAAGTGCAGGCCAGCGGTGGGGGCCGCGACGGCGACTTGGCGGTCTCGATTGGCGTAGACTGTTTGATAGCGCTCCACGTCTTCGGCCCGATGGGATTCGTCGGCGCGTTGGATGTAGGGTGGCAAAGGCACTTGCCCCAACCGATTCGCCGCTTCGACGATCGATTCGCCGGACCGGGTGGTGAGTTTCACCAGCGCCGAGCCGTCTGCATCTTTGGCGATGATCTCGCCCTGAAACTCCCCGTCTGGGTGAGCAAACGTGGCGCCGACGGGGAGGCGCTTCCCAGGCTTGATTAGGCAACGCCAGATGAGCTCTCGGTCGGTCGGCCGTAGTAGAAAGCATTCGACCTGGCCGCCGGTCGGTCGAACCGCCCGGAGGCGCGCGGGCAGCACGGCCGCATCGTTGCGAAACAGGGTGTCGCCCGGACTTAGGAAGCGCGGGAGATCAGTAAAATGATGGTGAGCAAGAGTGCGAGTCGCTCGGTCGACGACGAGCAGTCGCGAGGCGTCGCGCTTGGCCGTCGGCGTCTGAGCGATGAGGCGTGGCGGCAGGTTGTAGTCGAAAAGATCGGTGGCGAGAGAAGTCACAGCGACAAATGAAGACTTGCGCTTGCCATGGCGGCGAGTTTGTTCCGTGCTTCCGGTTATGCCGAGCTAGCTCAGCTGGTAGAGCAACTCATTCGTAATGAGTAGGTCGTCGGTTCGAATCCGATGCTCGGCTCCATTTTAAACCCCGTTGGGCTAGTCCGACGGGGTTTTTAGTTGTCGGAAATTTGATTGTCGGAAAGGTCGCCTTGGAGTTTTTGGCGGAGCCGCAAGGCTCCCACTTCACGGCGAAGTTGGCGGTTGAATAACTCTAACCGTGTGCGGACATCGAGCGTCTCGAGCAGTGTTTGTTTGAGGGCGGGACTCTCGCAGAGGCTGAAGACCGCGAGGTCGACGAAGGTCGCGGGGTCGTCGATGGTCCTGAGGAAATCCGTGAGCTCGCTGGGCAGGACGGCCCCAAATTCGCCTTTAAGGGCGAGGAGCCGGCTGAGTTCGCCCCGGAGACGTCGGTTGTCTTCCGGATCGTCTCCCGGGTTGCTGGCCAATGCCCGGATGCTGATCACTCGGTAAGGGTGCTCGGCTACGATGCCCAGGATCTCAGCCCGACATAGCCCTTGGACGAGCAGATTAGAGGTGCCGTTCTCCGTCTGCTGGCACGCGCGGACAATGCCCACGGTGACCACCCGATGGGGAGGCTCGAAGGAGCCTTCCTCGTCGAGCTTGCGCGAATCCAACCCAGCGACCGCGAACAGCCGATTGGTAGCCAGGACCTTGGAGAGCATACGCTGATAGCGTGGCTCAAATATATGGAGGGGGAGCAGCGCTTGGGGAAAGAAGGCGGTGTTGGGCAGGGTCATCACGGGCACTTCGTCTGGGACTACGATTTCCATTTCCATGAGAACACCTTAGGGTTGCCGCGACAAACGGCAACAGGATCGACGATAATTGGGCTGTTGCTGTCACAGTCCGGGGCAGCAAGTGCGCCACAACTGTGCCATAATGACATTAAATTGCCGATGGAAGTGTGGTTAAAATTTGAAATTATGTTCTTAAGGTGATCTTTAATAATGGATAACGATAAAAATTAACGATGGGCACATGCCCTGCTTAGAGTTGCCCATGAGCCGAATTTTAGGTATTGATCTAGGAACGACTAACTCCTGCATGGCCGTCATGGAAGGCGGTGAACCCGTGGTGATCCCCAACGCCGAGGGCGCGCGCACCACGCCATCGATCGTCGCTTTTACAAAAACGGGCGAGCGTCTGGTCGGTCAGGCCGCCAAGCGTCAGGCGGTGACCAATCCGCGCAACACGATTTACTCCGCGAAGCGCCTCATTGGCCGCAAATTCTCGGAGATTACCGAAGAGATCAAGAGTCTCCCCTACAAGGTCATCGAGGGCAAGAACGGCGACGCTTACATCGAGGCACGGGTCGGCGACAAGACCGAGCAATTTGCTCCCCAGCAGATCGCCGCCTTCGTGCTCACGAAATTGCGCGCGGACGCCGAAGCTTACCTCGGAGACAAGGTCACTCAAGCGGTGATCACCGTGCCGGCCTATTTCAACGACTCCCAGCGTCAGGCGACCAAGGACGCTGGCAAAATTGCCGGTCTGGAGGTTCTCCGGATCATCAACGAACCCACGGCCGCCTCGTTGGCCTACGGCCTCGATAAGAAGAAGGACGAGAAGATTGCGGTCTTCGACTTGGGCGGCGGCACGTTCGACGTGTCGACCCTCGAGATCGGTGACGGTGTGTTCGAAGTGAAGGCGACGAACGGTGACACCCACCTCGGCGGCGACAACTGGGACGACGCGCTCATCACCTGGATGGTGAACGAATTCAAGAAAGAGCACGGAATCGATCTCCGGCAGGACCCGATGGCGCTTCAGCGCCTCAAGGAAGAAGCCGAGAAGGCCAAGATCGCGCTCTCTTCGACACAGTCGGTCGACATCAACCTGCCGTTCATCACGGCGGACGCTTCCGGCCCCAAGCACCTGAATATCCCGCTCACCCGCTCTAAGATGGAGCAGGTCTGCGACTCGCTCTTCGAGCGTTGTAAACCTCCCTTTATCAACTGTCTCAAAGACGCTGACCTGACGTCGTCCGACATCGACGAGCTGGTGCTCGTCGGTGGCATGACCCGCATGCCGAAAGTCGTCGAGATCGCTCACAAGCTCGCCGGCAAGCAGCCGCATCAAGGGGTGAACCCGGACGAAGTGGTTGCCATTGGCGCCGCCGTGCAAGGTGGCGTGCTCAAGGGTGACGTGCGCGATGTGCTCTTGCTCGACGTGACACCACTCACGCTTGGCATCATGACCGCGGGCGATGTGTCGACGGCGATGATTCCCCGCAACACGACCATTCCTTCGAAGAAGACGCAGACTTTCTCGACCTACAGCGACAATCAGCCCTCGGTTGAGATCGTCGTGCTGCAAGGTGAGCGTTCGATGGCCCGCGACAACAAGACGCTCGGCACGTTCAAGCTCGACGGGATTCCGCCGGCCCAACGTGGCGGGCCTCAGATCGAAGTGACTTTCGATATCGACGCCAACGGCATCCTTCATGTCTCGGCCAAGGATCTCGGCACCGGGAAGGATCAAAAGATCACCATCCAAGACTCATCCGGTCTCTCCAAGGAAGAGGTCGAGAAAATGACGAAGGAAGCGGAGCTCCACGCTGAGGAAGACAAGAAGCGCAAGGAAGCCGTTGAGACCAAAAATCAGCTCGATTCGACGATCTATCAGATTGAGAAAACCCTCAAGGATACGGGAGACAAACTGCCGGCGGACAAGAGGTCTGCGATCGAGGCCGCCATCGCGGAAGCGAAGAAGGACCTCGAAGGCAACGATCCCGACAAGATGAAGGCGGCCTTGGAAAATCTCTCCAAAGTGGGCGGCGAGCTCTATGCGGAAGCCCAGAAGGCTGAGCAGGCGGCGCAAGCTGCTGCAGCAGCGGCTGAAGGTGGCGAGGCCGCTCCGGAAGGCGTCAAACCAAAGAAGACTGAAAAGAAAGCCGACGTCGTCGACGCGGACTTCGAAGTCGTCGATGAGGACAAAAAATAATTTCAAACCTTTGCCCGCCGCCGGCCTCGATGTCGGCGGCGTGCTCTGTTGAAAGCAACGTTACATTCAACTCTAACCCGAAACCCAACTATTATGGCTAAAGTAAAAATCAAACCCATCGGTGACCGCGTGCTGGTGCAGCACATCGAGGAAAAAGAACAAGTCCGTGGCGGAATCATCATTCCAGATAGCGCCAAGGAAAAACCACAGGAGGCCAAGGTCATTGCCCTCGGCACTGGCAAGAAGGACGAGAACGGCATCGTGACGGCCTTTGAAGTCAAAGTCGGCGACATCGTTCTCCTCAGCCCTTATGGCGGATCCGAAGTCAAACTCGACGGCGAAAAATTCAAGCTCGTCCGTGAAGACGACATCCTCGGCGTGATCGCTTAAGCGCGCCACTCCACTCCAACCTGAAAATTATCTTTAATTATTATGGCAGCTAAACAACTCCTCTTCGACGAAGCCGCTCGTCAAAAAATCCTTCGGGGCGTCGAGCTCCTTTCCCGGGCCGTCAAAGTCACGCTTGGTCCTAAGGGCCGCAACGTCGTCATCGACAAGAAATTTGGTTCTCCGACCGTCACCAAGGACGGCGTGACCGTCGCCAAGGAAATCGAACTTCCCGACCCTTATGAGAACATGGGCGCACAGATGGTGAAGGAAGTGGCTTCCAAGACCAGCGACACCGCTGGTGATGGCACCACGACCGCGACCGTTCTCGCCGAAGGCATCTACCGCGAAGGTCTCAAGAACGTCACCGCTGGCTCGAACCCAGTTTACCTCAAGCGTGGTATCGACAAGGCCGTGGCGGCCGCCGTCGCCGCTCTCGCCAAGGCCTCCAAGAAGGTCAATGACCGCGAAGAAATCCGCCAGGTCGCGACCGTGTCCGCCAACTGGGACACCACGATCGGCGAGATCATCGCCGACGCGATGGACAAGGTAGGCAAGGACGGCACGATCACCGTCGAAGAGGCCAAGTCGATCGAGACCACCCTCGACGTCGTCGAAGGTATGCAGTTCGACAAGGGCTATCTCTCGCCTTACTTCGCGACCAACATGGAAGCGCAGGAAGCGATCCTCGAGGACGCCTACGTGCTCATCCACGAGAAGAAGATCGGCAACCTGCAGGAGTTCCTCCCGCTGTTGCAGACCGTCGCCAAGAGCGGCAAGCCCCTCCTCGTCATCGCTGAAGAGGTCGAAGGCGAAGCCCTCGCCGCGCTCGTGGTGAACAAGATCCGCGGCACGATCAATGTCTGCGCCGTCAAGGCTCCTGGCTTTGGGGATCGCCGCAAGGCCATGCTTGAGGACATCGCGGTTCTCACCGGCGGCCGTTGCATCACTGAGGATCTCGGGCTCAAGCTTGAGAATCTCACGATTGCCGACCTCGGCCGCGCCAAGCGTATCGTTGTCGACAAGGAAAACACCACGATCGTGGAGGGCGGGGGCAAATCGTCCGACATCCAAGGTCGCGTGAAGCAGATCCGTCGCCAGATCGACGAGACCACCTCCGACTATGATCGCGAAAAGCTCCAAGAGCGCCTCGCGAAGTTGGCGGGCGGCGTGGCCGTGATCAACGTCGGCGCAGCGACCGAAGTTGAGATGAAGGAAAAGAAGGCCCGCGTCGAAGACGCCCTCCATGCCACCCGTGCGGCGGTCGAGGAAGGGATTGTCTCCGGTGGTGGCGTGGCTCTCCTTCGCACGGCGAAGGCGATCGATGCCCTCCAGTTGGAAGGCGACGAAGCGATCGGTGCCCAAATCGTGCGTCGCGCGATCGAGCATCCGCTCAAGCAGCTCTGCGCGAACGCAGGTGTTGACGGCGGCGTGGTCGTGAAGGAAGTCCTCACTTCGAAGGGCAACATTGGCTACAATGTCGCGACCGATAAGTTTGAAGACCTCGTCAAGGCCGGGGTGGTCGATCCTACCAAGGTGACGCGCACGGCGCTGCAGAACGCGGCTTCGATCGCAGGTCTCCTCCTCACCACCGAGTGCATGATCACCGAGATTCCTGAGAAGTCCGGTGGCGGTGGCGGCGGACACGGTGGCTCAGGCGGGATGGGCGGCATGGGCGGCGGCATGGACTACTAAGTCCAAGTCCGAACAATCCCAACAACTTCAAGGCGCGCTCTCCGGAGCGCGCCTTTTTAATTAGCTTTGGGCTGTTCTTCGCATACAAAGTTTAATGATTAGAAGCCGTTCCTCACCCTGCTACTATGGTTCGCGAATCGACACTGACCCAAGAGCAACTGCTTGCGAATATGCTGGCACTCGCACGAAGCCTTCATTCGGAAGACAGGGTCGGCGGCTCTAGGTCTCAAGGAGGGGAAGCGGGCTTGACGATTCATTCGATGTAGTTACAGTGACCACATGAAATTAGACACCCTCAAGGTCGTGCGTATTGGCAATTCCCGTGGGGTGCGGTTGCCCGCACCGTTGCTGGCCCGCTATCGCATCAAGAATGATGTCACCGTTGAACAACGCCCCGAGGGTATTCTGTTGAGATCCGTGAGTGACAAGCGGTTTTCTTGGGAGGAGACGGCCAAGGCAATGGCAGCTGGAGGGGGCACGGAATTTTCCGATTTGGAAAAGGCCACTGCCGCCGACGGACTTTTCTCACTCGATCAATGATCGCTGAGCGATACGGCATTTACTTGGCTGCACTCGATCTCACCGTGGGCCGGGAAATCGCCAAGACGCGTCCGGTTGTCGTGGTCAGTCTAGATGTCTTGAACAGGGCACTCGACACGGTGGTAGTGTGTCCACTCACCACCAAGTTGCATCCCGGTTGGCGTTCGCGGCTCGTGACGAAATGCTCCGGGAAACCCGCTGAAATCGCTGTGGATCAGATTCGCACTCTTAGCACCCAACGACTGGTCCGTAAAGTCGACACGCTCAACGCTGCGATCGCTGAAAAGCTACGGCACCTGATTGTCGAGATGTATGGTATGGCCTGAGGGCTCTTCGCCGCTATGGACCTGAGGGAAGGAGGCGGCACTGACCTTGTCGGTGGCAGCCGACCCGGACTCAAAATCGGTCTGAAGCGTGAAGTTGCAGTGCCACCCCGACTTCATGCGAGGTGGAGTTTGAGTGTCTCTGCTCGATTTAGTAAGTGGGGACACCAGCAAGATTGGCCGGGGCTGTTTTGTTATCCTTTTGGTGGAAAGGAGAGGATGAACCGCGGCACGTGCATGGCATGACGGCCGGTGGCAAGAAGCTCGGTCGTGTGAACCTAGTCACCATGGAAGGGTTGGATGGCTAGACAAAACGATCAGCGGGACCGTGCGGCGACGACTTTGGCAAAACCAGCGACCGGCGCTTCGATGGCGCGGACGGCGTTGGCCCAGAAGTCGACGCTTGTCAGATCCCAACCGAGAGCGGTCTGAGCGGCTTCTTCGCACGAAGCGATGCCGGTGATGCGGAGAAACGCCTCGTAGCGAGGGAGAAACTCGGCGCCGGATTTCTTGAACTCGGCAAACAGAGCCTGACTGAGCAGGTAGCCGAAGGTGTAGGGAAAGTTGTAGAAGGAAACGTCGGTGATGAAAAAGTGGAGCTTGGATGCCCAGAACCAGGGGTCTTCGTCGCCCTCCGCAATTGTGTCGCCGTAGACCTTGCGCTGGGTTGCCACCATGAGCGCGTTGAGTTCGTTGACGGAGAGTTCGCCTTCCTTTCGACGGGTGTAGAATGCCTTTTCGAATTCGTAGCGCATGGCGATGTTGAGCAGGTAGGAAGCGGCGTTGCCGCACTCCTGATCGAGGAGGAAGGCGCGTTGGGCTTCGGTCAGGTTGGGATCCTGAAGCATGCCGTGCATGAACATCTTCTCGGCAAAGGTGGAGGCCGTCTCGGCCAGCGTCATCGGGTAATCCTGGGCCAACGGCCGGAGGTCCTTGATCACATGGCTGTGCCAGGCATGGCCGACCTCGTGCGCAAGTGTGCGGGCGTCGTGCATCGTGTCGGCGTAGGTCATGTAGACCCGTTGCTCACCAGTGACGGCCGAGCCGGTGCAATACGCACCCGAGCGTTTGTTGGAGCGCTTTTCGGATTCAATCCAGCCCTTCTGCAAGAGGTCGCGGTAGTAGGCGGTGAGGTCGGGGTAGCCAGCGTTGAAAGCTTGATCGACGAGGTTGACGGCGTCGCTCCATTCGAGCGTGGGCATTGGATCGAGCGGGCGGGGAGCCTCGAGGTCGTAGAAGGCGAGCGCCGGGGTTTTCTGCAATTTGGCGCCGAGGCGTAGCGCTTCGCGGGGAACTTCGGCATGGGCGGCGATGGCTTGGAACATCGCGTCGACGGTAGCGGGGGCGACGGCGGAGTCGAAGTAGGGTTGATCAAGAAAATGGGCCTGCTGGCGATGATCATAGAGAGTGTGGCGCGTGCCGGCGATGGCGTTGAGCGCGGCCGCGAGAGTCTCTCCGTGCGTTTCCCAAGTGCGGTTGCCTTCGCGGAAGGCTGAAGCGCGCACGGCGCGGTCAGTGTTCGACATAAGCGAGCGGCGTTGGGCCATGGGAACGGTTTGGTGGCGGCCATCTGGCCAGATCATCTCAAAGGTCATCTGTCCAGTGAGGTTGTCGTAGAGGCGGCCCCAGGCACTGATCCCATTGACGCCGAGATCGGCCGTGAGGGCTTCCTCGGGGCCGGACATCCGATGCGTCGCTTCGGAGCGCAGGCGGTTGAGCGGGAAGGTGGCCCCCGCAAGGGAGGGCTCGGCGAGAAACTGTTTCCAATCGGCTTCGGTGGCGGAGCCGAACCCTCGCACGAGCCCATGGCGGATCTTTGTGAGCGTCGAAGAGTGAATCGCGAGGAGGGCAGACTCGCGTTTGTAGTCGGCGTTGGCGGAATCGGCGGCACCGAGGTTGCCGAGATAGGAGGAGAGATGGCCGATGCGGGAACCCAGATCTTCGTAAGCGTTGGCGTGGTCCGCCCATGCCGAGAGCGTGGCGACATCGAGGCTGGAGAGCGCCCCAGTCTGCTGGAGCTGAGTTGAGAGATCCCGGGTGAGATCGGTCTTGAATTGGCGATATTCGGGGCCGTTGAAGGTGGGAAAATAGGAGGTGAGATCCCACGTGCGGGGAAGATCGGCGAGATTTGTCATCGGACGCCATCGAACCCGGAATCGGCAATTAGGCAACGGTTTCGCACAGTCCTCCGGACGGTGGGCGGAGCGCAATTCCGCGTTGCCTGTCGTTGAACGCTGGAAACAGTGAACGTGATGGAAGTGATTTTTCTCGGCACCGGCACCTCCCAGGGCGTGCCTATGATCGCCTGCGACTGTGCGGTGTGCTCTTCGCCGGATCCGCGCAATCAACGCACTCGGGCGTCGATTCACGTCGTGATGGATGGACTTCACGTGCAAGTCGACGCGGCCCCGGAATTTCGGCTGCAGTGTTGCCGCGAACGAATCACGGCGATGGATTTTTCCATTCTGACCCACGGGCACGCCGACCATCTTGCGGGCATGGATGATCTGCGACGGTTCTGCGATCTCAGGAACGGCGAGGCGCTGACGGTCTACTCGACGGACGAAGGCATGAGCCGCGTGTTGGCGGTGTTCCCCTACACGATTTCGGAGCGTCCGATCACGAGAAGTTACGCGGCGTTTAATTTGCAAGCGATGCCGACGCGCTTGGACCTTCCCCAGGGGACGATCGAGTCTACTTTGTTACCGCATGGGGGCGTGAATACGCTCGGGTTGGTCTTCACCGAGCGAAGCAGTGGGCGGAAGTTTGTCTATTACACCGACAATAAGCAGCTTCCCGACGAAGCCGTGACCTTGGCCAAGGGAGCGCAAGTGGTCGTGCTCGATGGGCTGCGACCGCATTCGCATCCGACCCATATGAGTATTCCGGAAGCGATCAAGGCGGCGGCGGAGATCGACGCGCCGCAGACTTGGCTCACCCATCTCACGCATTTCACGGATCATGGTCTCGCGGATGCCGAACTTCCCGCCGGGGTTAACTTGGCTTACGACGGTTTGCGTTTTTCAGTTTAGAAAGTTCGGTTGGTCCGCCCTTCAAAACGGCCAGACGCGCGGGATGACGACCATGGCGATGACAAAACAGAGGCCGTTCAACGGCAGGCCAATTTTGAGGAAATCGCTGAAACGATAACCGCCGATGCCGTAAACATAGGTGTTGGTCTGGTATCCGATCGGCGTGGCGAAGGCCGCCGAGGCGGCGAAGGTCACGGCAATGATGAAGGGGCGCGGATCCATTTCCAATTTGATCCCGATGCCGACGGCGATCGGGGCCATCAGCGCCGCGATCGCATTGTTCGAAAGAATCTCGGTCAGAATCGAGGTGATCAGGTAAAGGCACGCCAGCATGATGATCCCCTTGTGGGCCGCCGGCACGAGACCCTGCACGCCGTCGACGATGATGCCAGCGATCCAGCCCGCGGCTCCGGTGTGTTCCATCGCCATCCCCATTGCGAGCATCCCGTAGATGAGAAAGAGAATGTTCCACTCGATGGAGGCATAAGCTTCGGAGGTCTTGATGCAGCGGGAGAGACAGATGACGACGCAGCCGGCGAGCGCACCAATTTCGATCGGCACCCAGTTGAGGGAAGCCGCGGTGATCACGGCGGCGATCACACCGGCTACGAAAAGAATCTTTCCGTTCTGTGGTTTGGTCGGCACGCGGGCGCGATCAAAGAAGATGAAGTCGTCGTTGTTGCGGAGTGCGTCGATGGCCTGATCGGTGCCCATCATGAGGAGCACGTCTCCAGTCTCGATCGGAAGGTTTTCGATCTGTTCACGGACGTTCTTTCCCTTCCGGTGGAGGGCGAGCACGACCATGCGGTAGCGCTGGCGAAAATTTACTTCGCGGACGGTGTGCCCGAGCAAACCCGAATGGGGCGTGACGACGGCCTCGACGAGCGAGCCTTCATGGGCGGCGATCTGTTCGACATCGAGGTTGAGCTCGGCGACGAGATTAACGCCTTCGAGCTGACGCGTGTTGGCGATACCCTTGGGGCGGCAGGCGAGGATCAAGCGGTCGCCGGCGCGGAGGCTGATCCCCTTGGGGTCGAGGTAGAGCGCGATGCCGTCCCGGACAATTTCAATGACGCGGACGCCGCGTTGGAGGGTAAAGCCGGCCTCTTGGAGATTCTTGCCGATCACTTTGGAGGTGGGCTGCACGTAGGCCTCGGTGATGTATTCGCGGCGTTCTTCGTCGGAGAGGATCGATGTCAGCATCTCCCGAACGGGGAGCAGGCGGTTGCCGAAGATCGCGAGATAAATTCCTCCCAGAATGGTGGCGGGAACACCGAGCCACGCGAGTTCGAACATGCTAAACGCGGCCTGACCCTTGGTCGTGATGATCCCGTTGACGACGAGATTGGTGCTGGTGCCGACGAGGGTGCAGGTTCCACCGAGGACCGCGGCGTAGGAAAGGGGGATGAGCAGCTTTGATGGCGCGCGGTTCATCTTGCGCGCGAGGTTCAGGATTACCGGCAGGAAGACGACGACGACCGGCGTGTTGTTGATGAAGGCCGAGGTGGTGGCGACGATCACCACCACGATGAGGATCACCACGGAGTAGGGCAGCTTGGCCGAACTCTCGATCAGGGCCGACAAGCGATCGATGGCCCCGCATTTGACGAGGGCAGCACTGAGAACAAACATCGCCCCAACCGTAAGCGGAGCGGGATTAGAAAAGACCGAGAATGCCTTCGCCGAGGGCAGCAACTGGGTGCCCACAAGAACAACGAAGAGCGTCAGCGCCGTGAGATCAGGCGGAAACTTTTCCCAGATGAAGCAAGTCAGGGTGAGAACTAGTAAGATGAAGACCAGGGCGATGTCCCATGTCATGATGCCAGCCTTGCGGGCACGGGCAAAGGGCGCAAGCGCGGCGAATCCGCCATGACAGAGATAGCCCAAACCTAGCGTGGCCGCTCGGTGGCCTGATACCATCGGTAAAAGCTGACGCCGACGGCGGTCAGGGCGACGGCCATCCCGCTGAGTTTCATGATCACCCCTGCTAACAGTTGATCACTGGCGGGCGAGAAATTTTCAATGACACGAGGGGCAAACTCGTAGGTCGGGTAGAGGATGTCGGTCGTAAAAACGATGTAGGCGTAGAGCGGAGTCAGCCCGATGGCCACGCTGAGTTGGAAGATCATCTGGGTGGCATAACTCCGGGGTGGGAAGACCTTCGACGGGCTGAGTTGCGTCCACCAATAAAACAATGACGCCCCGAAGAACATGAGATGCTCAACCACGTGGATGAGTTTGTCTTGCAACGCCCATTCGTAGAGGACCGGGGCATGCCAGAGTGAAACCACGAGGATGTAAATGCCCCCGCAAACCAAGGGATGAGTGAGGATGCGACCGAGGGTGCGCATGGCCGGGTGACCGATCAAGGGGTCCACCATCCAAGCCGGCAATCCGAGCAGGAAGAGGACGGGTGACAGATACATCAGCAGGGTATGCTGAGCCATGTGGGCGCTGAATAGAAACCGCTCACCGATCTGATCGAGGGGAGAACCGACCGCGAGGTAGAACACGATCAGCGCGGCGTAGAACTTGATCGCCTGGCTTCGTGGATAGGGTTCGTCGGGTGCGAGGCGCGAGCGCAGCGGTCCGGCGAAGAGGGCATAGAGCCAGCCGAGCAGAATCAGCCCACCAATAAGGTGGGGTTCATTATGCCAGTGGCTCCATTCGATCATTGTGGGAAAAGAAAAGGCGGCCCGAGAGGGCCGCCCATGAGTAGATTGACGTCAGGTCCGACTCGGCAGCTTAGACGGCAAGGTAGTTCGCCACAACCGTAGTTGCGGATGAAATTGACGTCAGCGGAATGCTGTCCTTGGCTCCGAAGATCGCGAGCAGGGCCCAGACCGTGCCGCCCGCCAGCATAAGGCCGATGAAGAACAGGATGGTGCAAAACGCCTTGTCCCAGCGCAGGTGCATGAAGAAGAAAATCACGTAGAGGAACTTCACGGCGGAGAGAACGACCAAGGCCGTGACGATCACCCAGGTAGGGAACGGCAGGAAGATCCCGACGATCTCGACGCCGGTGAGGACGGCGAGAAGCATGGCGATCTGGATGTAGATCTGAAACTTGTTGTCGTCGGACCCATGGTGGTCCGCTTTGGCAGGAGAAATGCTCATGATGATTAGAGGTATTCGAGCAGGTAGACGGCGGTGAAGATCACGATCCAGACGATATCAACAAAGTGCCAGTAAAGGCCCATTGATTCGACGTCGATCGCGTTAGCTTGGTCGAACGCCACTTGTCCACGAGGCCGAGCGAGGAACATGCTGAGGCCGAGGGTGGCCACCAGACCGATGACGAGGCCGAAGTCGTGACCGAGGAAGGCGGTGAAACCTTCGCCCGCTTGCAGGGTGTGGGTGAGACCGATGACGGCGAAGATAGAGAAAAGCACCGCGCCGCAGATGGCTGCGATGTGCAGGAGCCCGCGCCAGAACCAGCCGCGGTCCGCGGCGGTGTTCTTAGGCTGGAAGGAGCGCACATACATGAGAATCAGCCAGAAGACGCCGATGGCGACGTGGGTGCCGTGCGTGCCGGTCAACGTATAAAACGTGGTGCCGAGCATGCTGTTGGTGATCGTCAGATGGTAGACGTGCACGAAGTGCTGAAACTCATAGACCTGACAGCCGAGGAAGATCGCGCCGAAGAAAATTGTCGTGAGCAGCGACCAGCGCATGCTCTTGATATTGCCCTTCTGGATTGCATTCACTGCAAGCGCCATCATCAGCGACGACATCAGCAGGATGAACGTCGAGAAGGACGTCAGCTCGATCGAGAAGATGTCCTTGGGATTCGGCGACCCCGGAGGTGGGTGCAGGCGATAGATCAGATGCGTGGCGATCAGGCATCCGAAAAACATGCAGTCCGAGGCGAGAAACGCCCACATGACGAGCTTCTTGTTCGGGATGCCCGTCGTCGTGGTGTGATCATGGTGATGATCAATGGTAGCCGAGGTGCTGCTCATGAGTTCAGGTCCTCCTTGTCAGGACGGATGTGGTAGCCTTCGTTGCCTTCGTGGGCCCAAAGGAAAATGCCGGCGAGCATGATCACGCCGCCCACGAGGGCGACGACGAGCTTGTGGCCTGGGTCCATTACGGCGATGCCGATGGAAGCGACGAGGATGCCGACGCTGGTGACAAAGGGGTAGATGGAAGCGAACGGCATGTGAATGCCGCCGTGGGCTTCGTCTTCCTTCGCATGAACGGCCTTTTCCTTGGCGATTTCTTCCTTGTGGTGTTTTTCATACCAGTAGGCGTCGCGGGCGTGAACGGTCGGGGTCACGGCGAAATTGTATTCCGGCGGAGGGGTGGGGAGAGACCACTCGAGCGTGCGGGCGTCCCACGGGTCTTTCTTGATCCTTTCGCCCTTGAAGAAGGTGTAGATCATCACGGAGAAGTAGATGCCGATGCCCACGCCGAGGATCATCGCGCCGATGGTGGCCAGGAAGTTCGGCGTGTTCCAACCGAGGTTGGCATCGTAGGTGAAGGTGCGGCGCGGCATGCCGTTCAGGCCGAGGAAGTGCATCGGGAAGAACGTGGCGTTGAAGCCTACGAAGACCACCCAGAAGGAGAGCTTGCCCCAGAACTCGCTGACCCGGCGGCCGAACATGAGCGGGAACCAGTAGTGGATGCCGGCGAGCAACCCGAAGAGGGAGCCGCCGATCAGCACGTAGTGGAAGTGGGCGATCACGAAGTAGCTGTCTTGCTGTTGCGCATCGGCCGGAGCCGCCGCGTGCATGATGCCGGAGAACCCGCCCATCATGAACATCCAGATGAAGCCGAGGGCAAACATCATGGGAGTGCGCATCTGGAGGTGGCCGCCCCAGAGGGTGCCGATCCAGTTAAAAATTTTCACGCCAGTCGGCACGGCGATGGCCATGGTGGCGAGGGCGAAGGCGGCCGTGGCGACCGTGCCCATGCCAGTGGTGAACATGTGGTGACTCCAGACGGCGAATCCGAGGAAGCCGATCGACGCACCCGAGAAGACCACGATTGGGTAGCCGAAGAGCGGTTTGCGCGAGAAGGTCGGAAGGATTTCGGAGACGATGCCCATCGCTGGAAGGATCAAGATGTAAACCTCGGGATGACCGAACACCCAGAAGAGATGCTGCCAGAGAATCGGCAGGCCGCCGTTGGAGACTTCAAAGAAGTTGGTGTGGAAGAGGCGGTCCATCATCAGCTCGACCAGTGCGATCGTGATAGCGGGGAAGGCCAGCACGATGAGGAAGGCGGTGAACAACGTCATCCACGTGAAGACCGGGAGGCGCATCATGGTCATGCCTGGAGCGCGCATGTTGATGATCGTGACGATGAAGTTCAGCGAAGCGGCGATCGAAGCGACCCCGAGCAGCTGCAAGCCCATTACCCACATGTCGATGGAGTGATCGGGGCTGTAGGTCTTCGACGTAAGGGGAGCGTAGCCAAACCAACCGGCGTCGGGAGCGCCCTCCTTCATGAACCAGCCGAGGTTGATGATGATCGCCCCGGCGACGAACGTCCACAGCGAGAAAGCATTCAAGCGGGGGAAGGCCACATCACGCGCGCCGATCTGGAGGGGCATGATGAAATTGAAGAACGCGGCGGACAGCGGCATCACGGCGAGGAAAATCATCGTCGTGCCGTGCATCGTGAAGAGCTCGTTGTATTGTTGAGCCGTCAGGAGGTCGTTGTTCGGCACCGCGAGTTGCAACCGGATCAGCAGCGCTTCCGCGCCGCCGACCAAGAAGAAAAACAAGGCGAAGATGCCGTAAAGGAAACCAATGCGTTTGTGATCGACCGTGGTGAGCCAGCTCACCAAACCGGTCTTCGACGTTGGCCGCCAGAAGACGGAGGCCCGGGTCGGAGCGGCGTGGTCATCTTTGGCGATGAGATTTGTTTTAACCGTAGCGTCCATGATGGGATTATTTGAGGCTCTGAAGATAGGCGACGAGGGCGGAGACATCGTCGTCGCTCAAGGTGATGTTGGATTCCCAGTCTTGACCGGACGGCTTGACGTAACCCGCCATGCCATTGATGCCGAAATACATTTTGTTACCCGGCTTGACGACATCGGGGTGGGTGAGCCAACGGGCGAGCTGGTCGGCGTTGTTTTCGAGCAAGCCGCCGGCGATCGTGGTGCGGGACCCCATGTGGGTGAGATTCGGGCCGTTGGTGCCGATGCCTTCATGGCCGGTGACGGTGTGGCAGATGATGCAGGTCTTCTCTTGGAAGACGCGACGGCCTTGGGCGATCAACTGGGGATTCTCATCCTTGACGGGGAATTGCTGCTGCTTCCAATTATCGAGCGGGGAGACGTCTGCATGGGCGTCCCACTTGGCGGTGTAGCCGTATTCGTTGCGACGGAAGGAGGCGAATTTGACCTTGGGGATTTCCGAGCTGGCGGATCCATCAACCGCGACCGTGCGGGCAGGAGATTGTTCATGAGCGACCCAGGCGGCGAAATCTTCCTTGTTCAACGCGATCACGCGGAAACGCATGACGGCATGGGACTCGCCGCAATACTCGGCGCATTGGCCCCAGAAGTAGCCGGGTTCGTCGGCTTGCAGCCAGAGGTGGTTGCCGCGGTTGGGAATCATGTCGACCTTGCCGGCGAGCTTGGGAACCCAGAAGGAGTGGATCACATCGCTGGTGCGGAGGTTGACGCGGACGGGGCGTCCGGCCGGGATCACCAATTCGTTGGCGGTGGAGAGCATCCCGATGCCGTCGACCTGCTCGGAGGGGTAGTCAAATTTGAACCACCACTGGTTGCCGGTTGCGGTCACTTCGTAGGCCGTGGCCTTTTGTTCCTCGGGCACATCGTAGGTATACCAGATCGCCTTGAGAGTGGGCACCGTGATGAAAACGAGGGCGAGCACGGAGAGGCCGATGAGCGAGAGCTCGATGAGGGGGTTGCCGTGGCTCTGCTCGGGCGGCTCGGCGTGCTCGTCAGCCGTATTGCGGGCCTTGAACTTGACCGTGGCGTAGGCGAGCACGGCGCCGACGAGCACAAAAATGATCAGCGTGACCCAGCATGTGATGTAGAAGACCTGCAACTGAGCCTCGGCCACGGGGCCGGCCGTTTGCATGGTGGTCTGGTGGCCATCCATCTGCCAGAAGTTGAGTTTGCAACCCGCAAGCAGAAACGTGCCGCCGGTGATCAGGGCGACTCGGCCCCATTGGGCGAGTTTGGGTAGGATTGTGGACAAACGCATGGTGCTGTCTAAATAAAGGAAAAGGCCGGCCAACATGTCGCCAACTCCCGAGAGAGTTTGCGAACGTTTAACCATTTCAAGCCATATTCGGCGACTTTGCGAATTCGGATCGAGAGGTGCAATCCTTTGGGAGTATTTATTAATTTCGATGGAACAGCTATTAGGAGCGACGCTGATTCCGCCGAAAGGCGGGATTGTCGATTGCGAAGTGGCGGGGCCGACGATAGCTTTCGAAAGCTATGAAACTTCAAATTCTCATCACCAGCGCGTTGGTTGCCGTTTTGGCAGTCGGCTGCGGCAAGAAGGAAACGGTTAAAGCGGCCCCGGCGGCCCCGGTGACCTCCTCGGCAGCAGCCTCGGGCGTTCGCGTCATCGAGCTGACCGGAAGCGATCTCATGAAATACAATCTGAGCTCAATCGAGCTGGATGTCGGCGAGGAGGTGACGCTTCGACTGACTAACATCGGGCAGATGCCGAAGCAAGCGATGGGGCACAATGTCGTCGTTCTGAAGGCGGGCACCGATGTGAACGCCTTTGCGATCGCCGCAGGCCAATCCGCCATGACTGATTACATTCCCGCCAAGTTGGCCGATCAGGTCGTCGCGCATACCAAGATGCTTGGGCCGAAGGAATCCGACTCGATCACCGTGAAATTTTCGGAAGCGGGCGAATACCCGTTCTTATGCTCCTTCCCGGCTCACTTTCAGGTGGGCATGAAGGGCGTGATTATCGTTAAGTAATCGGCAGCGGCCGATCCGAAGCGCACCTCAAGCCGGGCCGTGGCCCGGCTTTTTCATGTCAACTCGTGGCGGGCCACCATTGGTAAAGGAAGAAATACACCAGCACGCCGGTGATCGACACGTAATACCAGATGGGAAACACCCAGCGGGCCCAAGCGCGGTGACGCTCAAAATCGCCCTTGATCGCGAGCGCGAAGGTGCGGGGCACTAAGTAGGCGATGGCAATGGCGAGAATAATGTGCGAGATGAGCATCGTATAATAGACGGTGCGGATGGCCCCTTCGCCGCCGAAAGGAGTGTGCATGCCGTGAATGAGGACCTTGTGAGTCACGTAACCAATCAAGAAGACGGCTGAGACGGTCCCGGCCGAGAGCATGCATTTGCGATGGGCGCCGCGATTGCCTCGTTTGATGAAGGCAAAACCCAATGTGAGCAGCACTGTGGAGACAGCGTTGAGTGTCGCGTTGAGGGGGGGGATGTCTTGGATGGTCATGAAGCGAAAATGAGACGGTCGGCCACGAGGGCGAGGAGGGTGATGGGCAGGTAGATGATCGATGTGAAAAATAGTTTTCGCGACGCGGCGTCACGTCCCACGGGACGGCAGAACACGATCGCCCGACAGAGGAACCAAAGCCCGGTGATCGACGCCACCACGAGGTAGTAGCGACTGGTGAGCCCGAGGAACGACGGCAGCACGCTCACGATGAGAAGGAGCACCGCATTGACGAGCGACCAGCCGGAGACCCAATCACCCTTTTCGTCGCGGACGGGCAGCATCGGGAAGTTGACGTTGGAGTAGTCCTTTCGGTAGCGCCAAGCGATCGCCATGAAGTGAGGGATCTGCCAGAAGACCAGCACCGCAAACAGAATCCACCCGAGCGTCGAGATGCGACCCTCCGCGGCCGCCCAACCGATCAACGGCGGAAACGCTCCGGCGAGGGCGCCAATCTCAGTCGACCAGCGCGACGTGCGTTTCGCCGGCGTATACCAGCCGATATACGACGCCATGGTGAGCAGGGTGAAAATCGCCGCCAGTCCGTTGACCTTCACAAAGATGAGGCCGAGCGCGGCAGTGCACATCAGGGCCCCGAGCATGAAGGCAGAGCCGGTGGAGACTTTTCCGGAAGGAATCGGTCGGTCGGCCGTGCGGCTCATCTTCGCATCGGTGTCGGCTTCGAGCCATTGATTGAGCGCGGCGACCCCTCCGGCGGCGAGACAAGTGCCCCCAACCAAGGAAACAAATTCAACGGGCACCCACGGCGGACGCGCGGCCACGTAGCCGATCAGGGTGGTCATCACCGAAAGCATGCTGAGCCTCGGTTTCGTCAACTCGAGGTAGTCGTGAAAAACAGCGGTGGGAGCAATCATGAGGACGAGGCCCGACTCTCGATCGCATCGCGATGTGCGAGGCAGGTAAGCCAGAAGGTGGTCCCGAGGAGCAAGGCTCCGACGACCACGTGCGCGGTAGTAACATGCGGCTCCCGCAATTGCCAGATCACGTGAGCCCCGAGAAGGATTTGCAAGGCGAGCAGGCTCACCATGACGGAGGCACCTGAGCGCATCAACAGTGACGCCGCCCGGTCGGTCCAAATCTTAATTGCAAACCAGATCAGCGCGACCGTGAGGAGGAGGGCCATCACGCGATGCGAGAAGTTGAGCACCACCCGGTAATCCCAGCCGCTCGGCAGCAGGCCACCGTCGGCCGTCGAGTAGGGAAACGTGGGAATCGCGAGACCGGCGTAGTTGTGCCGCATCGTGGCGGCGATGGTGAGTTGCATGAGGAGCAATCCGATGCAGATGAGTCCGCTGCGCCGCACCGAGTCGGCGACCGGCAGGCCGCGTTCGAGCCAACTGCGGGAGAGAGCGACGGCGATGGCGATCAACACACAGATGTAGAGCTGAGCCAAAATGCCGTGCGGGATGCGCAACATCTGGCCGAGCGTCATCTCAAATCCCGGAACCGACAGGGCGTCGTAGAGCACGCGGGTGCCGCCGATCACCCCTTGGATGATCACAATCACGAGGGCGGCCCAGCCGAGGCGCTGCACCCAGGCCCGCGGTTCGCGTCGCCAGAGCCAGATGGCTAGCACCAGCGTGATCAGTCCCATGGTCGTGCCGCTCAAGCGGTGGGAGTGCTCAGCAAACATCGCGATGTCCTCGAGCCAACCTTGCGGGTTTACCGAGCCGTTGGAGAGCGGCCAATCCAGGAACGCCATGCCCGCCCCAATACTTGTGGTGAACGCTCCGAGCGTGACCAACACGAACACCCACGCGCCGCCAAGGGCGGCAAACCACGCGAGGCTCGGTTGGTAGGCGGGGGAGGGCGATGAGGGTGCGGGTGATGCCATGAGTGATCGGACTGGCAGATAGAAGCCTTCACTCTAGTTGCCGCAAACCCTTTGACAATTATTTAGCCGGGCGAATCCGTAGGGGTATGAAATCTTATGCCTTCATCCCGAGTGTTGCACTGATTTTCCTGCTGGCAGCGGGATGCTCGCGCCCAGAATCGGCTCCGGAGTCCGCGCCACCGGTCGAGGAACCGAAGGAGGCCAGCTTTCCGCTGACGGGTGAAATCGTCTCGGTCGATCGCGCGACGAACACTCTTGTGGTCCACCATGCCGCGATTCCTGACTACATGCCAGAGATGACGATGGAGTTTTCCGTGTCGGCTGGCGACGCCGCTAACGCCAAAGAAGGCCAGCACATTCGGGCGGAAATGATCCCGAACGATACGGGCAATTTTCGACTGACGCACATCTGGCCAGACGACCAAGTAGCGGACTCGGCGGTGAACGCGAGTGCCGACGCGCTCCGGCAGGACACGATGATTCGTGGGCGGGGAGCCTATCGCGAAGTGGGGGAGAACCTCCCAAATTTCGCCCTCTATGATCAAACAGGCGAGGTCGTGCGCAGCGCGCGGTTTCGCGGGAAGACAATCCTGCTCAATTTTATCTACACCCGGTGTCCGGTCGCTACGATGTGCCCAGCCGCCACGCGGTTGATGGTGGAGACGCAGGCGCTCGCGAAAGAAGCGGGCGTGACGAACCTCGAGCTGGTGTCGATCACGCTCGATCCGGACTACGACACGCCGGGCGTCTTGCGCGACTACGCCGAAATGCGCGGCATCGACACTTCCAATTTTTCGTTTCTCACCGGACCAGAGAGGACGATCAAGGACCTGCTGACGCAGTTCGGCGTGTTGGCCGAGTTTGAGGGCAACTTGATCAAGCACACCTTGACGACCCTACTCATCAACGAGAACGGTCGAATCATCCATCGAGCCGACGGAACGGTCTGGCAGCCGAGGGATTTTGTGGCCAAGATGCGTCGGTAATGACGGCAGCTGCACCCATCCTTCAACGTCGCCAGCGGTGGCGAATCGCGCGCATCACCGTGATCGCGGTGGCGCTCTATGTCGCCTTTCGCGTGATGCCCACTGGCACCAACCTTAGCCACATGGATTTTCGGGTGCAGGGGGAGAACGTGATCGAGATGTGCGATCCCGCCAATCCGCAGTTCCTCCCCGTGGTGAATGTGCGCTCGCCCGTGAAGTTGACCCTGACCGCGATAACGCCCCCGACTGCCGGGCAAGAGGTCGAGGTCTTGCTCTCCCTGACTACCTCGGGCGGAAAACCCATTGCTCCGGCCGACCTGCTCAACGTGCACACGCGCCTGCTCCATCTCATGGTGATCGACCCGCAGTTAATGGACTACCACCACGTGCACCCAATCCCGCAGCGAGAGCCGGGCATCTGGGCGTTTCGCTTCACGCCACGATTTGGAGGCGATTACCAATTCTTCGCCGACTTTACTCCCGCCGCGACCGGACTCGGACTCTACGCCAACGCCTCCTTGAGCGTGGCTGGCGACGAGCCGTCGGCCGATGAAGCCTTGGTCGCGCATCGGCCGGCTTGGGTTAACGAGCTGGCGGGCTATCGTTTCTCGCTCACCCCGGCGCGGGGGGAGGTGCGGGCCAACCAGGAAGCTTTGTTTACGCTCACCGTGACCGCGCTTTCTGGCGGTGAGGTGCCGTTGCAGCCCGTGATGGGAGCCTATGCGCACGTCGTCGCGTTTGATGCCGCTCGCACGGGCTTTGCCCATCTGCATCCTCAGGAGATCGATCTGACCGTGCCGCCCGATCGGGTCGCCCCGACTTTGACCTTCAGAGTGCTGATCCCCACGCCGGGGCGCTACGTGACTTGGGCGCAGGTCAACATGGATGGGACCGAATTGTTCGCGCCGTTTTGGTTCGAGGTGAACTGATCCAAGGGCGGCCCGCGACAGGCCGAATCGAGCTTGGCTCTCTCCCTTGGATTTTAGATGCAATACCATAGCAGCAGGGAAGCGCGGAACAAAGGGCCGCTAGCTGATCTTGTAAGAAGCGGCCGAGTTTTAAGAATAAAGAGCCGTTGATTGAAGTCGTCAGCTTCCACGATCTGAGGTCGTGGGCAGAGCTGTTCTGCCCCCAGTGCGCTGGGGACGCGCTGCGGGAGCCTTCATCCCCAAATACTACTGGTTGCCTTTCTTGGTTTGGGGCATTTCCCCATCGCGCTGCCGACTTTGGTTTTTCGTCGAGGATGGCGCGGCGATGATCGTCGCATCTGGCACGCCTCGCGAAGCAGGTGCGCGCCATCACTGGAAAATGACTGGAGCCTGCGATGATCCCGATACGGGCTAGATGCCGCTGTAACCGGGCTGTCTGGTGTGCTCTCGGCGCACCAGTTCTAGACGAGAAGGCACCCTAGCGTTAATGGGTAGGTGCGTTCAAGGATGAGTTTGAAGGTCCAATCTGAACGAAACCTTGGAGTATAAAACAGCAACGACAACCTGTAACATCTCGGCAGGACGTCCACTTGACGCGGCTAAAAGTTCCGGGATCGGAATCACAGAAAACGCCCAGTGAAAAACTCTCCGGGCGCTTTGCGTCTCGGCGGGTATTGTTCACCCGGGGACTCAAAGCGGGTTACTCTCGTCGACCAGCGTCCAAACCCACTTGCCATTCTTCGTGGAGCCGATCAGGCGCCACTTGACCGGTCCACCCTTGTGCTTGACGCTTGCCTTGTTTCCGAACTTGTCGCTGACGACATAGGTCCCAG
>Ga0105053_10000864_pt1 | contig 48967 bp, 25 predicted proteins | sample BON01_FD_78093 | JGI IMG/M metagenome (GOLD analysis project Ga0105053, IMG submission 78093) | Freshwater microbial communities from Lake Bonney liftoff mats and glacier meltwater in Antarctica - BON-01 | ecosystem: Environmental > Aquatic > Freshwater > Ice > Glacier meltwater | place: Lake... | reverse complement strand
GGCGTGCATGGGCGGCGTGCATGGGCGGTATGCATGGGCGGTGTGCATGGGCGGCGTGCATGGGCGGCGTGCATGGGCGGGATGGGCGGGATGGGCGGGGGGGGTGGGCGGGGGGGGTGGGGGGGGGGGGGGGGGGGGGGGGGCACCTGCGGCAGCGGCGGCGCGCAAAGCGGCCCCCTTTTTCTGCCGGCCGGCGCTTGCCCCCACCCCTTGCTCCCTCCCCCTCTCCTCCCCTCCCTTCCTCTGCTCCCATCATCCCCGCCGCGCGAGGGCGCCCGCACTGGCGCCCGCGACCCCGCCCCGCCGCCCACACCGCCAGGACTTTGCCGATCTCAGCAGCGGGGCGGGGGGGGGGGCGCGCGACAGGGGGAGCGGGCGCAACTCTCCAACGTCGTCGTCGTCCCAAAAGTGGGTCAGAGAGAGAGGGAGGACGTGTCACGGGAAGGGGCGCCACGCGCGCGCGCGTGCACGTTCGGAGGGCCGCTATGATGATCCGGGGCCGCGCGATCGCCGGGCAGGCGCCGAGGGCCAACGCACCAGCGCGGGAGACGATGAGCGAGCGGCGCGGGGCGACGACAACCCGCGAGGGGGAGGCAGCCGAGCGGGCGGCACGAGCGCCCGCGACGCCGACTCGCCGCGTGAGTGCGAGCTGCATGGTTGGTGCGTGGGTACGTGTGAGTTGAAAGTAGCTGGGGCGGAAGCGAATGCGAATGTGAGGCTTGGCATGGATTGGGGGCGAGCGATGGCAGAAGAGGCCGACGGCCAGCGGGTCTCCGGCGGCGGCGGCGGCGGCGGCGGCGGCGCCGGGCGGCGCCGGGGAAGCGTTTCTTGGCGCGCCGCCGTAAAGAGCAATGAGGCGATTCGCCACTCTATGCCCCCCTCCGAAGACAGAACAACGGGACGGCATATGCTATCATCAAGTGGGCGATTTACACGCACCGATCGATCGGGGACAATGAATTGAAAAGGGCGAAACCATCATCGAAAAAGCGCCGCGCGCGGCGGCGTCCTCTTTTTTCGTCCCGTCCGTCGAGAGAGAGAGAGAGACGAGGAGAGCACAAAAAAAAAGCGCGAGCGCTCGAGAGAGACGCAGGCGACGGTTTCAAGGCAGCACCTCGCCCGTCTTGACCAGCACGCGCACCTTCTTCCCGTCCACCACCTTGTGCCCCACGCGCGACCGCACCTTCTGCGCCTCGCTGTACAGCATCACGTTGCTGTGGTGGATCGGGTATTCTTTCGTCTCCTGCTTGCCCGTCTCCTCGCTCGTCTTCGGCGCCACGTTTTTCAGCTTCTTGTTGACGCCCTCGACCACGACCATTCCCTTTGTGGTCATGACCTTGCTGATCTTGGCGACGGCGCCCTTGTCCGCGCCCGTGATCACCTGCACCGTGTCGCCCAGCTTGACGTGCATGGGCACCTTGACCGGCTTGCCGTTGCTGTTGACCTCGACGCGCTCCCAGGGCTTGCCGCCTCCGGGGCGGGGAAGGCCGCCGCGCGCCGCGACGACGACGAGCGCGCCGCGGCGGGCCGGGGCCGCGGACGCGCCGGCACATGGCCGCGCGCTGGTGGCGGCGCTGCGCGTGACGGCGAACGCCATCGTGCGTGGGTGCTCGTCGCCGCTTTGCCTTGGGCTGCGCGCTATGCGCTGCTCGCTGCTCCCTGTGAGGGGGAGGCGCGGGGTCCTGCGTTTGGGGATGGGGCGAGGTTGAAGGCGGAAGTTTTGTGGGTGAGCTTTTTTCCTTCGGTCTCTCTCGCGCGCCTCTCTCCCGCGAACAAGGTGCGAGTGCATTGCGCGCGGTGGCGCCGGGACAGGGTGGCGACGGCGGCGAGCTGTTCCGACGCGATTGGAAGCGGGCTGAGCGACGCAAACGAGCGACGGGGGAGGCGCGGGAGAGAGAGAGAGCTCCTCGAGCACCCTTCTTCCGCCCCCCCGCAGCGACGTGATGATGACGCTGCCCGCCTCCGTGTCCATCCTATGGGCATGTCCACATCGGTAGGCGCGCCAGGGGACCGCGACCGCCATTGAGAGGGGGCCCCCGCGCGCGAGAGTCGGCCATGGCGGCGAGCACTTACAAGGTGAAAAGAATTGCCTCGCGCCCGTGGTGGTGTGAGTGCAGCGGATGGGGAGACGGTCGTCGAATGAAAGTATAGGATAGGGCGGATGTGAGATGACGGTGGTGTGCCGATCGGACACCGAGCCCTTGGGGCGGCGTTGACGGCGCGGGCGGCGTGGGCGGCGGCGTGTCGGCGGCGTCGATGGCGGCGGCGGCTGGACGTCGGCGCCGTCGTCAAAGAACCGGCGCGCGCTCTCTCGCGCCCACAACACAATTGCTCCGCTCGCGTTCTGTTCCAACACCTCACACACACGCTCCCATTGACCGACACCATCTTTGGCACCTCCTGGCCCCCAACTCCGCCGCCCTTCGCCCCCCCGCATCAGACGTCTTGAAGAGGAGAGAAAGGAGGGACCAAAACAGCACAAGCCCAGAGCCCCCCAGAGAGCGCCAGCAGCCATGGGGCTGGTAGTGAGCAAGGCGGACGGCTCGGCGTCGGCCACAACCACGGCGCCGCCCACCATGCCCAACTTTGGCAGCCCGGCCGCGGAGGAGGCGATCAAAGAGTTGGTGAGACGAGAGAGAGAGGGCTCCCGCGAACGCGCCCCCCGTACGGGCGGTACTAGCTCTGCGCGCGCGCCGCCCAGGCGACGTGCATCAGAAGACGTGCGATCGGGCGGTTGCCCGCCTCCCGGTCGCCCGACGTCCCATTGCGTGATCGCAGGCCTGATCGTCAGAAACGCCGCCGTCGCGCGGCGGCCGGGGGCGCGCGCGCTCGTCGGCGTCGGCGCTCGCTCGCTCCTCGCCTCTCTCACGCGCCCCCGCCCCTCTTTGTTCCGCCCCCCCAACCCACCATCGCCACAGCAAAAGGAGGTCGACTTCCTCAACCTTCCGCAGCCCGTCAAGTACGAGGAGCTCGCCAAGGAGACGCTGAGTGAGTCCCGCCGCCGTCCCGAGTCCGCCCGTCCGCCCGCCCGCCCGCCCGCCCTCCGCCCGCCCGCCCTCTCGGGCTCAACAAAACCCATCCCTTTGCCACCGGTCCCCCGACGCGCGCGGCACCGACAAACAAACAAACCGCACCTCCGCAGTGGCCCTTCGCCCCGACACCTTTGAGGGCATGCGCTTCGAGATCACCCGCCCGCTCAACCAGAACTTTTTCCTCACCCACTCGCTCTTTCTGGGCAACATGGAGGCACAGGGCGGCCCCGGCGGCCGCTCGGTCAAGCTTCCGACGGGGCAGTACGAGTTCGGCGCCAACGTCATCGGCGAGCGCCACTTTGTGCTGGGGCGGGTGACCACGGACGGGCGGCTGTCGGCCCGGGTCATGGCCGCGCCGGCCGACTGGCTCGCGGCCAAGCTGCACGTCAACGTGGCGGCGCCGGGCGTCGGCGGCGGCGAGGAGGGCGGCGGCGGCGGCGCCGGGCAGCAGCAGGCCAACTTCATGCTCGACGTGGACGCGCGGGGCGCCGACTGGAACGGCCAGGTCAAGCTCGGCAGCCCGAGCTTCTACGGCCTCAACTACCTGCAGTCGGTCACGCCCGAGCTGGCGCTCGGCGGCGAGATCTTTTACCTCGCGGGCAACCTCAAGAGCGGCGTCGGCGTGGCCGCGCGGCACGCGGGCGAAAAGCACGCGGCCACGGCGCAGGTCGCGACCACCGGCATCGTCAACCTGACGTACGCGCACCGCGTGACGGACAAGGTAACGCTGGCGAGCGAGTTCATGTGGTCGCTGGCCAGCCGCGAGGCCACGGCCACGGTAGGGTACGACTGCGCGCTGAGGCAGGCGCGGCTGCGAGGGAAAGTCGACACGGCGGGGGTCGTGTCCTGCCTGGTCGAGGAGCGCTTCGCGCCCGGGATCAACTTTTTGCTGAGCGCCGAGCTGGACCACCCGGGGCGCAACTACCGGTTCGGGTTTGGGTTCACGTGCGGGGAGTGAGCGCCTCGGGGGTTTGGAGGTTTTGGCGGGAGGCTGCCGTCGTCGCGCTCCGCCCGTCGTCGGAACCAGAAAATAAAAAGTTTAGTGCAAGCTTGCCCGCCGCCGTCCCTCAACCGGCGTCCTCTTCCTCTCGCAGTCCAACTCACCTTCAGAGCAGAACGCAAATGGGCAAGCTGAAGCTTGGAAGTTTTTAGGGCAGATTTACAGGACGGAAAAAAAACAAAGCGCAGATTTACAGGAAAAAAAAACAAAGCGCAGATTTACAGGAAAAAAAAACAAAGCGCAGATTTACAGGAAAAAAAACAAAGCGCAGATTTACAGGACAAAAAAACAAAGCGCAGATTTACAGGAAAAAAAAACAAAGCGCAGATTTACAGGAAAAAAAAACAAAGCGCAGAGTTGGGGCGGCGCCGTTGTGGCGGTCGCATTCTCTCTGCTCAAACAGAAAAAGGGAAACGGGCAGCGGAGGAGGCCGACTGCTTCTTCAGCAGGCGATCCTTGGGGGGCACGAGCCCCCCCCCCCCCCCGCGGGCCCTGCCGAAGCGTCACATGCCGTCGGCAAGGTAGCGCGCCGCCGCCGGCCCGCCGCCGCGAGGCGGGCGCCCGCCGCCGCGCCCCTGCAGCTGCTGCGTCTGCTGCTGCTGCCCGCCCGCGCGCGTCGACTGGATCAGGCCCGCCACGCCCGCCGCGGCCGCCGGCGCCGCCGCCGTCGCCAGGCCCGCGCCGTTGAGCAGGGCCTGCGCCGCGGGCGCCCAGTTGCCGAGCACGCAAAAGGTGCCCTGCCCCTCGAGGCGGAGCTTGCGGCCAGAGGCGCACTGCCCGTCGAGCGCGGGGACCATCACAGGCACGGCCTCGGCGAAGGAGCGCATCAGCGGGGCGGCCGCGTTGATGGCGAGGCCCGCGCCGCCGCTGGCGGCGGCGATGAGGCCCTGCGCGCGGGGCGACAGGGCGCCGCCGCCGAGGCCGCCGCCGCCGCCCAGGGGGGCGGCGCCGGCGCCGAGGCCGCCGAGGGCCGACGGGTTGTAAGGCAGGGGCTGGCCCGCCTCGGGGCGGAGGGCGCCCTGCTGCTGCTGGCCCTGCTGCTGCTGCGCCTGCTGCTGCGCCTGCTGCAGCTGCGCGCCAAAGGCCATCGCCGCCTGGGCAAACATGGCGAGCGCCGCGCCGCCGTTGAGCGCGGCGGGCGTCTGCGGCACGGCGGCGAGGGCGGCGCCGGGGCCGCGCTGCTGCATGAGGCGGCGGCGGCCAAACCCGCCAAACAGCCCGGCAGCCGGCCTGGCGGCGCCGAATCCGCCGAGCTTGAACAGGTTGACGCCGGTAGAGACGGCGGCGTGCGAGGAGGCCACGGGCGTGACGATGGGCGCCACCTTGAGGCCGTGGCCCGTCGGGCCGCTGCCGGGCAGCTCGACGACCTTGCGGCCGCCCTTCTTGCCAGAGACGCGCGACACGGCCTTGGCCAGCGTCGCGTCGGCCTTGGCGACCGCCGCCGCCTTCTTGTCAGCGGCCCTGCCGATGGTCTGCGCCGCGTCGGCCAGGGCCGCGGCCTTGTCGCCCTGCGCGTCGACGGCCGACGCCACCAGCACGTTGGCGGCGCCGGCCACCTCGGCCCGCGCGTTGCGGCCGAGCGCGCCCGGCACCAGCAGCAGGGGCACGACCTTGGCGCGCGTGGCCGCGCCCAGGGCCGCCGAGGCCACCTGCGCGCGGCCCGTAGCCACGGCCGCCTGCACGTCGGCGGCCGACTTGATCTTGGCGGCGTACAGGTTGGCGTCGGCGAAGGCGACCACCTCGGTGGCCTTTGTGTAGGCCTTGTTGACCTTGGACTGCCCGCGCGCCAGCCGCACGACGTCCTTGCCGCCCTTGCCGCCCTTTTTGCCGCCGACGTCAAAGTCGTGGCCGCCGCGGGTGCCGTACAGGAAGGCGTCGTGGGGGATGGCGCGGGCGAGCGTGGCGGCTGTTTTTGGTTTGGGAGGGGGGGAAAGGGGGATTGTGGACGAGGGCGGGTGAGTGATGGGAGACGGAAAGAAGAGGGGGAGGGGTCCTCGGCTGGGAAACGGGTTCCGCCCGTCGCGGCCCGGCCGCGCTACCTTCCCGCGCGCGCGCGCGCGCCTTTTGTTGCGCGCTCGTGGGACTCACCGCCGAGGACGATCGCGGCCATCGCCAACGCGAGGGACGCGTGGCGCGCCATTTGTAAGCAAGAGGTGTAGAGAAAGAGAGGAAAGGCTGGCAGGTCGGGATTGAGTTCGATGCGCGGGGTGTGTTGTGGTGGTTGATGAGGGGTGGCGCTCGCGGTGTTTCAGCGTGCGGCCTATTGAGAGAGTGTGTGTCTTATTGAAAGGAGGATGGGTTCTTGGATGAACGGGTGAGGGGCAGAGAAGGCCCCCCTTAAGTATGTTTTCGAGCAGGCGCCGCGAGCCGACGCGCAGGCGCTCGCGTTCCGTCGCACCCGGAACGAGCGGCGGCGGCGGTTCCGCCCTCTCAAAATCACTCTTTCCTTCCCGGCTGAACGCCCAAGCCACCTCCTCCCCGTTCCTCGGACGTCCTCGGCCCTCTCCCTCCGTGATGATTGACGGCGTTGAGACAAGTGTGGTAATTACAGCAGAAGGCTCGACAGCCGGCGACGCACATTGTACAGAAAAGGGGAAGGGGAGTCGCCGGCCGCGCCAGGCGGCGGCGAAAAACAAAACGGGCGAGGGAGGGCGGGGAGCGAGAATTGGTTTCGGTTCGTGCGTCGAGGGCAAAGGAAAAAAGGGCCAGGGAGGGGAGGACCAGGGGATCCACCTCCATCCACGCCGGTCGGTCAGACGGGCACCAGCAGCACGTCCTCGTCCGTGCCGCGGCTCAGCCTCGCGCCGTCGAGCACCGCCGCGGGCAGGCGCCGCGCGCCGCCGCCCTGCGCGCGCGCGGGGTCGTGCGCGAAAAACTCGCGGCGGCGGGCGTCGTAGCCCGCGAGCACGAGGAAGTGGCCGACGAACCCGACGGCGTCCTCCTCGTCCTCGTCCATCAGGGCGTCGGTCGCGGCCGCGTCGGCTTTGGCGCGGGGAGCGGCGGGACCGCCACCGCCGATGGCAACGACGCCGCCGCCGCTGCCGGCCTGGCTGCCGCTGTCGCTTTCGCGCGGGGCGGTGTGGGTGGCGGCGGGCGGGGGATAGAGCCACCACCAGCCGGCGGACGTGCCGCCGCCCGCAGAAGCCGAGAAATCGGCATCCTCGCTCGCCGCGGCCGCTGCCGCTGTCACCGACGCCGCCGCTGCCGCTGCAGCGCCGCCGCCGCCGTTGCGCGCGCGCTTGGCGGGGGCCTCGTCGCCCGAGCTCGCGCCGGCGTCGCTGCCCGCGTTGGCGGCGGCGGCCGCCGCGGCCGCGGACGTGGAGGAGGAGGACGTGCCCATCGCCCAGCCCGACCAGGCCGCGACGGACCACCAGTCCTGCCAAGAGGCCGGGTCCGCGCCGTTGTTGTTGTTGCCGTTGCCACCGCCGCCGCCGCCGCCGCCCGCTGCGCCGCCGCCGCCGCCGGCCCCGCTCCCCCAGGCCCCCGGCGGGAAGAAAGGGCCCGCCAGCCGCCGCTTGTCGACCAGAACGACGGCCAGGTGCCGGCGGCCGGGCGCGAAAGGCAGCGCCAGACGCACGGCGGCCTCGTCCTGGACTTCCGGCGCGGGGTCGGCGCCGCACTGCGAGGACGAGGCGGAGGAGCACGCGGCCGACGAGCCGCCGCCGCCGCCGCCGCCGCCTCCGCCTCCGCCGGCGCGCCGCAGGTGGTGCAGGTCCGACCGGCGGCCGCGCCCCCTCGCGCCGCCGCCGGGGGACGGCGCACCGGCCTTGAGGGAGGCGAGCGCCGACGTCCACGACGCCAGGGACAGCGACGACGGCCGCGACGGCGACGACGACGACGACGACGAGGGCCGCTTGGCGCCGCCGCCGCCGCCGCCGCCGCCCGCCGCCCGCCCGCCAGAGGACGGCGACAGCGCGGCGACGGCGGTCTGCCAGAGCGTCATCGGCGGCGGCGGGGGCCTGGCCTCCGCCGCGCTTTGCCTGCGCCGCTCCGCCTCGGCCTCCTGGGCGAGCCTGGCGACGGCCTCGCGCGCCTCGGCCAGGTCGCGCTCGGAGGGCTCCCAGGCGCCGGACACCAGGGCCGCGAGCTCGGCGGCGCCCAGCGACCGCCGCCGGACGTCCACGCCGGCGTCGGCCGCGCGCGAGAAGAGCGCACGCACGCGCGCGGCGTCGGCGTCGAGGCTGGCGGCGTAGAACGGCTCGGCGGCCAGGCGCGGGTCGACGCCGACGGTCGTGGTGCAGAAAGTGACGCGGGCGCGCGCGGCGGGCAGGAGGGAAGGAGGGGCGGCGTGGCGCGCCTTGGGATGCTGCGGCGGCGGCTGGCGCGAGTGGCCCCCCGGCGGCGCCGTCGACGTCGGCAGCAGCAGGGGCGGCGACGAGGGCGCGGGCGCGGCGGCGGGCGCGGGCAGCAGGCGCGCCAGCAGGTGCGCGACGTCGACCGTCCACACGCTGGTCGTGCCGCACAGGGCGCAGAGGGCGCCGTGGTGCCGGGTCGCAGCGGCGTCCGCCGCCGCGGACGCGCGCGTCGGGAGGCCGCCGTCAACGGCGCGGGGCGCGGGAGCGTCCGCCTCGCCTGCCGCGCCGGCGGCCGCGGCCGCGCCCGCGGCCGATGATGCCGCCGCAGGGGCAGCAGCGGCGGCGGCGGCGGCGTCCAGGGCGCCCGGGTGCACCGCCGCCAGGACCATCTGCGCGCAGGCGACGCCGCAGTCCCAAGAGAAGCGCTGCTGGACGTGCGGCACGGGCGTGACGACGACTGCGGCCGCCGCCGCCGCCGCCGCCGTCGCCGCCGCGGGGGCGCGCGGGGCGGCGGCGGCGGCGGCGCCCTCGCCCGCCCCGGCGTTGCCGTTGCCAGGGGGGGCGACGGGCCACGGCCAAAAGTAGGCGGCGTAGGTGCTCGCGGTTCCGCTCGAGGCCGCAGGGGTGGCCGCCGCGGCGCTGCGCTTGCTCCCGAGGTCGGGGAGCGGGAACGAGTTGAGGACCTCGGCGGCGGCCGCCGCCTCTGCCGTCGGCGCAACCGGGTCGCCGCGCGGCGTCGGCGGCGCCGGCATGTCTCGTTCGTCGCGTTTCGGGGTTTGCGGCGGGGCCTCGATCGATTGAGAGCGCGCGCGCCGTGGCGCGCGGAGGGCGGCTCGCTGTTCTCGGCCGAGCGCCTCTTGGTCGGGCCAAGAGCGGGGCGGTGTGTGTCGACGCGCGCGTGTGTCTCGGGCGCGCGATGTCGAGAGAAGGAGGGGAGAAGAGGACGTCAGCCTCAAGTCCGCTGCTTCTTCTCCACACGCGCGCGCCAAAGAGGGGGACTGAGAACGCAGGGCTTGCGCGGTCGTGCGCAGGGTGGACGCGGTCCGCCAGGTTCGGGGGGTGGCAAAGAGCAAGTCAGGCGGGCGCACCCATATTTGTCGCGAGTGGGTTGGCGCGTCACGTGACCTCGCGCCGTTCTTCAACGAGACAATCGCCGCCGCCGCCGCCGCTCTCTCCGCTTTCCGCCTTGCTCCTCCTCTTTCAAACGCCGCGGGGCGACATCGCGCCACAAATCCCCGCTTGACCGCACCGAGCTCTCGACGCCGATCCTTTGTCAACAAACCCCACCCGCAAAGGAGGGGCAACGCCGAAGCGAGCGACCTTTGAAAAAGCCCCCGGTCGACGGTTTGACTTTTCGGGCCTTGTGTGGGTTCTCGAACAAAAAACGCGCGCCAGAAGCGACCGACCAAAAACAGCAATGGCGTCCGACGCGGCCGCCAACGCCAACGTCCTGTCGGCCTTCCTTGCCGCAGTCTCTCGCAGCGGCGGGGCTGGCGGCAGCAGCAACGGCGGCGGGGGCGGCGCTTGGCCGACGGGCCTCTCGCAGCAGCAGCAGCAGCAGCTGTGGGGCGGGGCGGGCGGGGCGCAGGGCGCGGCGCCGCCGCCGCCGCCGTCGCCCACGGTGGCCGCCTTTTCGCAGCAGCAGCAGCAGCAGCAGATCTACGCGGCCGCCTACCAGCAGCAGCAGCAGCTGCTGCATGCGATGGGCGCCAACATCAACGCCAGCCCCAACAACAACAACAGCAACCACAACAACTCGGCGGCGGCGGCGGCGATGGCCGCGGCGTCGGCGGCCGCCGCAGCGGCCGCGGCCGCGGGCGCCTGCCTCGGCAACGGCGGCGGCGGCAGCAGCAGGGGCGGCCTCCTGAGCAGCAGCAACGGCGGCTCGGCCTCCTCGGGCCTGTTTCCCAGCTACCGCCACGCGCGCCAGAAGCGCGCCGTCATCCGCGACCTCGAGGGGGCCGTGCAGCTGCTGCGGGCAGACCTGCTGGCGCGCGGCGCCGACCTCGCGCGGGCGGCCGAGGGCCTCGAGGGCGAGCGGCGCGAGCGGCGCGCGCTCCAGGGGCGGCTCAACCTGCAGATGTTCCGGGGGTCACTGCTGGTGGACGAGTTCGTAGCGCACCTGATGGGCCTGGCGGTGGAGGCAGGGTGCTCCGGCTCGGGCGGGGGCGGCGTCGGGAGCGGGACGGCGACGCGCTGAAGATTGAGTTTATTTGTTTTTGCGCCTTCTTTTTTGTTAGCCTTCTCTTTTTTATGATGGTCAAGGGCAATGTGGTAAAAAGCATGAAATCATCCAGCTCGAAGCCGCTGCCGCCGGCTACCGCCGCATGTAGGCCTTGGCCCCCCCGCCGGCCGCCAGCCTGCTCGGCCGCGCGCGCGTCTCGGCGCAGCGCGGCGTGTGGCGCTCGGCGACGAGCGGCGCGAAGCGGCGGCCGCAGTGAGGGCACGGGACGAGCCGGTCGTCGGGGGGAGCTTGCGGGCCGCCGCCGCCGCCCCCGCACGCAGCGGAGGAAGCAGACGAACCGGCTGGCGCTGCCGCCGCGCCCGACTGCATGGCCTGCCGCAGCTGCTCGCTCTCGCGCTTCCACTTTGGCACGGCGCTCTTTGCGGGAGGCGAACGCGTGGTCGCAGCCGCCGCCGCTGCCGTGGCCTTGGCGCCCTTGCCACCCTGCCGCCTCGCGTCAAACTTTGGCCGCTGCCGCTGGAAGACCGAGGCGCAGATGCGGGCGTGGCGGGCGTGGGCCTCGGGCAGGAACGAGCGGCCGCACTGTTCGCAGGGGACGAGCGGCACGTTGCTGCCGCTGCCGCCGCCGTCGCCCCCGCCGCCGCCGCCTGCGCTCTCCGCGGGGCGGGCGACAACGACGGCGGCAGCGGCGGCGGTGGCGCCCGCCTGAGGCCGAGGGACCGGTGGTGGTGCGGGTGCTGCTGCTGAAGATAATGGCGGCGGCGTGGCGAGCGCCGCTCCTGCGCGGCGCCCGAGGGCCCACGCCGCCGCAGAGCCCAGGATCGAGGTGGGCGCGTTCGCCGCTGGGCGGGCAGCAGCAGCAGCGGCAAGAGAAGGAGGAAGAGGCGGGGGAACGGGCGGGCGCGGCGGCGGCGGCGCTGGCGGCGGCGGCGCCGGCGGCGCAGACGTGGCCCGCGCCTTTTCTTGCTGCTGCTGCTGCTGCTGCTGCTCCGGCTCCTCCTCTTGGCGCCACTGCGGCCTGGGCGCGGGCCGCCGCGGCAACGGGGCCGGCGGCCCCGCAGCCGAGGCCGGCGTGGCTGTCGGCGACGCGGGCGGCGAGATTGAGGCGGCCAGCGCCCGCCGCTGCGCCTGGCCGCGCTCGCGCGAGAGCCCGCGGAGCCGCTCGAGCGCCGGGGTCGACGAGGGGGGCGGAAGGGCTGGCCGTGGCGGGGGGCTTGTAGCAGGAACCCGGGGGGCAGTCCTCTCCGGACCTGTGGCGGAGGCCGTTGCGGCCAAATGGGGGGGCGGCAGCGACGGCGGCGGGGCGCAGCGGCGCGGAGAGGCGACAGGGGGAGGCGGCGGCGGCGGCGGCGGCGGCCGAGACGACGGCGGGGGCAGATGAGGGGCGAGCAGCGTCGTTGGACGTGGCGGCGGTGGGGCAGGCGGTGGGGCGAGGAGGGGCGCTCGGGGCACCCAGGTGAGCGTCGCCGGCGCCGCCGCCGCCGGGTGGGGGAGGAACGGAAGGGGCTCTGACAAAATGGGCCGCCTCGGCTGCTGCTGCTGCTGCCGCTGCTGGGCGGCCGCTGCCGCCGCCGATGGCTGGAAAAAGGCCAGGTGGGGCGATAGCACCGACGTCAGCGCCCGCGCGGGCCCGCCGTACGCCGCGTACGCAGGAGGCAGAGGGGAGAAGGCGCCCGGCGCCGACGCGCGGCCGAACGCCAGCCCGCCGCGGCCGCCGCCAAAGCCCCACGCCGGCGACGACGAGGGCACCGCCGCCGCCGTCGCCGCCGCCGCGTGCCCGCCGCCGCCGCCGCCGCCGCCGTAGTAAAACCCTGCCGCCGAGCCGCCCATCGTCGAGGTCCTGCCGTCCCACGCCGGCCAGTGCTGCTGCTGCCCCTGCTGCTGCTGCTGGCGCACGGGCGTCGGCCGCCAGCCCCAGGCGCCACCGCCTGCCGCCGCCGCCGCCCACGCCTGCCCGGCGCCGCCGCCAGACCCTCCGCCGTACCTCCCTCCCCGCGGCGGCGGCGCGGGCGCCGTGCGCGCGCGGGGCGCGTGCGCGGGCGGCACGGTCGAGCCGAACGCGTAGGCGCCGCCGCCCACGCTCGTGGCGCCGCGCGAGTAGGAAGAATCCGCGGGCGGCGGCAGCGAGGGCGGCGGGCGGGGCGCGTACAGGAGCAGCAGCTGCTGCTGCTTCGGCTGCTGCTGCTGCCGCAGCGGCGGACGGCCCTGCTGCTGCTGCTGCGGGCCCCAGGCTCCCCCGGCGCCGCCGCCGCCCCTCGACCCGGTCGTGGGCGCGCTGCGCAGGTTGCGCCAGGTCGGCGGAGGGGGAGGGGGAGGCCACGCGAGCGCGCCCGGGTAGGCCGGGCCGGCCGAGGGGAACGGCGGCGGTGGCGCTCTCCCCCCGCCGCCGCCGCTTCCGCCGCCGCCGCTGCCGGACGACCACCCCCACGAGCCGCCGTCGGGCTCTAGCCGCCAGTCGAGGGCCCCGCTCGGCGGCATGGCGTTAATTAGGGGGAGAGGGTTCGCGAGAAGATAGAGAGAAGCATTGAAAGGGGGCTTGCGTTTGCGAGAGAAGAGAGGGAGAAAGGGGGGCACTGGTTATTTTGAATGAAATTGACCGGCGGCAGCGACGACTCGCTGGCGGCCCGAAAACGGGGCGGCGCTTTGCTTTTTCGGCGCCGTCCGGAAAAAGGCCGAGCGCGCCCCCTCCCCTCCTATCACACCCCGTTTCCCCGCTCCTCCTATCACACCCCGTTTCCCCGCCCCTCCTATCACACCCCGTTTCCCCGCTCCTCCTCGCCCGCCCCGCCCCCCGCCGCCGCCGCCCCCCCCCCGCCGCCTCCAGGCGCCAGCAGCGGCGTCAGCGCCCGCCGTAGCGTCGCGCCCGTCATCGTCCGGCCCGCCACCACCAGCGGCAGGCCTGCGTTGGCCGCCGTGCGCTGCGCCTGCGCGATGGGCTGAGGCTTGCCCCCGGGCGTCGCCTTGACGCACACGATCGCGGTGGCTTCGGCGAGCGTGGGCGCGAGAGACACGCGCGCCGAGAGGCCCGCGTCCTCGATGGCGCGGCGGACGCGCGAGGCCTCGACGCCGTGGTTGAACAGGCGCAGGGAGGGGGCCGAGGAGGAGGGGCCGCCGGCGCCGGCGCCGGCGCCGGCCTCTGCCGCCCGCCGCAAGAGGGCGCGCTGCGCGTCGACGGCGGCGGCCGTCTTGGCCTGCAGGGACGCCGGGGGCGCGAACCCGCGGAAGCCCGAGCTCATGGCCGCGCGGAGGCGGGACGCGGCCGCCTCGCGCTCCTCCTCGCTGATCTCGAACGAGGAGGACGACGAGACGGCGTGGCCGCTGCTGCCCTTTTTCCCGCGCCTAGTCTCGTCCCCGCCGCCCCCGCCGCCGCCGTCCTCGTCGTCGTCGTCCGACAGGGGCTCGAAGAACGCCTCGTCGACCAATAAGTCCTCGTCGTCGCCGCCGCCGCCCTTCCGGCGGCCCGGCGCCTTCTTCTTGGCACTTGGCTGCTGCTGCTGCTTCGCGGCGCTGGCCTTTGCCGCCGGGCGCTGCTGCTGCTGCTCGTCTGCTATGCGGGGCGGCGGCGGCGGGCGCTTGGTCGCTCCTGCCGCCGTCGCCGGCGCTGGCTTTGGTGCTGCTGCTGCGGCCGACTTTTTCGGCGGCGACCTCTTCGCGGGAGGTGGCGCCGACGCCCGCTTTCCAGGCGGGGCGCCGCCGGCAGTCATGTTGCGGTAGAGGTCGGCCCAGGCGTCGCGCGCCGAAGACGACGACGGCGGCGGCGACGAGGCTGCCTGAGGAGCGGGCGGGCCGCCGTCGCCGGCGCCGGCCGCAGCGCGCGCGAGCGGCCGCGGCGCTCCCGCTCCCCTGCCCGGCGCCGCCGCGGCCGCCCTCCGCATCAGCGGCCAGCGCGAGCCGAGCGCGGTGCCTTGCATTTGGGGATTGGGGATTGCGGGCGCCTGGCCGAGGGGGTCTGATGAATGGCGGAAGCCACCGCCGCCTCCCCTCTTTCTGTGTGTAGCTGCGAACGCGGCTTTGTCTCCCTCTGATTCGGAGCTGTGACAGACAGAAGAGTAACACGGTAACGGGGAGAGAGAACTGAAAGGCGTGGTCGTCGATTGGAGTTGTTGGTGTCAAGGTCTGGAGCAAGAAGGACGCAGCAAAAAGAGAAAGCGTCGACGTCGGCCCGTCGTCGACGAGGCCACCGGCGCCCCCGGCCGAAGAAGAAAGGAAAACGGGAGAACCGCTCGACGCCGCGAGGGAAGAAGGGCAAAGGGGCGCAAACAAAAACATCAGTCGATCGCGCACAGCAGCGCCACGCCGCGCAGCACCCACTTGTTCGGCGGGTCGTCCGTGCGCAGAGAGAACGTCGTGACGAAGTTGTTGCCGCGCCGCGCGCTCGTGCGGTACACAGGCGCCTCGTAGACCGCCGGCGCGCCGCCCGCGAGGCCCGCGCCCCCGGCGCCCCCGAGCGTCCCCCTCCTCCCGCCCGCCGCGCCCGCCGCCGCGCCGGCCGCGCCAGCAGCCCCGGCCGCCGCCGCGCCGCCGGCGGCCGCGGCGGCGCAGGCCCCGGTGACGTACAGCACGGGCAGCTCCGCGAACAGCTGCCGCGGCGCCGCGTCGGCCAGCCGCCCCTCGCGCGCGCCCCAGGCCGCGCCCTCGAGCCAGAGGCCGTGCACGTAAACGCCCTCCGCCGGCGCCTCGCGCAGCTGGTCGGGCGTGCGCGGCGGGTGCAGCACCTCGCTGCGCAGGACCACGTCGTCGAGGGCCCAGCGGTCGGGCGGCTGGCTGTGGCGGCGCGCGACCTCCTGGCGCACGGCCGTCAAAAACCCTTGTGGGTTGAAAAAGCCGCCAAGCCAGTAGCTGCGAGGCCGGCCGTCGCGCAGCCAGCGGGCGAGCTGCTCGTGCCGCTGCAGCAGGCCACCAAACCACCCGCCCAGCGAGGCCGACTCCCAGCCGAGCGCGGCCCACTGGGGAGGGGGGCGGCCGGCGTGGATGGCCGCCAGCGCGTCGGGAAGCGCGCCGGCGAGCGCGGCGGCGCCGGCCAGCGCCAGGCGGAGCTGAGTCAGCGTCTCGCGGACAGACCGGAGGGCGCGGCCGAGCCTGTCGACCTCCTGCCGCAGGTGCACGGTCAGCGGCTGCAGCGCTCCCCCCGGCAGCAGGCGCAGCCGTTCTTTCACCTGCTCCCGGTCAAAGGCGGGGGGAAGGCGGGCGAGCAGGTCGGCGGCGACGCGGTCGACCTCCTGCTCCGGCGTTGGGCCGGCGGCGGCGGCGTGGGCGGGGGCGGGCGCCGCCGCCGCCGCCGACGACGCCGCCGCTGCAGGGGGGCGCCCGGCGGCAGAGGCCGTGGCGCCAGAGGCGCCGCCCGCCTGCTCCTGCTGCTGCTGCTGCTCCTGCTGCTGCTGCTGCTGCTGCTGCTGCTGCTGCTGCTGTGCCGGCGCCGCCGCCCCCGCGACCGGCGCCAGCCCCGCCACGGACGGCATCACGTCGGCGGCCGTCGCCAGCGCCTCGTGCGCCTGCAGCCGCCGGAAGACGAGCTCGGCGTTGGGGTGCAGGCCGAACACGCCCGGCGCGTCGGTCGGGGGCAGGGCCTCGGCGTGGGCGCGCAGGCCGTCGAGGTCGAGGGCCGGGTCGGGCGCGAGGTAGCGGTAGGGGCCGGCGGGCAAGGCCGCCAAGGCCGCCGACGCCGCCACTGACGCGCTGCTGCCGCCGCCGCCGCCCGCTCCTCCTCCTGCGGCGGCGCCCGCGCCGTCGCCCGCGCGGGCCAGCTCGTAGGAGGGCTCGAGGCAGCCGGCGTGCAGGTAGGCCGAGGCGTACGCGTCCATGAGGCGCTGGTCCATGTCGTCCGTGATGCGCCCGCCGTACTGGATGCGCGACACCATGTAGCGCACGGCCTCCCAGGCGGGCTGCAGCGGCGCGGCCGCCGCGCTCGCCGCCGCGCTCGCCGCCGCGGGCCCGGCCGCCGCCGCCGCCGACGCCGCCGAGAGCGCCGCCTTGCGGCGCGCGTCGGCGTCGAGCAGGTGGTTTTGCAGAAAGTTGGTCGCGGCCGCCAGGTCGCCGCTGTTGAACTCGTACGGCACGCCCCAGCCAATCGGGCCGAAGCGGCGGCGCTCCTGCACGACCGAGTGCAAAAAGGCCTGCACGAAGAAGAGGCGGCGCCACTCTGGCCTGGCGACCTGGTCGAGCTGGTCTTGGGAGACCGCGCGGAGCGTAGCGCGCAGGCCCGCGCGCAGGCCCACGGGCGGCTCGGTCGCGACCTTGACGGCGGCCTGGAGCAGGCCGATGGGGAACTGCGGGTGGGGCTCGGCCGTGAGCCACAGGCGGAAGGACGGGTGCGCCTCGAGCACGGCCTGGTGCGCGGCGTGCGCCTGCTGCTGGGCGGCATGCTGCTGCTGCGCGGCCGGCGAGGACGAGGACGACGACGGGGGAGCGGCGCCGGCGGGCGACGCGCCGGAAGCTGCGGCCGCCGCCGACGCCGCTGCCGACGACGCCACAGCGGGCGACGAGGACGCCGGCCCGGCGCCGCCCGAGCCCCCCGCCGCGGCGGACGAAGAGGACGAACCGTCCTCGTGTGCCGCGGCCGCCGCCGCCGCCGACAACGACGCCGCTCCGCCCTCGCCGCCGCCGCCGCCGCCGCCCTCTGCGCCGCCCGCGCCGCCTCCGCCAGCGGCCCCCCCGCCGCCGCCGCCGCCGCCCTGGCCGCCCTGCAGCGCCGCCGCTGCCGCCTCGGCCCGCGCCCTGCGCTGCCCCGCCGCGATCACCGTGGCCTCCACCTCGCCCAGGTACCCCAGGCCCAGGTGCGTGTTCTGCAGCAGGACCCAGCACCCCTCGCGCGCGGCCGCCGCCACCAGCCGCCGCGCCGCGCCCTCCTGCCCCTGCCCCATCGAGACGCCGAGGCAGCGCACCTTGCGGCGGCGCGCGAGCTCCTCGACCTGCTTGGTGGGGTCGCTCCCGGGCGACAGCAGGCACACGATGGGGACGCTCGGATGCGCGCTCGCCTCGAGAGCGCCCTCGACCGTGGCGGAGGCCGCGCCCGTGCCGTCGGCGAAGCGGCGGCCGAGCGCGTCCTCGACAAAGTCGGCAGCAGCCACCAGCGCCCGGTCTGGCCGCAGCGCGCGCACCAGGCACAGGCGCTCAAACTTGGACAGGCGGTCGTCGAGGCCGTCCGGCAGGCGCGCCGCCTCAGGCGCCTCGGCGTCGAACCAGCCGCGCCAGGCGGCGTCCGAGCGCGCGAGCGAGTCGGGCAGGCCGCGCAGCGCGCCGACCGCGCACGACAGCGCCAGCGCTGAGAGCCACTCTCCCTCCGGAAGCCACTCGCGCGGCTTCTTGCGCACGGACGCCGCGTCCAGGGCCGCGCCCCCGCGCAGGAATGCGGCCCAGGCCGCGGGGCGCACGCGACCCGCATCGGCCTGCACGCGCGCCGCCAGGAGCAGGGCGAACAGGGACTTGTGCCGCTCGAACAGGCCGCGGGTCACGAAGCAAAAAGCGTCCCAGGTGAGCCGATCCGCCACGGCCTGCGCCCGTCGCGCGGCAGCCGCCGGCCGCTCGGCGCCATCGATGGCCCCGTCGTACAGGGCGCGGAACTGGGCCAGCGACGTCTGGTACATGGGCGACACGCGGCTGAAGTCGGCCACCAGGCCGTAGATCAAGGCCGCGCGCCGGGCGACGGGCCTGTACTCCTCGCAGGCCTCGGCGATGCGGCGGGCGGTCTCGGCGGCCGTCGCCAGCTTGTCCCCGGCCTCGGCGGCCGCGCGCTTGGTGCGCGCCAGCACCTGAATGAGCTCGCTGTCGGCCAGCAGGTCGCCCTGCGAGGCGGACAGGCGCGCCAGGAGGTCGGCCTCGAGGCGGCGGATGGCGGCGCGGCAGGCCGTCGCCTCGGCGAGCAGGGCCACGCGCTGCGCCTCGAGCTCGCGGCGCTCGCGCAGAATCAGGTGGGCCAGCAGCTGCTGCTCCAGGCCCTGGCTCGTGACGGCAAAGTCGACGATGGTGGCCTTGGCGAACAGCTCCGGGGGGAATTGCGGGTTGGGCAGCCTGTGTGTTTGTTTTTCGTTTGGGGAGGGGGCTCGCGGGTTGGCGTTTTGGTTTTGGTTTTGGTTTTTGGTTTTGGTTTTGGTTTTGGTTTTGGGAGAGAAGGGGCGGTGAGCGTTTGGTTTTCCCCCGGGGGGGGGAGAGAGAGCGCGCGCGCGCTGCAAAAAACAAAAACGCCGCCTTTTTCCCCTCCTCACCTGGTCGTCATGTACAGCCGGAACGACTCGTCCACGTCGATCTCCTTGTCCCCGCCGATGACCATGACCCACGACCGCCCGCGTCGCACCATCCGCCGCTCCAGCACCGGGTCGAGGATCGGGTCGAGCGCCGCGCCTCCGCCGCCGCCGCCGCCGCCGCCGCCGCCGTTCCCGCCCGCGCCGCCGCCTCCGCCGCCCTCCCCGCTGCCGTCGCCCACGTCCTCGATCAGCAGCGGCCGCCCGGACCTCAGCGCCTCCTCCAGCGCCGGGCGCAGGCGCCGCGCGTCGCCCGCCGACACCACGATCAGGCCGCGGCTGGCCTCGCGCGCAGCCACCCAGGCGCGGCCCTGCCCCTGCGGGTCGACCAAGAGCGGGTGGCGCGGCGCCCGCGCGACCAGCGCGCCGCTCTGCAGCGACAGGTCGTCCGGCGGCAGGCCCTGCAAGACCCACTCGCCGAGCTCGGCGTCGTCGGCGAGGAAGCGCGTGACGTCGAGGTCGGGCGTGACGGGAACGCCGAGGGCGGCGCAGGCGCCGAGCAGGCCGCCGGGCAGGGGCGCGTCGCCCTCGTCGCCCGAGGCCGCCGCAGCGGCCGCAGAGGCGGCGGCGGCCGCCGCGGCACCCGAAACGGCGGCGTCCGCGCCCGCTTCCGCGCCAGCGGCCGCCACCGACCCGAGCAACAGGTCGCGGTACGACCGGTCGAACGGCCCCCCGTACGCCACGAACGCCGCCGCCACCGCGCAGTCGCCCGTGAGCCGGCGGATGCGGTCCCCAAACTCGCTCGACTGGCGCGTCCAGCGCTGCTCCTCGCCCGACAGCGCCTGCAGCAGGGCCGCGGCCGCGTCCATGCGGCGGCGCGCGGCGGCCGCGTCCTCCTCGAGGCGCGCCTTGGCCGCCATGGCCGCGTCAAACGCCGCGCGCGCCTCGTCCAGCCGGCCCTGCACGGCCGCCATGCGCGCGTCGGCCGCCTCCTTCTCTCGCGCCGCGCCCCTCAGCTCCTGCTCGGCCGCGCGCAGCGACGCTGTCTTTGGCTCGACCACTTTCGCCACCGCGTGGTACTTGCACATGGCCGCGGCCCAGTTGCACAGGCCCGCCACGTTGCCCGAGGCCTTGCGCGCCGCGGCGTAGTTGAAGTCGGGCGCCGCGAAGTAGGGCTGCAGCAGCTCGACCGTCTCGTCGGTGATGGCCTCCTTGGGAAACTGTAGCAAAGAGGAGAGCAGCTGCATGTCGCCCATCATCTTGACCGCCTGGTCGAACGAGCCCTCGAGCACCATGAGCGAGCCCGTGGCCGGGGACAGCCCTCCGCTGGTGCCGGTGCTGATCGCGCCCGCGCTCGCGGCGGCGGGCGAGGAGGGGTTGGTGGCCGTGTTTGTAGCGGCGGCGGCTGCAGCGGCGGCGGCGGCTGTAGCGGCCGCGCCCGCCGCGGCGGCGGAGTCGGCGGCCTTTTTTCCGCTGTCGCGCCAGGCCACGGGGTTGAGCGGCAGGCCGCGCAGGATGAGCACGGCGTCGAAGATGCGCTTGACCACGTCCGGCGGGCTCTTGAGCGACTTGAGCGCCGTGATGTCCTTTGGCTGGATCGAGTTGAGCGCGGCGAGCGCCTCCTCGAGCGCCGGCTGCGCGGCGGCCAGGTCGGCCGCCGCCTCCTCGCGCTGCGCGGCGATGCGCGCCGCCGTGGCGCCCACCTCTGCGACGATGGCGGCCACGCCGCGTCGCTCGCGCTCGGCCTCGGCCGTCGACTCGCCGATCGAGCGCAGCATCTTCTCGGCCTCGGCGCCCGCGGCGGCCAGCTCGGCCGTCTTGGCGGCCAGCTCCACGCGCAGCTTGCCGACCTCTTGTTTTGCCGACGCCATTTTCGAAAGCCCCTGGTCGACGCTCTGCGCCAGCGCCTCGGCGGCCGCCCACTTTTTCGCGTAGAGGTCGCGGTAGCCCGACAGGAAGGCCAGGTAAGAGCGCGGGGTGACGTGGGCGTGGCGGCGGCGTCGCTCGGCGTAGTCGGCGCACAGGCGGGCGGCCAGGACGTGGGCGTTGGCGGCGAGGGCCTTGACGGCGCGGCGCATGGGCACGTCTGCGGCGGAGGAGGAGGAGGCAGAGGAGCGGGCGGCGGCGGCGCTCTCGTCGTCGGCGTCGGCGTCGGCGTCGGCGTCGGCGGCGTCCTGCTTGGCCTTGGCCGCCGCCGCGCGGGCGGCACCGCCGTCGGCCTCGGCCGAGTAGGCGTTGGACGCGGCCATGGGCATCGCGTCGATGAACTTGGACGCGACTGTGTTTGTTTGTTGTCGTTGTTTCGGCGGGCGGGCGCGTTTTTTGGTGTTTGTTGTCGTTGTTTCGGCGGACGGGCGCGTTTTTTGGTGTTTGTTGCGCGGCAGGAGGGGGGGACGCGGCGTGAGCGAGAAAAGAAAAAAAGAGAAACAAAAAGAGCAGCAACACCCTCTCAACTCCTCCGCCCCCCCCAAAAACAGCAACAGTCACAACAGCAGCAGCAGCAGCGACCAAAACAAAAAGCGCCCTCACCGCTTACGAGCGCCTCCCGCGGCCACGGCAGGAACCAGTCGACTGCCGTGCCCCCGACGATGCCCGGGAACTGCGCCGCCCGCCGCGCGAACCGCCCGCCCGCCGGCGACAGGCACAGCACCACGTGCAGCCGCGCGCGCGCCCGGTCCGCCAGGTACCTGCGCAGGGCGTCGCGCGTGTCCGGCAGGGTGGGGTGTTCGCGGCGCATGGGCGCGCGCACGTCGTTGAGCATGGCGTCGAGCTCCTCGCGCGTCATCATGCCGGCGACCTCGCCCGTGGCCAGCAGCTGAGACACATACTCGAGGAACCGCTCGTTGCGGTCGACGTCGGCGTCGCCCAGCAGCAGGCACACGTGCCGGCCCTGGACGCCCGCGGCGCGGTAGAGGGACTTGAGGTCCTCGAGGAGGTTGGCGACGCTGTTTTTTTGTTTGGTTTCCAAGGGGGTCGTTTTGTTTGGTTTGTTTTTTTCGGGGGGGAGAAAACATGTGGGGGCGCGGCGGCGTGAGCGGGAAGCGTGCGAGCGAGCAAGCGAGCGAATTCTTCTTCCCGTTTCGGCAGCGGGAGCGGGAGCGCGCAGGGCTCGATGCCAAACCGCCAACCTCACCCGTATGTCTTGGTCATGGTCAGCTCGAACGGCGCGCACCCGGCCAGCTGCGCCGCCAGCCGCGCCAGCGACCGCCGGCCGCTGCCGCCGACGCCGACGAGCAGCGCGCTGCCGCGCTCCATCGCCAGAACGCGCGACAGGCGCGCCAGGTGCCGCAGCGCGTCGTCGAACAGCACGATGCCCCCGTCCGCCTCGCTCTCCACGGAGGAGGAGGAGGGGTACGAGGGCGGCGCCCTCCCTCCGCCGCCCTGGCGCTCGGCCGCCCGGCGCCGCTGCTGCAGCTCTTCAACCCGCAGCCGCAGGCCGGCGAGGCCGCCGGGACAAGCCTCGTAGACCGAGGGGCGCGCATCGACCGGCTCGCCCGTCTCCGCGTCGAGCGCGGGCTCGCGCAGGAAGTCGACGAAGCAGAGGGGCTCGGCGGGCGCGAGGAGGGAGAGGGCCTGGGCGGGCGTGACGAGGGAGGTCCTGGGGGGGGCGTCGGCAACGGCGGTGGCAGCAGCAGCGCCGGGGGCCGACGGGCCTGCGGCGGCGGCGGCCGAGGCGGCGGCGAGCGCGGCGGCGGCGGCGTGTGTGGCGGCGGGCACCGGCGCCGTGCCCTCTGCCTGCGCGACCAGGCCGGCCGGGAAGCCGCCCGAGCGCATGAGCTCGGCCAGCTTGGCGTCGATCCAGGCCTTGTCCTCGGCGCACACGAGCTTGTCGGCGAAGACGCGCTGGCACTCGTGCGCCCAGAGCGAGAGCAAGTAGCCCTCTGCAGACGCCACGCGGCCGCCGAAGACGGGCGGCGAGACGGGCGGCGCCGGCGCGGGCGGCGCGCCGGCGGCCACGAGCGCGGCGGCGGCGGCGGCAGCTGCGGCCCCTCCGAGGCGGTCGCGCGACGCGAGCACGACGCCCTGGAACACGCGCGAAAGGTCGCGCAGCGTGAACTCGTAGTGCATGCGCGCGGGCGTGGGGAGCAGGCGCGCCTGGGCGCACCGCCAGAGCTCGAGCGTCGCCGGCACGAGCCTCGCGGCCACGGCGGCGACGCCGCCGCCCGCGCCGCCGACGCCTGCCGCCCCCAAGCCGCCGCCGCTCCCCGGCGCCCCGAACCGCCCGGCCATGAGGGTGCCGAAGATGGTCTCGACGGCCGCGGCCGTGGGCGGCGGCACGTAAAAGGGCGAGAACTGGCGCTTCAGGCGGTTTGGGATGTCGCCGCGCCCTCCGCCGCCGCCGCCGCCGCCGCCGCCGCCGCCGCCGCCGCCGCCGCCGCCGGTCGGCGCGCCCATGGCGGCGACGTAGCTCACGTCGACGACCGCCTTGACGTCCCCGATCGGCTTCTCCAGCGAGTAGACCCCGCCCGTCTCGAGCAGCTGCCGCACGATCTCCCCCGTGGCCTGGTCGCCCCACTCGTTGCGCGCGGGCATCGCCAGGTCGTCGACGAACAGCAGCAGGCGCCGCCCTCCCGGCGGCGCGTAGGTCCTGCCCTGCCGCTTCTCGACGCACGCCTCGAGCGCCGTCTGGAAGATGGCCGGGGTGGTCAGGTAGCTGAACGTGATGGTCTTGGACGTCCAGATGGCCGACGAGGACGGCGACGACGACGCGGGGGAGGAGGAGGAGGAGGGGGGCGGCGCGGGCGCGCCGCCGTCGCCGCCCCCCGACGTCGACGAGCAGGAGGAGAGCAGCCGCGAGACAAAGGCGCCGACGATGGTGGTCTTGGCCGTGCCCGGCCCGCCGACCAGCAGCGGCGCGCCGCCCGCCAGGTGCGTAAGCGCCAAGAGGGCCTCGTAGCGCACCGAGTCGACGGTCGGGATGACGAGCGAGGCGAAGCGCGGGCGGTCCTCCTCGACAGGGTAGCGCCACGAGGGCACGACCGCCGCCCAGGGGCGCCAGCCGTTGTTGCCGGCGGCGGCCGGGGCGACGACGACGGCGCCGTCGCCGCCCGCGCCCCCGCCCGCGCCGCCGCCCGCCGCCGCCGCCGCCGCCGCCGGCAGCAGCAGGTAGTCGTAGATCGTGTCGCCGTCGCCGCGGCGCTCGGGCATGACGCCGCGGGGCGCCAGCGCGCGCAGCTCAGCGTCCAGGGCGGCGCGGCCGTCCTCGGCGAGCAGGCCGCCGAGGGCCCAGGCCGCGCACCACACCAAGCTCTGCTCGAGGCGGCGGCGCCACGGCGGCGGCGGCGGCGGCGGCGGCGGCAAACCCGCGGCGGCGGCGGCGGGAAGGCCAGGGGCGTCGGCGGCCGGGGCGGCGGCGGCGCCCGGGCCGGCGGTCGGGGGCGCAGAGCCCCCCTGGAGGAGCTCGTGGGCCGGGGCGACGCCGCTGTTGTTTGTTTGTGCGGTAGGTCGTTTTTAGGGGGGGGGGGGGGGGGTGGGGGGGGGGGGGGGGGGGGGGGGGGGGGGGGGGGGGGGGGGGGGGGGGGGGGGTGCGGGGGGGTGTGAGCGAGCGGGCGCGTTTTTTTTCCGCCGGCGCTCTCTCTCTCTCTCTCTTCCTCCGCCGCCCGCTTCGCGAACAAACGCAAACAAGAAAACGAACGCACCAGGCCAGGACGCCGTCCAGCAGGCGCAGCAGCGTCGAAATTGTGCACACGCGCTCGTTTTGCATCACGGGCTTGGCCTTGAGCCGCAGGAACTCGAGCAGCGGCGGCACGTAGCGCTCGAGCAGCGGCCCGAGCGCCGCCGACACGGCCGCGGCGGGGCCGCCGGCCGCGGCCACCGCGGCGTCGTCCGCGCCGGGCGCCAGCACGCCCGCGACGGCCGGCGGCTCGGCGGCGGCGACGCGCTCGAGCCACGACTTGGCGACGGGCTCCCAGCCGAGCTCCGAGTCGGACACGTAGATGATGCCTGTTGGTGTTGTAATTCGATTGCTTTGTTTGCGCGAGGAAGGGTGAGGAAGAAGCGCCACAAAAGGCGCGAGCGACGGCGACCGGAAAAAAAGACGGCGACCGGAAAAAAAGACGGCGACGGCGACGGCGACGGGCACCCCCCCGCTCTCCCAAACAAAAGCTCTCTCACCCGCGCGCGAGACGGTCGCCGGCGACGCGTTGTTCAGGTCCTCCGGCTCGAACAGCAGGCGCATGCTGGGCGTCATGAGCACGCGGTCGCCGTTGGCCAGGGTCAGCACGCGGTTGTCGTCCAGCACCGTGTTGAGGTTCTCGATCCACACGGCGTCCACGGGCCCGTCCAGCACCAGCCAGGTCGCCTGCGGCTGCTGGGCGCCGCCCGCGCCGCCCGCGCCGCCCGCGCCGCCGCCGCCGCCGCCGCCGCCGCCGCCCCCGGCCGCCGCCGCCGCCGCCGCCGGCGGCCTCCCGACGCGCGCCGCGCGCCGCCACAGCACCGCGAACACGCCGTCCGTCCAGTCGCCCGTGGCCGCGTCCAGCCGCCCGAACATCTGCGCCGCCGTCAGGGCCTTTGGGTTGACCCGCCACACGGCCGTGCGCTGCTGCAGCCCCTGCGGCTGCAGCAAGCCCGGGTCCAGGAGCGCCAGCGCGAGCGCGTCGGCCGCGCGCGTCTTGCCGCCGCCCGAGGGGCCGACGAGCATGACTCCGTGGCGCACGGCGAGCGTGTCGTGCAGCTGCACGCACTTGTCGAGCCAGGGGGCGTGGGGCTGGAGGCCGAGCCTGGCGGAGGCGCGGTGCAGCGCGGCGCGGATGTCGGCGCCGGAGGAGGCGGCGGCCGCGGCGGCCGAGGGGGACGACGACGGCGAGGGCGCGGGCGCCGGGACGGCCGCCCCCGCCGCCGAGGCCGAGGCCGCCGCCGCGGCCTTGTCGGCGCGGTCGGCCTTGACTGCGGCCGGGAACAGGTCGTCGATCAGCGACAGGAACAGCGGCACGTCCTCCGCCACGAACTTGGACATGTTCATGTCGCGCAGCGTGCGCATCAGCAGCGCCGCCTCGCCCTCGGGCTTTGCCGCGCCCGCGCCCGCGCCCGCGCCCGCGCCCGCGCCCGCGCCCGCGCCGCCGTCCGCCTGCGCCGTCGCCGCCGCCGCCGCCGCCGCCGCGCTCCGCTTGCTGGCGCCCGCCGTGCGCAGCACCGCGAGGATGTTGCGCAGCCCAAAGTCGTAGTGCGGCTGCTTCGAGAGCTGCTGCTCGCACAGGCCGTACAGGACGTGGAACTTCTTGCTCAGCCCCTCGTTCTCCTGGTATCCAGCAGCAGCCAGTTTGACCTTGATGATGATCTGGCGGTCCGGAACCATCATCGTCACGCCGCGGAAGAGCGCTTTTAAGTTTTCCGGCAGCTCCTGCCGCCCCGCGTAGCCCGGGTTCATGGTGATGAAGAAGCCGACGCGCGGGTCCAGGCGCACGGTGCTGCCGTCGGTGAAGACAAAGGTGGGGCGGCGCTCGCGCACGGCTGTTGTGTTGTTGTGTCGTTGTGTTGTTTGGGGCGGACGGATGGGTGATGTTTTTATTTCGAGCGGGGTGGCGGCCAAAGCGTGTTTTTAGCGTCGATTTTTCCTTCTCTCGCTCGATCGCGACCCAAAAAAACACCTCCCTTGTCCTCCTCTCCTCCCCTCCCCTCCTCCACCCCTCCCATAACAGCAACCACCCAGACACAAGCAGCCCCTCAAGCTCTCTCACCCGTCAGCACGCAGTGCAGCTGCTGCGCGCAAACGCTCAGCACGTCCAGCGCGATGCGGTTGAACTCATCGAAACAGCCCCACAGTCCGCTCTGCGCCAGGCCCCTGAAGATCTTGCCCGTGGCCCGGTGGTCCATCTGGTCGCCGCAGTTGAACACGACGACGTACTTGCCCAGCGTGCTGCCCAGGTCCTTCGTGGTCTCGGTCTTGCCCGTGCCGGCGGGCCCCGCGGGTGCGCCGCCGAGCGCCATTCCGAGCGCCTGCGAGAGAGAGACGTAGCAGGCGTCCGTGAGAGGGGTGACGACGAGGCGCTCTTTGACGCCGAGGTACTCGTACGAGTACTCGAAGTCGACGTCGCAGATGGACACGACCGCCGTGTCGGCGCCCTCGCGCCAGTAGCAGCGCACCTGGCGCTGCCACTCGAAGTCAGAGGGGTCGCGGCAGCGGCGGCGCTGTAGCTCCTCGGCCGCCTCGCGCTGGTGCATGTGCACGGTGACGCACGTCTCGAGAGAGACGCGCTGGACGCGGGTGAGGTCGGAGCGCACGGTGACCGAGACGAGCTCGCTGTTTGTTGGTGTTGTTTTCGTTGTGGGTTTTTCGTTTTTTGGGGGGTATGGGAGAGAGAGAGATAAAAAAAAGAGAAATGTGAGCGGGGGGGTCTCGAGCCCCGGCGACAGAGAGGGGAAAAAAAAGACGAGCGTTGTCTGTCGTTCCTCGAAAGAAACAAAAAAACCAGAAACAACAAACGACCAAGACTCGCCGCAACAGCGCGTCGGCGCGGCGGAACGCGCGGCCCACCGCGGCGCGGTCGCCCGACCGCGCGGCCGCGAGCGCCCCCTGCACGTCGGCCGTCCACAGCAGCTGCAGGCCGAGCAGCGCCGCCTGCGCCGGCGCGCCAAACACAAACGCCGCCGCCGCGCCGCCGCCCCCGGCGCCGCCCGCGCCCCCCGCGCCCCCCGTGCCCGCGCCCGCGCCCGCGGCCCCGAGGGCCTGCACGTCGCGAGCCGCGCGCCGGATGCCCCCCCGCACGGCCGCGCGCATGCCGTCCACCAGGCGCTGCAGCCACACCTCGGCCCCGGTCCCGCGGGCGTCCACGCCGGCGCCCTCGAGCCGCAGGCGCTCGCCCTGCGGCGAGAGCAGCTCGACGATGCGGGTGCGGCTCTCCGCCGGCCGCGGGTCGAAGGTCGCAGAGGCGACGGCGTCGAACAGTCCCGACTGCAGGTGGGGCACGACGGAGGGCGGGTCGGAGCCGAGGGAGAGTATCTCGAGGAGCACCGGGTCGGACACGAAGTAGAAGCTGCCGTTTGGTTGTGTTTCGTTTGGGTGGTATTTCATGGGTGCGGGAGATGGAGGGGGAGAGGTGAGCGGACGGGCGGACGAGCGACGAGCGACGGACGAGCGACGGACGGCGCGAGAGAGAGACGCGGCACGCGGGCGCGACGGCGAAAATAAAAATCCTCTGTCCTCTGAGCTCTTCAGCCCGTCTCACCGCGGGAATTCGGCGCGCTTGGCCTCCAGGTACGTCGTCAGCGACTTTTGGCACAGCTCCAGCTGCTCGAGCAGGTGCGGCAGCACGGTGCGCAGCATGTCGCCGACGCCCAGCGGCGAGGACGAGGACGAGGACGCCGCGGCCGCGCCGCCCGCCGCCTCGCTCCCGCCGCCGCCGCCGTTGCCCGCGCAAGCGGCGACGACAAAGCGCGCCTCGGCCGCGGCGGCCACGACCTTCATGAAGGAGCGGTCGATGGCGGCGAAGCGCTTGGCCTCGGCGGGGAGCTGCTTGACGATGTCGCCGCCTGGGATGCGTTGTTGTCGATTGTTGTTGTCATCGTTGTTGTTTTGGGGGAGGAGAGAGGGGGAAAAGCGGTGAGCGACGGGCGCGCGCGCGCGGCCGGAAACCAACAACCAAAAAGAAGACAACCCAAAACAACAACCAAAAACAACAACCAAAAAGAAGACAACCGTTCCCCCCCCGCCCCGCCTTTTCTCTCCAATGAACAAACGAGAAGCGCTGCGCACCGCTGAACACCGCCTCCATGTAGGTCCACATCGACTGCACGGCCAGCCACTGCTCCAGCGCCTCGCCCACCGCCGCCAGCCGGCAAGACCAGGCCGCCACGCGCTCGCGGAAGGGTAGCGCCGCGCGGTTGGCGGCCAGGCCGCCGAGCGCCACCTGCGCCTCCTCCAGGCGCTCGACCAGCTCGGCCGTGTCGGCGGGGCGCAGCACCACGGGCCCGCGGGCCTTGTAGTCGGCGAACGTGAGCTGCGCGGCGCCCCACTCGACCTCGATCGCCGCCAGCTTTTGCTCGACGGCCTCCTCCTTTGCGGCGGCGGCGGCGACCGCCTCGACTTCTTCGCCCTTGAGCGCCAGCCCGGCGTCCAGCAGGTGCTGCAGGCGCAGCTTGGACGCGTCCAGGGACCACTCGGCGCCCGGGCCGCACAGCTCCATGATGCGCCGCCAGTGCCGCGGGCGCACGCACGGCTGCGCCAGCGCGCGCAGCAGAGGGACGAGCGCCGCAAAGGCCTCGCTGCGCTCGCGCGCCTCGCCGTACGCCGGCCACCCGCGCAGCGCCTTGGGCAGGCGGCGCACCTGCGCCTGGAGCAGGGCCGCCGAGTCGGCCACCTCGGGCAGGCGCGCGGCCACGTCGGCCCATAGCGAGGCGCCGTGGGCGGCGACCGTCCCGGCCACGGCGCTGTGGAGCGCGTACAGGCGGTCGAGCGCGGCCGCCTCGGCCTCGGTGCGGTCGAGCGGGGCGTGGCGCGTGACGCGCAGGCCGAAGAGGGCCTCCCCGCCCGCGTGCGCGTCGGCGCTGCTGCGCTGCGGCTCGAGCAGGGCCTGGAAGCGGCGCAGGCGCGCGCGCGCCTCGTCGGGCGACAGGCCGGCGACGGCCGGGCCGGCGAGGTCCCACTCGCGCCGCAGGGCCGCCGCCTCCTCGGCGGCGCGGCGCACGTCGGCGGCCAGCGCGCGCCGGAAGGCCGGCTGCAGGCGCGCGAGCTCGCCCGACGCGCGCGCCTGGGCCGCGAGCACCGCGCGCCAGCCGTAGCGGCTGTCGGCGACGGCGGCGGCCTCGTCGCGCGGGACGCGGTGGCCGCAACGCGCAAGCAGGGCATATCGCTCCTCCAGAGGGAAGAGCACGGCGTCCTCGAGCTCGGCGTCGCGGGCGCGCACCTCGCTCACGGCGTCGGCGAAAAGGCGCAGCCCCTCCAAGGTGGTGGGCTCGGGGAACGGCGGGAGGGGGCCGCGGGGGCCCGAGGAGGACACGGCTGCGGGCGGAGGGGCGGCCGGCGGCGGGGCAGAAGAGTCGGCGCCGCCAGAGCCGCCGGCGGCGGTGGTCGCCGCCGTCGCGGACGCCGGGGAGGGCGCGCCCGCCCCGAGCTTCTGCAGCAGGCCCTCCACGAGCGCCTCGTAGCCGCGCAGGTCGCCCGCCACTTGGCGGTGCAGGTCCTCGACGAAGCGGCGCCGCCAAGAGGCGGCCGCCGCGCGCACGCCGGCTTTCAGCGCCGCGGCGCCGAGCGCGACGGCGCCGACGGCTGCGGCAGAGGGGAGGGCGGCGGCCGCGGCGTCGGCCTCGGCGAAGCGGCGCAGCTGCGCCTCGAGGCGCTCGAGGGCCGAGGAGGACGATTGCCCGTCGTCCCGCTGCGCTTTGAACGACGCGGCAGCGCAAGCAGCAGCAGCAGCAGCGCCAGCGGCCGGCGGCTGCGGCAGAGCGCCGACGGCCGAGCGCGGCGCGGCCGCCAAGAGCTCCCCGCACGCGGCCGCCAGGTCCTCGCGCCACAGGAAGCCGAAGCGCGCCTCAAGGGCCTCCAGGTGCGCCTCCACCGCCCCCGCGCCCGAGCCGGAGGCGTCCGACAGGCGCCCGAGCGCGAGCGCCACGCGGCGGTCGGAGCGGAGGGCGGCCGAATAAAACGAGTGCGGCGGCGGCGGCGGCGGCGGCGGGTGGGCGTGCGCCTTTTGCTGCTGCTGCTGCTGCTGCTGCTGCAGCTGCTGCTGCTGCTGGTCGCTCTCCATCAGCAGCCCCGATGCGCCGACGGTGCGGCCCGCAGGCACCAAGCCCGCCGCCGTGACCGCCGCGAGGGCCGAAGCCGCGGCGTCGCCGCGGTGCGTGGCGGCCGCGGCGGCCGCCAGCAAGGAGGAGGCGGGCGCCGCGGGCGCCGGGCCCCACCAGCGGAGGCGCTTGCTCGTGGAGACCGCGCGCCTGCCGACCGCCTGGATGGCCGCGGCCACGGCGTCCATGGCGGGGGAGGGGGCGATCAGGCGCTCGCCGCCGGCGGGCAGCAGCACCAAGGCGACGTCAAACAGCGGCGGGGCCAAGAAGGGCGCCGACACGCGAGGGGCGGCGCCGTCGTTGCCGTTGCCGCCGCCGTTGCCGCCGCCGCCGCCGCCGCCGCCGCCGCCGCCGCTCCCGGCGGAGACCCGCTCGCGCAGCTCGTCCAGCGAGGCGAGGATGGCGCACACGAGCGCGTCGGCCAGGCGCGAGCAACACGCGCCGCGGAAGAGCTCGGCGTCCGCGGGCGCGAGCAGCAGGGTCGTGGCGGCGGTGGGCGCAGAGGCACCCCCGCCGCCCTTGCCGCCCCCGCCGCCGCCGCCGCCGTCGCCATTGCCGCCCTCCTCGTCCTCTCGCAACTCGTCGCTCGGGGCGGCGGCGTGGACGCAGGGCCGCGACGCGAGCGCGACGCAGTCCTCGGCCGCCGCGCGCACCTCCTCGCTGTGCGCCGCGAGCGCGTCGGCCTGAGCGCGCTGGAACCGCGACTGCCGCGACACAAAGCCGCCGTCGTAGAGTCTGTGCGCCGCGCCCGCTGCAGAGGAGGAAGCGGACGCCGACGGCAGGCCGTCGCCGCCGGCGCCGCCGCCCGCGCCCGCGCCCGCGCCCGAGCCCGCGCCCGCCGCCGCGGAGAGGTCGATCAGGCGCGAGGCCGCGACGGCCGACACGCGCGCGCCGATGCGGTGCTCGAGCGCGTCCGCGAGGCGGCGCGCGAGCCCCGACACCGCCGCGACCGCGGCCTGCGCCTGGGCGACGTAGCCCTCGGCGCTGGCCGAGGCCCAGGACAGGACGCCGCCGCCGCCGCCGGGAGAGGCCGCTGCTGCCGAGAGCAGGGGCGGGGCGGCCGAAGAGGCGCCGGCGCCGCCTGCAGCGGAGGACAACGGCAGCGGCTGGGGCGGCGGCAGCGGGCCCTCGGCCCACCCGGGCGCCAGCGCGGCGTCCAGGGCGGCCAGGTGCGCGCGCAGCAGCGCGGCCAGCTCGGGCGAGCGCGACGCGCGCTTGAGCAGCGCGCTGCGCTCCTCCACCACGCGCGAGAGCGCCGCCTGCACCGCGCGCAGCCGCGGCGCGTCGGCCAGCGCGTCGAGCGCGGCGGGCGGCAGCGGCAGCGGCGGCGGCGGCGCGGCGGCGGGGGCGGCGCCGCCGTCGGCGCCTCCTCTGCCGCCGTCGTCGCGACCGCCCTGCCCGGCGTCGAGCGCCGCGATGGCTCGCGCCTCGTCCGCCAGCTCGAGCACGGCCGGGTCGAGGTTGACGGCCAGGCGGGGGCGCGAGGAGGAAAGGGGGGGGCGCCCGGGGGAAGCGGCGGCGGCGCTGCCGGGGGAATCGGGGGCGCTGGCGGCGACGACGACGACCCGCAGCAGCGGGCGCGCCACGCCCGCGCGCCGCGCGGCGGCGCCCTGCGCCCAGCGCTCCAGCTGCAGCGCCTCGAACTCGACGAGCTCGCGCGCGAGCTGGTTGTAGTGGCGCACGATTCGGCGCGCCTCGCGCGTCGCCAGCAGCGGCGCCTGCTGCTGGTGCTGCTGCTGCTGCTGCTGCTGCTGCTGCTGCTGCTGCTGCCGCTGCTGCTGGCGCGAGGGTGACCCCGGCCGATCGGCATCAGGCCCGCCACCCGACGAGCTCCCGCGCTCCATGAATCTCAGCATGGGCCCCTCGATGCGGTGGTGCAGCTGGCGCGCCCACGCGACCGCGCCGGCCACGGGGGGCGCACCGCGCGGCACGGCGGGCGGGCGCGGCTGCGCCTCGCGCCCCTCGGCAAAGGCGGCGGCGGCGCTAGCGAGGTCGTCCGCGGCGTAGTGCGCGAGCGCGCGCGCCCACCCGTCGTCGAGGGCCTGCGCGAGGTCCTTGCGCTCGCCCAGGGCCGCCTGCAGCTGGTCGAGCAGGTCGATGGCCGCGACCGTGCGGCTGCCGGCCAGCGGCGCGGCGGGCTGCTGCGAGGAGGAGGAAGAGGAGGAGAAGGACGGGGCCTGGCCGCTGCCGCCGCCGCCGCCCGCCAGCGCCCGCTCCACCGCCTCGGCCACGAGCTCCCGCAGCGCCTCGTCCAGCTCGTTCACCTGCACGCGAAAGTCCAGGTCATCGCGGTCGAAGGCCGTGTCCGCGGCGTCAAGCGGGTCGTAGCCCTTGGCGCGCGCCGCGTCGACGGCCGCCGCCCGGAAGCGACGCAAAACGCGCGGCATGCCCGGGACGTGGCTCGCGCGGCGGCCGAGCGCCTCGAGGTCGTCAGCCGTGGCGAAGGCGGCGCAGAGCTTGGCGAGGCGGCGGTCGAGGAGCTCGGCCTTCAGGAAGGCGGCGCGCGCGTCGAGGGCCGAGGGGAGCGTGCTCGTCGTCGCCGCCGCCGTCGTCGTCGCGGCCGTCGGCGCCGTCGCCGTCGCCGTCGCCGTCGCTGCGCCCGCTTCTGCGTGCGCCTCCGCCTCGGTCGCGTCAAAGAAGGCGCGGCGGTAGAGGGTCAGCACGCGGCGCGCCTCGGTCATGCGCCCGACCATGTCGCGCAGGTCGGCGCCCCACAGCGCGCGCGACACCGTCACGGACGCGGCCGCCGGGGCCGCAGCGGCGGCGGCGCCCGACTTGGTGGCGGCGGCGGCCCCGGGCGCCGCCGTTACCGCGGCGGCGGCGGCCGCGGCCCCCGCCCGCACGTGCGCCTTGGCCGCCTCCACGACGCGGTTGGTCACCTTGGCCATCAGGCGCGTCATGTGGGCCGGTCGGGCGTAGGCGCGCGACGCGCGCGGCAGCGCGGCGAGGGCGCGCGCCAGGGCCGGGAGCACAGCCGCCGCCTCGGCCAGCGGCGGGAGGCCCTGCGCCGCGACAAAGCGGGCGGCGGCGGCGGCGGCGGCGGCGTTGGTGGTGGTGGCGGCGCCGTGAGCGCAGCTGCTGCTGCTGGTGCTGCTGACGTGGGCGCCGGGCGCGCAGTCGGACGGCGCCCCGCCCGCCGCGCGGGGGCCGAGCGCCGCGCACATCACGCGCCCCAGGGCGGACAGCTGCCTCATGCCGTCGGCGGCCTCGTCCGAGGCGGCGGCGGCGGCGGCCTCGGCGGCGCGCCAGCGGCAGAAAGCGGCGCCCGCGGCCGCGGCGGCCGAGGCGACGGCCGCGGCGGCGTCGGCCTTGGCGCGGGCCTCGGCGGCGGCGGCGGAGATCGCGCTGCTGGCGCCGGCGGCGGCGGCGGCCGCGGCTGTGGTCGCCAGGGGGGCGGCGGCCGCTGACGCTGAATCGGCGGCGGCGGCGGCGGCGCCGCCCTTGCGCTTCCCGCCACCGCCGCCCTTGTTGATCTGCCCCGCCGCCGCCGCCGCCGCCAGCGTCGCCCCCGGCGCGATCGAGATCGCCGCCGTCGCGAGGCCGCCATGGCCGCCCGAGGAGACCCCGGCCGCGGCGGCCGCGGCCTCGGCGCCGCCGGCTGCGGACGCCGCGCTCGCGGCCGCGGCCGCCGCGCCGCCCGCCGCCGCCGCTGCCGCGCCGCACGCAGCCAGCACCAGCTGCGCCTCGCGGCGGCGCGACTGGTCCAGCGCGGCGGCCAGGCGGGTGTGGCGCGAGGTCCAGTAGGCCAGCTCCGTCTCGGGGCCCAGGCCCTCGGACGGCTGCAGCAGACCCGCGGCCAGCGTCGCCGTCGCTCCGGCGGCGGCGGCGGCGCGCTTGGCGGCGGCGGCCGGCGCCGCCGCTGGCGGGGGGGCCTCGGCCACGAGCGCCTCGAGCAGCTCGCACCACTCGCCCAGGCAGGCGCCGAAGAGCCTGCACGCGCCCGCGTCGGCGGCCACGGCCTGCGCGGCCGCGGCGCGCGCGGCGGCGGCCTGGCCCGCGCCGCCCGCCGCCGCCGCCGCCGCCGCCGACAGAGACGAAGACGAAGACGGCGACGCCACCGTCGCCGCGCCGCCGAAAAAGCGCGCGAGCAGGCGGGCGTCCGGCAGCGGCAGGGCCGGCACCGAGCGGATCGAGGCGGCCACCTCGGCGAGGCGCGCGCCAAAGGCGACCGCGTCCGCAACCAGAGCGTCCGCCTTGGCCTGCGGCATGCGGCCGCGCCACAGCTGTTGCTGCTGCTGCTGCTGCTGCTGCTGCTTGTTGGCGTTGTTGGCGGTTTTCGCGCCGCCGCCATATGCCGCCCCGCCGCCGCCGGCGCCAGCGCCTGCGCCGCCGCCCTCGTCCGCCGCCGCCTCCGACGCCTGGTCCGGCCCGCCCTGCAGGAGCGGCAGGTACAGGTCGTTGAGCAGGGACTGCAGCGACTCGAACGCGCCCGCCGCGCCCGCCGGGTCGGCCGCCTTGGCGCCACCACCGGCGGCCAACGACGAGGAGAGCGGGGCGGACGAAGCCTTGCCGGCGGCGGCCCTGCTGGCGGCGGCGTCGGCCGGCGCCGGGGACGAGACCGCCGCCGCCCACGCCGCCGTCGACGCGGCGAGCTCGCCCGAGATCAGGTCGTCCTCGGGCGCGCTCTGCGACAGCGGGCGCCCGGGCGGCACGAGGCGCGTGAAGAAGGCGCAGCGCACGCCGGGGCCGAGGGCGGGGCACGGGGCGGCGGCGGCAGCGGCGGCGGCGGCAGCAGCACCGGCGTTGTTGGCGGCGCCGGCGCCGACCGCCGCGGACGGCGGGACCGAGGCACCGCCCGCCGCCGCGTCGCCCCCGGCCGTCGGCCTGTCGTAGTAGTCGGCGCCGACCACCGAGAAGGCGGCGCCCGTGAGCTGCAGCAGCGAGGCGGGCGCCGCCGCCGGGGACGAGGAGGCGCCGTGCTGCTTGCCGCCGCCGCCGCTCGCGCTGGCGGCAGACGCGGCGGGGGCCGCGGCGGCCGTTGCCGCGGCAGTCGGCGGCTGTTTGGTTTGTTGTGTTGTTCGATGGGAAGAAGGGGGGGAAGGTTGTGTGTGTGTCAAAGGGTATCATCAGCTCGTCGGTCGCTTCCTGTCAGGGAGATTGAGATTCGCCCCCCTTTCTCCTTCAACGAAGCAGCAACGGGCCGGTGTCGCGCTCTCTCCCTATCTCTCTCCCGCCGCCGTCGGCCTCCCCGCCTCTCTCGTCCTTTCCCCCCCTCCCCCCCATAAATCGCACCTGGTAGTAAAACCGCAGCGTGCCCGGCCCCGTGCCCTCGCAGAACGCGGCGACCAGGTCCTTGTTCGACTGCAGCTTCTTCTGGGCGAGCGAGGGGTCGACCCCGAACGCCTCGACCAGCTGGTGTTTGTTTGATTTGCTCGCGATCGAGGGCGTTGTTTTTTTCGGCGTCAGCTGTCGGCGGGTCAAGTCGTCGCTCTTGTTTTTCCGGCCGGCGCCCCCCCGCCTCTCTCGAGGCCGGTGGGGAGCGGGGCCTTGTGCCCTTCCTCTCGCCTTGTGGCCCGCGCGCCCCGGCGCTCGACCCCGCCCGCCTGCAGTCCCGCGCGCGCGCCGCGCCTCGATCGCCGTCCGCTGTGCAGCGCACCTTGCTGGCCAGGAAGCCGCGGACGTCCATGGCTTTCCTTCTTTCGAGTTTTTTTTAGGGGTCGCCGCCGCCTTGCAAAGCGGGCGACGGAGAGAGAGAGCTCTCTCTTTTGGCTTTGTGCGTCCCCTCCCCTTGCTCCTCAGCGCGCGATCGTCGTCGCTGTCATCTTCATGGTCAACGGGATAAGGCGCATCGCGCCAATACGCTCACTGGTTGTGTGACGCTGTGTCGGTGCCGTCGCGGGAGAAGGGAGGGCATCATGAAAGAAGAGGCGTGATCGTTTTTCAGCTTGCGGCGGCGGCGGCGGCGGCGGCGGCGGACCGACGCCCTCTCCCCTTTACAAACGGCGAAAACCAAGTCAGCAGACCCGCAGCAGAGCCGACAGCGCGCCCGCTAGCCTGGAAGCAACGCGCCCCGATTTCCCGGCCGGCAGGGGGCCCAGGCCGGGCGCGCCCGTGCGCTCGAGCACCCACCGCCGCCGCGCGGCCGCGCCCGCGGCCGACGCCGACGCTAACGCCGCCGCCGCCTCGGCCGCCCCGCCCGCCACGGCCGACGCCGCGAGCGAGCTCGCCCGCCGCACCTGCTGCTGCGGCTGCGGCTGCTGCCGCCGCTGCTGCTGCCCCCCCGCCGACGCGCCCGCCAGGCCCCGCTCGTACGCTCGCCGCGCCCACGCCTCCACCCGCCGCTCGTACGCGAGCGCCGCCCCCTCCGCCGCCCCCGGCCCCCCCTCCGAGGGCACCGGCAGCCACGCCGGCCGCGGCGGCGCCAGCCTGCCCGCCACGTAGTCGTCGTCGTCCGCCGCCGCCCGCGCCTCTCCGTTCTCTCCGCCCGCCGACACCCCGCGCGTCAGCCGCAGCGCCTCCTCGGGCGGGGTGTCCTTGGCGCCCACGCGCGTGTCGGGCCCGGCGTCCTGCAGCCAGGCGCGCGGCTTTGGTATGGGCGCGCCCGAGGCGCGGCGGCCGCACCCGACGCGCGTCTTGTCGCCGCGCTCGGTCCAGGCGGCGCGCGCGCGCACGGGCGCGCGGCTGACGGGGTCGACCAGCATGACGTTGGAGTAGTGGAGGGGGGCCTCCATGACGACCTCGAAGCCGGGCGCGTCGTTCTGCGCCTTGATGCGCTTGCGCATCTGTGATGTTTTGGTTTGATGCATTGTTTTTGGCAGCGGGGGGGCGAGGGGCGTGTTTTGGGGGGGTGAGAGCGGAGCAGAGAAGCGGTGGCCAGCGTTGGCTTTTGTTGTTGTTCTTCCCCGCTCGGCGTCGTTCGGCTGGCTTATCCCGCACCAGGCGTCCCTCATCCAGCCGCCCCCCCACCCACCACCCCCCGCGGCAATTACACCACCCCCGCCAATCCACCACCGCACCCACCAGGTTGCGCCCCTCGACCACGACGCGCGGCGCGCGCTCGTCGCGGAACACGGCCAGCACGCGCCCCTGAAGGCCCCTGTCCTTTCCGGCGGTGATCTGCACGTGGTCGCCGCGCACGATGCCCCAGCGGCCGCGCTGGAACATCGGCCGGATGGCCTTGAGCGGCTTGCTCGGCATGCCTTTTTTGCGCTGTGTTTGCCCCCGATGCTCCCGCGTCTGCCGCCCCGAGCGAGCGAGCGCCCCAGCGGCGCGGGCGTCGGCGCGCGTGCGCGCGTCGGCAAGCGGCGGCGGCGGCAAGAAGCGGCGACGCGGGCGCGGTTCGCAAGAGGTAGACGGTTTAGACGCGCACTCGGCGCGATCGGGTCGGTGCGGTGCCGATCGCGGCGGCGGCGGGGATGGGATGGGTCGGGGCGCACGGCGCTCGCTCGCGGGTGAGGAGGGGGCAAAGGGGGGGCTGCTGGTGCTTCGGCGCGCTTCAATGGACGATCGTGATGTGACGGATACGAGGTTGCACACTGCTTGATGAGATTGGTCGTTGAGAGTGGGCCAGAGGCGCTGGAGCGGAGAGATCCTCTTCCTCTGATCCTCTTCCCCCTCTGCCCTCTGCCCTCTGCCCTCTGCCCTCTGCTCCCCTCTCCTCTCTCTCTCTCTGTCTCAAATGAGCGCCGCGCCCGCCCTGTCTCTCGTCCTCTTTCCACCGCCATACTTTCTCCCCAACAAAGGATCGCGTGCGCCAGCTGCTTCTTCTTCTCGTCAAGATGGTGCGTCCTCGTCGTCTCGTTCCGACCTCGGTGGCGGGCGAGTCAAGAGCGGCGGCAGCAAAGAGAGCGAGAAACGCCCTTCAATCCTGCGACGGACTGGCGCGCCGGCGCCCTAGACGACCACGCGCGTCACACTGCTCGCGTGCAGTCGCGCACGATCGCTCGCGCGCGCCTTGGCGTCGAGCCCGGGAGACGATCAACGAAGCTCTCTCGTCTCACCGTGCTGCTGCTGCTTGCTGTTGCCCGTGATCGCCGGCCTCCGTCCCGCTGACGCCCCGCCCCCCTCGACACACGCGTCGCCACCACCCCCCGCACTCAACCGTCTCCTTGTCAAAAACCACAGGACCAGCCCGCCAAGCTCGCGATCGTCATGAAGGTCATCGGCCGCACCGGGTCGCGCGGACAGGTGCGTCGCGTCCCTCGCTCGCGCTTGTTGCTTGACCCCCCCGCCCCGCGCCGCGCCGCAGGCACATCGCCTCGCTCGCGCGAGTGGTTGGCCTCGCTCGGCGCCACACGAGCTCCGTTCCCGCGGACTCGAAACCGCTCGGCGAGCGAGCGTGCAAGCGACTGCGCCGACGGCGACGGCCGCAAAAAAGAGGAGCGCTCAAACACCCTCTCTTCCGCCTGCTTCCCCCCCCCCTTTTTCCAACACCAAAACAACACAGGTCACCCAGGTCCGCGTCAAGTTCCTGGACGACCAGAACCGCCTCATCATGCGCAACGTCAAGGGCCCCGTGCGCGAGGGCGACATCCTCACGCTGCTCGAGTCGGAGCGCGAGGCGCGCCGCTTGCGGTGAGCGGGAGAGGGAGGGCGCCGGCGCGCACGCCCGCCCGCCCGCCCGCTCGCCCGCCCGCCCGCCCGCCCGCTGCTTGCTCGAGGTTTTCTTGCTTGTACGTGGAGGAGGAAAACGATCTTTTTTGTGTGTGTTTGCTTCGCACTTTTACCATCACCACGTGTTATGCGTTCCAGTCCGGTCCGCCCCAGTCTCCCTTTTTTTTTTTTTTTTCTCTTTCTCTCCCTCTCTCCCTCTCTCTCTCTCTGTGTCTCTCTCTCGCGCTCGCGCCCTTCCCCCCTCCCCCTCCCCGCCCGCTCGCTCGCTCGCTCTGTCTCTCGCCCTCTCGCCCCACCGTCGCCTCCGCCCCGCTTCCTCTTTCCTCGCCCGTCCTCTGTGCGATCCGCGCGGCAAAAAGCAAAAGGAAAGCAAAAGCGCCGCCGCCGCTCGCCGCTCGTCCGCCCGAAAAACGCCGGGGGCGGGGCAAGGGGATTCGAATCCTCTCTCTCTCTTTGCACCGAGTGTTGTCGGGCAAGCGAGCGGGCGCGCGGTTGGATCCGCGAGCGGCCTATTCGCCCCGCCCTGCCCTCTTCTCTATCGCCCTGCCCTCTCGCTCTACCGCGCCGCCGCCGCCGCCGCCGCCGGCCGCCGCCGCCCCCCCTGTGGGGAGGAGCCCCCCCAGCCCCAAACCGCGCGCCGCCGCCGCTGCCAAGACATCCCGCCCCTCCAGCCCCTCTCCTCTGCCTCGGCGCCCGCCTAGCGCCGCGCCGCGCCCGCCGCCGCCGCCTCCCCGAGCCCCAGCCGCGCGCGCGCCGCCGCCAGGACCTTGCGCACGCGCTCCAGCGCGCCGGCGCCCGCCGCCGCCTGCGCCTCGGCGCCCGGCATCGCCGCGCAGTCGCCCGGCCCGTAGGGCGGGCGCACGACCACGCACTCAAGCACGGCGATCTCGCCGTCGCCGCCGCCGCCGCCGCCCGCCGCCGCCCCCGCGCCTTGCTGCTGCGGCGGCGGCCCCTGCTGCTGCCCGCCCCCCGCCCCCCGCTGCTGCTGCCGCCACTCGCACGGCATCGTCTTTGCGAGCGCGTCAAACAGCGCCTGCGCCTCGCGCGTGACCCCCACGCCGACCTTGGCGAGGTCGGCCCGCGCCTGCCGCAGCGCGCGCGCCTCGCGCTCCTCGGCGCGCGCCAGGTCGACGTGCGGCAGGGGGCCCAGCACCGAGCGCGCCAGCGCGGCGGCCGCGCCGCGCTCCTGGGGGCCCGGCGGCGCCTGGGCGTGGCCCACGGCGCGGACGGCCGAGGCGCGCAGGATGCGCACGTTGTTGACGCCGCCGTGGGTGCCGGCCTCCTTGAGGACGAGGCAGTCGGTGGCCTCGTCGAAGGTGAAGACGGTGCCGGCGATTTCCTGTGCGTTCATGGTTGGTTTTTGGGGGGGGGGAGTGAGAGAAACGTCGCCGCCGCCGCCGCCGCCGCCGCCGTCCCTTTTTGCCGTCGTTCGATTGGTCGGTCGATCGGCGGGGGGTGTCTCTCGGTCGCGCGGCACCAGCAGGCGCGCGCACGACCGACAGCGACTCTCACCTCGTCAAACACCGTCGTCAGGCGCACGTAGCACCCGACGGGCCAGTCCACCTTGGCGGCCATGGCGCGCTCGCCGAGAGAGAGAGAGAGAGAGGGGGCTGGCGCATTCGCCGTCTGAGAGGGAGTCTCTCTCTCGAACGCCCCCTCTCGAGACCAGGAGGTTCCTCCTTGGTCGTGCGCTAGTCGATTGCTTACGTGCGCGATGTCCTAAGTCTCTAGCTTTTTGGAAAGAAGGACCAGAAAAAGGGGAGTCATCACTCTGGTTTCTGTCGCGCGCAGCGCGCCGCGCCGCTTTTTGGGCGCGTCTTGCCTCTCGCCTCTCGCCGCCGCCCGCCCCGCCCCCGCCTGCCCGCCCGCCGTCGCTTGCTAAAGCCTCTGTCTCACCACCCGCTCGCGCGCCCGCCAAACACGTCGGCCTCCTCCTCCACAATCGCCCGAGGCTCCTGCTGATGCTGCTGCTGGCGTGCGTCGCCGCCACCCCCCGCACCCGCGGCCGCCGCGTCCTTTTTCTTGCGTGGCGCGCGCGGTTTTGGGCCGCCACCGGCAGCGCCCGCGGCGCCTCCCGCTCCTGCCGCCGCGCCCGCGGCCGTCGCCGCCCCTCCGGCGGCCCACTTGGGCGCCGCCGAGCGCTGTTGCGCGGGGCGGCCCTGGGGCGCCGATAGGGGGACCGCGGTGTCGACGCCGTTGGCGGGGGGCCCTGCCCCCCCTGCCGCCGCCAGGGGCGCCAGCGGGCGGCCGCCGAGGTGGGGCCGCGGCTGCTGCTGGTGCTGCTGGTGCTGGTGCTGGTGCTGGTGGTGCTGGTGGTGCTGGTGCTGGTGGTGGTGCTGGTGCGGCGGTTGCTGGGCGTACGGCTGGGGCGGAGGCTGCTGGTAGTACGCATGCGGCTGCTGGTGCTGCTGCTGGTGCTGCTGCTGCGGCGGCGGCGGCGGCGGCCCGCCGCCCCCGTAGCCGCCCGAACCCAGGCGCTGGTGCTGCTGGTGCTGCTGGTGCCCCTGGTGGTGGTGCTGCTGCTGCTGCTGCGGGTAGGCGGCGTACGCCGACGGCTGGGCCGCGTGCTGCGCCTGCTGCATCAAGTACGTGTGCTGCGGCTGCTGCGGCTGCTGCGGCTGCTGCGCCTGTTGCTGCAGAGAAAACTGCCCCCCGCCGGCCGCCCCGACCCCCGCCGCACCAACCCCCGCCCCTGTCGTCCGCACCACCACCTCGCGCCGCACCTCCCGCGCGGCCGCCTCGACGAGCACGCGCTCGCCGCTGCGGCTGCGCACGCCGCGCGCGACCTCGGTCACGGTGATGCGGTCGGTGGTCATGTCCACGAGCGGGGGGCGGGGGGCCGCCGCCGCCGCCGCCGCCATGGCCCGCGCCGCCGCCGCCGACTCGGCAAAGGCAGAGGGCGCGCCGCAGTCGACGAGCGGCGGCGGGTGCTGCTGCTGCTGCTGCTGCTGCTGCTGCAGCTGGTGCGGCTGCTGCTGCTGCTGCGGCCGCACGGTCGTGCGCGTGAAGATCGTCTGCCGCACCGCCACGACGGCCTCGCGGGCGCGCGGGCGGGGCGGGGGGCTCGCCGGGGGGGGCTCCTGCACGAGGTAGGCGGGAGCAGGGGGGCGCGCGCCTCCGCTCGCCCGCTGGGGGTGGTGGCGGCGCTGCGGCTGCTGCTGCGGCTGCTGCTGCTGCTGCTGCTGCTGCTGCTGCTGCTGGTGCTGCCACGGCACGACCTGCCCCGCCCCTACCGCCGCCCCCGAGGCCGCGCCACCGCCGCTGCCGCCCATGACCGCCGCCAGAGACGACACGATCCTGGTCCCTTGCCCGGACTGCAGCTGCTGCTGCGGGTGGACGAGGCCGCCGTGATGGGTTGGGCGCACCCCCGCCGGCGCCGCCGCGGTTGCCGCTGCCGCCGCCTCCTCGGCCCAACCACCACCGACGCCGCCGCCGCCGCCGCCGCCGCCTCCAACGCCCAGCGCCGCCGCCGCCCGCCGAAGCTCGTCCAGCGCCGCGCGCTTACGCCCGAGCTCCTCGCGCAGGCGCTCCACCGCGGCCGCGCCCTCGGCCACCTCGCGCTCGGCGCGCTCGGACGCGTCCTGCGCCGCCCGCACGCGCGCGTCGGCCGACGCTGCCTCGGCACGCGCGCGCCGGAGCGGCGCCCATGCGTCGCCCTCGGCCGCCTCGACGGTGCGCAGCGCGGCTCGGCCCGCGGCCTCGCGCTCGAGGAACGATGCCGCCGCGGACTCGGACGCCCGGATGCGCGCCTGGGCCGCCGCGACCGCGCGCTCGAGCCGCTCGAGCTCCGCCGTCGAACGCCGCGCCTCGGCCTCCAACCGCCGCTCGGCCTCGGACGCGGCCGCCGCCTCGCGCTCGGCCCGCTCTTGCGCGGCCGTCGCCTGCGCGGCGCGCCGCCCGAACTCGGCGCTGCGCGCGGCCGCCGTCCCTGACGACGGGTCGGCCCTGCGCTCCAGCTCGAGCACGGCCGCGTCCAGCTCTTCCTGCGCCGCCGCGATGAGCCGATCGGCCTCGTCGCGCCGCCCGGCGGCCGCCGACGCCTCCGCCGCCGCGCTGGCCTCGACCGCGCGCGCGTCGTCGCGCTCGCCCACCATTCGCCGCGCCGCCTTTGCCGCCGCGGCCCGCCGCGCCGACAGCCGCCCGCACTCGCGCCGCAGCGATGACAGCTGCTCGAACAGGCGCTGGGCGCGTTGGCGGCTGTCGGCGGCACCGCTCTCGAGCGACGACAGCGCCTGGTGGACGGCGGCGACCGAGGCGGCCAGCGAGGACGAGGCGATCGCGCCCTCGTTGCGGGTCGGCGATGTTGTTGTTGGTGGGCTCATCTTTGCTTGTGGGTTTTGTGTTTTTGGTGAGGAGGAGGAGAGTTTGGTTTAGTGAGCGTGCGGGCGCCGAAATGGTTTCGGCGCGCGACAGCCAGCAAAAATTGCGCCCTTTCTCCCACTCTCCCAATCGACCAATGCGCCACTGCAGCACCTATCACTCTATCGACTCCCTGTCCTGACCTCACGCCCCTCTGCGATTCGTCTTTGGCCGCACGCTCGCTCGCGAACCACAGGGAAAGAGAAAAGTCCTGTCCCCCCTCCCGTTCGCAACCGCGCCAGACACAAACCCACTACAGACAAGAAACCCACTTGTCGGACAAGATGGATGACGAGCAGCGCTGGCTGTGGCAGTTCTACGACGAGATGGTGAGAGGCCGCAGCTGTAGGCGGGCCGGACAGACGAAAGAAACGGCCGCGCCGGCGACGGCAAAAATGCATCGCTCAACGGAGGACGCCACCCGCCCGCGCCCCGTCTCGCTCCCCCCCCCTCCGAAAAAAAACCGACAACAAAAAAAACCAACAGCAAACCCGCAGCCGCGACGGCGTCTTTCGCTACCTGCGCGGGCCCACCCGCCGCCACGACCTCACCGTCCCCGTGGTCAACCACACTGCCCAGTTCGTGCGGCGCGCCTTCCCGGACGACTCGCCACGCGCGTCGGCGCCGCGCCCGCCGCCCGCGCTCTCCGCCGCGGACGACCCACCACGCCGGCAGCACCGGCGACTGCTGCCGCCGCCGTCGCAACAGCAGCAGCACCAGCAGCCGGCGGCGGCGACGATGAGCCACGCCTCGTGCGCCCTCCACCTCTACTACCGCGTGCTCGAGCACTTGCTGCTGTCGCGCTTCCCGCCCGCGCCGGTGCCGCCCGCCGAGGCTCAGGCCCACGCGCGATTCAAGGCGCGGGCGCCCAAAGCGCGCCTGTTTGCGTCGGCGGGCGTCGGGGCGGCGGCGGCGGCGCTCCCTTCGCCGGCGGCGTTTGCGTCGGCGGGCGTCGGGGCGGCGGCGGCGGCGGCGGCGGCCGAGGAGGGCGCGGCGGCGGCGGCGGCGCCAGAGGCGACGGCGGCGGTCACGCGCGCGCTCGCCTCCCTGGACCTTCACGAGGCGCTGCTGACCGTGGCGTGCGCGGTGGTGGCGCGGATCAACGGCGTGCGCGGGGCGCGGGACGACGAGGACGAGGAGGAGGAGGACGAGGAGGCTGCGACCAGCACCACCGCAGACGGCGGGGGGTTCGGCAAGGACGGCGGCGGCAACGGCAACGGAAACAAAAGCAACGACGAACAAGAAGGAAACGGCAAATTCTACGACTGGGTCGTGCGCGCCCTCGGCCGCGAGCGTTGCGGCGTGTCCACGTGGAAGGCCGTCGCGTGCACGCGCGAGGCCTTCTGGGGCGGGGAGGCGGCCGCCGCCTTCCGCCCGATCGCCGCCGCCGCAGCCGCCGCCGCCTCGCCGTTGGGCTCTCTACCGCCCGCGCTGCGCGCTCCGCCGCCGCCGACGCTCGCGCTTTTCCTCGAGCGCCTCGAGCGCCGCATGCTCGAGCGCGGCGGCCTGGCTCTGGGCTCGACATTTTACGAGCTGGCGTCGCCTGTGCCGTCCGAGGGCGACGGAGGAGGCGGGGGGCAGGAGCAGCGGCCGCAGGCGCCGGGCGACGAGACGGGCGCCGCGGCCGGCGGCGCGGCAACAACGCCGGCGGCGCCGCCCGTCGCGGCGTCCGTCTCGCTGACGGGCGGCGGCTTTTGGTTCGACGCGGGCGACCCGACCCTGCTGTCCGAGTTCATGGCCGCCTACGCGCGCCGCGCCATGCGCCTGACCAAGGCGCTGTGCGCGCACGTCCTGCCCGCGGTCGCAGAGGACGAGGAGGGCGGCGACGGCGACGGCGACGGCGACGGGGGCGGGGGCGGCGGCCCGCGTCCTACGTCAGCGGCAGCGGCAGCGGCAGCCGAGCGCGAGGCGCAAAAGCAGCTGGCGCTCGAGAGCCGCCGCGCGCTCGACTACGCCCTGGCGCTGCGGCCCGAGCTGGCGTTCGGGCATCACGCCGTCGTGCCAGCCGCGTGCGCCATCTACATCTGCGCCAAGGTGCACTGCCGCGACGCCAAGGGCGGGGAGGAGGCGCAGGGAGGGGCGGAGGGCGGCGGCGGCGCGGGCGGCGGCGAGGGCGGCGGCGGCGCGGGCGGGGGGGGCCAGGGCGGCGGCGCCACGAGCGCGAGCGCGGTCGCGCGCGCGCTCAGGCGCCACGGCGCCAAGGACGGCCCGACGTTCGCGCGGCTCGCGCGTGCCGCGGAGGAGGTCCTAGGCCAGGGGGCGGCGCGCGAGGCGTTCGCCGCCGCCGAGCTGAGCGTACGGGCGGCCGCGGAGAGGAGCGGCGTGCCGGCTGGCGCAGTGCGGGCGCGCGGTGGCGGCGAGGGCTGGGGCGGCAGCGGGGAGGGGCGGGGAGGGGCGGCGGGTGGCGGCAGCGGCGAGCGGGGGGGCTGGTCGCTGCCGAGGGTCGAGATCGGGACGGCGCGCGACTACTACAACCGCCGCTTCCTGCCGGCGGTCAAGACGCACGTGCGGCTCGCGATGCAGGGGGACATGAGCGGGACGGCGGCCGCCGCGGCCGCGGCGGCCGCCGCTGCAGCAGCGGCAGAGGCGGCGGCGGCGTCGGAGGCGGCTGCGGCTGCTGCGGCGGCGGCGGCGGCGTCGGCGTCGGCGGCGGCCGTGCGCCCGGGAGCAGCAGCGACGCCCGAAAGGGGGGGGACCTTTTTCGAGCCGCGGGCGTCGCCGCGCGCGGGCGAGCGCGTAGCGTCGCCGGCGCCGGCGAAGCGCGCGCTGATCCACGTCGCGGAAGACTCGCCGACGTCGCCGCAGCGCTCGGCGACGGGCGGCGGCCCCGCCGCGCAGACCCGGCCTACTCCGCCGCCGCCGCTGCCTCGGCCGCCCGCGCCGGACGCCGACAAGGAGAACGCGGGGACGCCGCCGCCGCCCCTTGGTCCGGGCGGCGGCACGCCCGGGCGCCTGGGCGGCGCCGCCAGCCCCTACGTGTCGCACGTCGTGCCGCCCGCCGCCGCTGCTGCCGGCGCCGGTCCTGCGGGCGCTGCTGCTGCCGCCGCGCCGCCGCCGCCGTCGCCCGCGGTGGGGGCGGGGGCGCGGCGGCCGTCGCCCGCGCCGCCGTGCCGCGACCCCCGCCTGCGCCAGGGTGACGGCGGCGGTGGCCCGCGTCCGCTGCAGTCCATGCAGGCGGCGGCGGCAGCGCCCGCCTCCTCCCCCGGTGGCGGCGACTGGCGCGCGCTGCTCAAGCACCAGCGGCGCCGCGCCGAGGCGGAGGACGAGGCGGCGGCTGCGCGGCCCGCTGCTCCCGCTGCTCCCGCCGCCGCTGCCGCCGCTGCCGCGCCGCCGCCGGCCCCCCACGCACCTCCTGCCGCCAACAAGCGCCGCCGCACGCTCGGGCCCGCGCGGCCGCAGCGCGTCGGCGGCGGCGCCTTGCTGCTGGGCCCGCCGCTCGTCGCCGCGCCGCCGCGGAGCCCCCTCGCGCGCATGCGGTGATTATGGAGAGATGGATGGGGGAGAGCGGGCGGGCCGGCGCGCCGGGCGACGAGCAACGAGACGAGAGAGCGACGGCGGCGGCGGCCAACTTGCAGAGGGCCATCTCTTCCGCGCGTCCCCCACGCTCGCTTAGCCCTCCACCGATGCGCGTGACCGATGGAACCGACAGATGCGGGGCAATTGAGTCGAATGGGCCGCCGTTTGCGGGCCTCGGGAGGCGGTGCACAGGGGGCGTTTGGCGGGCGCGTGCGAAGCAGAAGCGTCTTATCTCTGTCTCTGTCTCTGTCTCTGTCTCGCCCTCTCCTTCGACAGGGTGCTCGTCCCTTCCCTCCCAGAGCGCCAGCCTCCCCACATCCCCTCGTCAGACCCAGGACCTTGAGAGAGGAACACGCATCGAACCGCACACCCATCATTCGACACACACACGGCAACAGCGCATCCAAAAGCAGAAAGCAGAAAAAAGAGAGCGAGAGGGGCTTTTCGTCACGATGCATCGGTCCGCCGCGAGCGGCGCGAGCTGCTCGGGCCGCGCGGCCACCAGCAGCAGCAGCACCGCGTCGGCGCAACCGCGGATGCCGGCCATCGCGCGCGCCGAGCACCAGCACCACCAGCACCAGCACCAGCAGCAGCAGGAGCGCCGCGCCGCGGCGCCGCCTCCGCCGCCGCCGCGCCCGTCTCGCCGCGCCCTGCTCGCCGCCGCCGCCGCCCTCGCGACGGCGGGCCCCCGCCCGAGCCCCGCCTCGGCCGCCCCCGAGCCCTTCCTCAAGCGCTCCGGCGGCCGCGGCTTCCTCGCCGAGGAGGAGGCCGCCCTCGTCTCCCTCCGCAACGACATCGAGGGCCAGGCCCTGCGCGAGCTCGCGCGCGAGGTCGCCTACGTCGAGCGCGAGGTCGACAACAGCAAGGCCGTCTCGGGAAAGCTGTGCGCGACGCCCTTTGGCGTCGACGTCGTCGGCATCTCAGAGGCGGTGGCGCTCGTCGGCGCCCTGGTGGGCGGCGTGACGGCGCGCAACCGCAAGAACGAGGTCGAGCGCCTGAACGAGCAGCTGCGCAAGATCAACGTGTCCCTGAGGCAGCAGGCGCGCTCGGGGACGGTCTACGCGCCGGGCCTGTCGTACGCGCCGCCGCCGGCGGGCAGCGCCGGCGCCGCCGCCGCCGCCGCCGCCGCCGCCGCGCGCGGCGGCGCCGAGTTTGAGGTGTCGGGTCCCGGCGGCGCGCGCGCCGGCGTCCTGGTGGCCGCGCCCCCGGCCCCCTCGGCGCTCGCGGCCGGCCCCGTCCTGGACGCGCCCACCGTCGTCACGGACGCCAGCGCCGCCGCGGCCGGCGCCGCCGCAGAGGCCGCCGCCCCGCCCGCGGCCGCCCCCGCCGCGGCCGCCGCCGCTCCCGCGGCCCCCGCCCCCTTTTCGCCCTGGGCCCCGCCCCCGACCGGCCAGCAGCAGCAGCAGCAGCAGCAGCAGCAGGCCGGCGGCCCGGGCGCCGCCACCATCTTCTCCATGGACGACGACGACCTGTCGTCCGACCAGGGGCAGTGCCGCGACGCGCTGCGCGCCGGCAAGCGCCTGCTCAAAGAGGGCAACGGCAGCGCGGCCATGGTCCGCTTTGAGAAAGCCCTATTGCTCTCGCGCGCCCTGGCCGACGGCGTCCAGCAGCGCCGCGCCGTGCGCGGCCTCGCGGCCGCGGCGCGCCTGCAGGGGCAGCACCGCGCGGCCATCGGGCACCTGGAGCGCGTGCTCGAGCTGTCGACGGAAATGGGGGAATACACCGGCGACGCCGACGCCTACGGGGCCCTGGGCGACGCGCTGATCGACCTGGGCGAGTTTGAGCGCGCGGCCGAGATGTACGACAAGTACATCGCGTCGATGGGGTAGATTGGTGGTTGGTGACTAACTAGTGGCCAGTTACGCGACGGGGGAAAAGGAGGGGCGCTGCTCGCGCGTGTTTGTTAATCAAACGAAAGGCGGCGCTATGAAACGCCCGCTGTCGCCGGGAGAACGGGGGCGCGTCAACCGAGCGCATCATCGCGGGCCCGGAGAAGAAGGGCGCCGTCGTGACGGACAAGAAGCGCAAGCTGGTGGCCTACCACGAGGCCGGGCACGCGCTGGTCGGCGCTCTGATGCCCGAGTACGACCCCGTGACCAAGATTTCGATCGTGCCGCGCGGCGCGGCCGGCG
>Ga0105053_10000861_pt1 | contig 49108 bp, 24 predicted proteins | sample BON01_FD_78093 | JGI IMG/M metagenome (GOLD analysis project Ga0105053, IMG submission 78093) | Freshwater microbial communities from Lake Bonney liftoff mats and glacier meltwater in Antarctica - BON-01 | ecosystem: Environmental > Aquatic > Freshwater > Ice > Glacier meltwater | place: Lake... | reverse complement strand
GGGGATAAGGCCAGAACGCCTGTTGGGGTAAAGACCCCCCCCCCCCCCCCCCCCCCCCCCCCCCCCCCCCTCCAACTGGACCCCAACACAAACAATGTCAAACTGATATACTCAACAGCCGGTGGCACCCCGAGTAAGGCAAGGGATAAGGCGAGTAGTACCACGCGTCCATCTCGTACCGCCCCAGCTCGACCACCTGCACGTTCTTGACGCGGTTGCGCTCGGCGTGCTCGCGCTCGGCGAGGAGCGCGGCGCCGTGGGCGGGGAAGTGCGAGTCCGGGTGGTGCGCCTGGAGGTGAGGGTTGAGGCTGCCGCCGCCGGCGCCGCCGCCGGCCGCCGAGGGGGCGCCGCCGCCGTGCCCGCCGCCCCCGTGTCCGCCGCCGCCGCCGCTGCCCGCGGCTCCTCCCGCTCCCGCGTGCCCGCCCGCGCCGCCGGTGCCCCCCCCGGCCGCCGCCGCCGCCGCGTCGTGCGGGTGAAGGTCGTGGTCGTGGTGGTAACCCCCGTGGTGGTGGTGGTGCCCGGCGCCGTGCCCGTGCCCGTGCCCGTGCCCGCGCCCGTGCCCGCCCGCCAGCGCGGCGGCGACGACGCCGTCGCCGCCGCCGACGTGCGCGGCGGCGTGCACCTCCTCGATGCGGCGCTTGAGGCGGCGCGTGATCTTGGTCTCGTCCGCGGCGGCGGCGGCGGCGGCGGCGGCGGCGGCCGCGGCGGCGGCCTGGGCGGCCTGGGGGGCGGCCGGGGCGCCGCCGCGGCCGGAGGGGCCGGTGGCGGCGGCGGCGGCGGTGGCGGCGGCGGCGGCCAGCAGCTGGCCGGGCGGTGGCGGGAGGCCGAGGCTCAGGCGGCCGGGCGCGACCCACTCGTCGAGGCGCTTGTCGCAGTCCATGTAGTGCACGTAGTACTGCATCGCCGACGAGGAGGACTGGGCGGCGGCGTGGCCGTGGCCGTGGCCGTTGCTGCCAGGGGCAGCGGCCGCCGCCCCTCCTCCTCCCCCTCCTCCTCCTCCGCCGGTCGCTGCCGCCGCCGACGCCGCCGACGCGCGGCGCCGGTCGAGCACTTCGGCCGGGTGCGGCAGCCCGTCAAACGACGCGAGGCACGTGAGCTTCTCGCCGACGTCGAACAAGGGGTCGGCTGCTGCTGCCGCCGCTGCCGCTGCCGCTGCTTGCTGTTGCTGCTGTCTGGTGGGGCCCGCCGGCTGCTGCTGCTGCTGCTTGCGCGGCGACGAGTGCTGCTGCCTGGACGAGGAGGCAGGAGGGTCTGGGGCTCCTCCAGGGCCGCGCTGGCGCGACGCGCGCGCGGGGGGCTCCGGGGCCGCCGCCGCGCGGGCGGTCGCGCCGCGCGCCATGGGGCGTGTTGAGAGCGCGTGCGCGCTCTATTTGGCAGAGGAAGCTTTCGACGGGGATGATGATGTGACCGTTCAAGAGGCGCGGGAAGCGCGCGCGCTTTTGGGACTTGGTGGGGGCGTGCGCGGGCCTGTTTGATGTGTCTCCGTGTGTGTCTCTGTGCAATCTTTTGCGGGTTTGGGTGGAAGATTGGCGTTCAAAGCAAAAAGGCGGAGAAAGAGCGTTTGCATGCGTTCGAGAGAGAGGCGCGCTCGCGAGAGAGGCGCGCTCGCGCCAGAGAGAGGCGCGAGCGCGCCGCCGCCGGGCCGCGTCGGCGGCCTTCTCTCTCTCTCGCACGCGACGCTTGCTGAAGACGAGGCGACGCGACCGCACGCTCGACCATCACTACCATCAAATAACCATGGCTGCTTCAATCTAGTGCGCATCTTTAGCGCGCGCGAAAGAGAGAGAGAGAGGGAGAGACTGGATTGACTGTGTGGGCAGGTCACGGAATCCAACCACTCTTTCAACGCAAACGCGCCGAGAGAGAGCAGACAAGATGGCCTCCTACGCGCCCGAGGCGCCCAAGCCCGGCCCAGCGGACGCGTGGCTCGGTTTCGCCGGGCTCTTGACCTACTATGGCATCGTGAGTCGGCCAGGAGGGGGGGGCGGAGGACAGCGGACTCTGCCTTTCGAAGGATGCACGGGCGAAGACCAGACGTGAGCAAAAAAGCAACTGACGCGCGCCTCACTGCCCCTGACACTCGACAACTCAAACAACCACACAGTCGTTCGCCCTCTCGCCCATTACGGCGGCCCAAATCGCGACGCGCATTCGCCACGGCAGCGACACGCGCGACAGCACGGTGCGTCTTTTTTTTTTTGCGTCGGTCGACGGCGTCGTCGGCGGCGCGGGGTCGCCGGGCTCGCGCATTCAGCGCGTCTGCTCGGCCTTTTCTCGGGCGGGCGCGCAGCCTCTCTGAATCTGCATCGTCTCATGCCGAGCCCCCCAACACCCACCCACGCCCTTCACCCCCTCTTGACCCCGGTCCCGAACATACACACCAAACGCCAACCCCGCGCCACAAAAATCCAAAAACAAACAAAAAACGAAAACCAGCTCCAGCGCCTCGGCGCCGCCTCGCTGCCGCGCCCGCCCGGGCCGCTCGTCTGGTTCCACGCGCTGAGCGTCGGCGACGGCGCGGCGGCGCTGCCCGTGGTGCTGCGCGCGCTGCACGAGTACTCGGAGCGCGTGCACGTGCTCCTGACGACGGGGACGGTCGAGGCCCTGGTCCTGCTGTCGTCGTGCCTCCCGCGCCGCGTGCTCGTGCAGCTCGCGCCGTTCGAGAGCCCGCCGGCCGTCGCGAGTTTTCTCCGCCACTGGCGCCCGCAGGCCGGAGTGCTGGTCGAGACGCCGGCCTGGCCGGCCCTCGTCGAGGGCGCGGCCGCCTTCGGGGTCCCCCTGGCCCTGCTCAACGCGCGCATGTCCTCGCGCTCCTTCCTCGCCTGGCACCGCCGCGCCATGTCGCGCGCGCTGCTGTCGCGGGTGGTTTCGAGGTTCAAGCTCGTCGTGCCCCAGTCGGACGCCGACGTCGGCCGCTTCCGCCTGCTCGGCGCCACCCTCGCGCAGATGCCCGGGTGGTGCTCGGACCTCAAGTACGCGGCGGCCCTGGGCACGAGCGTGTGGCACCTGTGGCGCCCGGCGCCCCAGCGCATCCGGTGGCTGCGCGCGGCCGTGGGCGCGAGGCCGCTGTGGGTGGCGGCGTCCACGCACGAGGGCGAGGAGGCGCTTGCCGGCGCGGCGCACGGCTTTCTTCGGCGCGAGTGGCCCGACCTGCTGACGGTGGTGGCCCCGCGCGGGGCGGGGCGGTGCGCCGAGGTGCGGGAGCTGCTCGAGGGGCGCATGGGCCTGAGGGTGGCGCTGTGGAGCGACGTGGCGGCGTCGGCGCCGGCGCCGCCGGCGGCCGTGGCGGCGGCGGCGGCGGCGGCGGCGGCCGGGGCAGGCGCGGGCGGCGGGGGCGCGGCGGCGGCGGCGGCGGCGGCGGCTGGAGCGCGCGCGGGAACGACGACATCTACAAGCAGCGCGGGGGTCGGTGGTCCGGACGTCACGGCGGCGGCGGCGGCGGCCAACGGCGGCGGCAGCAGCAACGGCAGCAGCAGCAGCACTGCGGTCAAGGCGGGCGGAGCAGGGGGCGGCGGAGGCGGCGACGGCGGCAGCGGCGACGGCGGCGGCTGCGACTGGCGGCGAGAGCAGCACCCGCAAACACCGGCAGGAACAGCGGCAGCAACAACAGGACCACAAGGCTCCTTCCGCCCGCCCGGCGCCGCCGGCGCCTTGCAGCACCCGGGCGTCTCTGCCGCCGCCGTCGCTCTCGCCGCCCTCGCCGCCGCCGCCGCCGCCGCCCTCGACCGCCTCCTCCGCGCCGAGGTCCTCCTCGTCGACGTCCCCGCCGACGTTCCCCTGCTCTACGCCGTCGCGGAGATCGCCCTCGTCGGCAACTCCCTGCTCGAGGGGTGCCAGGGGCACAACCTGGCCGAGGCCGCCGTAGCGGGCTGCGCCGTGCTGGTGGGCGAGCACGCGGGCGCCTTCTGCCAGATGGCGGAGGAGCTCAACCAGGCGGCGGTGCTCGCGGCGGAGGAGGCGGCGGCGGCGGTGACGAGCAGCGGGCCGATGGCGATGGAGGAGGCGCTGTACGGCGGGGAGGAGGAGGAGGAGGGGGAGGGGTTGGCGGAGGGTGGAGCGGCCGAGGGCGGCGGCGGCAGCGGCGACGGCGACGGCGACGGCGACGCCGGGGAAGAGCACGACGGGCGGGAGAGCAGCGGCGGCGGCGTGAGCGGCGGGGGCGGCGGCGGCGGCTTCAACAGCGCCAGCAGCGGGGGCGGCAGCGGCTACTTTCTCCGCCACCAGGGGCCTCTGGCCGTCCTGCCGCTCCGGCGAACGCCGCTCACGGGCACCATCAGCAACAGCGGCGCCGGCAGCGGCGCCGGCAGCGGCAGCGGGAGCGGGAGCGGCGGCGGCGGCGGCGGCGACGGAGGCCGCGGCGGCAGCGGGGGCGGGGGCGGCGGCAACGGCAGAGGCGGGAGCGACGGCAGCTCGACGGCCGCCGGGGCCGCAGACGACGCGCACTACCAGCAGCAGCAGCAGCAGCACCGGCAGGTCCCGCTCCCGCTGGCGGGAGCGCCCGTCCTGCCCCCCCCGCCGCAGGACGCCGCCGCCGCCGCCGCCGCCGCCGCCCTCGTGGCGCGGCATAACGCCGCCGCCATTCTTCCGCCCAGCGAGGACGGCAGCGCCGCGGGCGTGTCGACGCCGCGCGCGCCCACCGCCTCGGCCGCGACGTCGCAGCGCGTGTCAGACTCGGGATCAGCGCCGCCGCCGCCGCCGCCGCCGCCTGCTGCCGCGCCGGCCGCCTCTGCCGCCGCCGCCCCGGGGCCGCCGCCGCCGCCGCCTCAGCAGCAGCAACAACAGCCCCCCGCCCCGTCGTGGCTCGGGGGCGCCCGCCGCTGTCCGCGCGATGCGGCCGCCGCCACGGCCACCGCCGCGGCGGTCTACCTGACCGTCACGCCCGCGGGCGGGCCCGGCGGGTGGCAGCACCGCAGGCCGCAGACGTACGGGGGCGGCGGCGGCGGCGGCGGCGGCGGCGGCGGCGGCGGCGGGAGCGGCGGCCCTGGCAGCGGCCGCAGCGGCCGCAGCGGCCGCGTCGCCGGCGGCCCGGGGGGCGAGGCCGGCGGCGCCGCGGCTCGCCCCCGCAAGCACGCGGCCGCAGGCGCCGGTTCGCGCATGAGCGAGGCGGACGATGACGACGAGGAGGAGCCTGGGCAGGAGGAGGCGGACGAGGCGCAGCAGCAGGAGCAGCAGCAGCAGCAGCTGCAGCAGCAGCAGCATGAGGAGGACGAGGACGCGAGCGGGCGAGGAGGAGAGCGGCCGGCGGCGCCGTTGCCGCCCCTCTCTCTGATGGCCAGCGACGACGGCGCGGGGACCTCCGGCAGCCGTTCTGGCCTGCACACCTTCGCGGGTAGCTCCCAGCGCGCGGGCGAGCGCAGGCACCGGCACACGACTGCGGCCGGCGACGCCGGCGGCCGGCCGGCGGCAGAGGTGGCGGCGGCGGTGGCATCGGCCGGCGCGCCCCGCATGAGCGCGCCCGGGCTGGCTGGCGGCGCCGGGCAGCAGCGGCCGCAGCAACAGCAGCAGGAGCAGCATCATCCGGCTGCCTGTTTGACCGGCATCAATGGCAGCGGGGCCAGCGGCGCCCCGTCGAGCAGGGGCGGCGGCGGCGGCGGCGGCGGCGGCGGCTACGGCGGAGGCGGCCGGGGCACCGTCCTTGTCGGCGCTCCTCCTCCTCCTCCGCTCATGCCGTCCGCCCGCGACCTCGTTGTGCTGGGCGGGCGGTCTAGCAGCGACGCGGGATCCCTAGCCCAGCTGCACCACTCGCGGCCGGCCCTGCAGCCGCGCCGCTCGGCGGGCAGCGGCGCCAGCACCGCAGGCGGCAGCAGCGGCGGCGGCGGCGGCGCAGGCAGCAGCGGCGGCGGAGGCGGTATCGCATTCTTGGTGCCCCCTCCCCCGGCCACGCTGCCCCCCCTCCGCAGTGGCAACCCCGCCGCCCCGTCGCGCCACCACCCCCATGCGCACCACCACCCCTACCACCCCAACGGCGCCCACCTCCTGCCGCAGCAGGCGTCGTCCGTGCTCGGCGGCGGCGGCGGCGGAGGCTCGAGCGGCGGCGGCCACGGCAGCGTCGGCGGCGGCCACGGCGGCGGCGGCGACAGCCCCCACTCGTTCTACGACGGCACATCGTACGCCGGCTGGAGCCCGGGAGCCTCGGCGCCCGTGACTGAGGACAACACGCCCATGGCGCGCGGTCCGCACCGGCGCACGCGCGCATCGCGGCAGAGCAGCGGCGGGGGGGGCCTGCCCCCTTATCCCCGGGCGCTTCCCCTCCGCGTCGGCGGCGTCGGCACCGCCGCTGCGGCCACCGCCCCCGCCGGGGGCGGCCCGCTCGGCGCGCACCCCGCGGGCCCCGCCGCGGGCGCCTCGCCTTTCGCGCGCGGGGTGCCGGCAGCGGGAGACGGGCGCGCCTTCGCCGCCGTGCTCTCGGCGGGAGGCGGCGCCAGGCCGCCGCAGCAGCGCCTGCGCCACGCGGGCGACGACGGCGGGCGGATGTCGCCGCCGCCGCCGCCGCCTCCGACTGACGGGCGGGGGGACGGCGGCGGCGGCGGCGTGGGTGGCGCCGCGGAGGGCCTTCCGGGCGTCGGCGGCACGCCCTCGGCGGCGGCCGATGCGGCAGGGGAGCTGGGCGCTGCCGGCGGCAGCCTGTCTCCCGACGGTGCGGCCGCAGCGACGACAAGCGCTGCCGCCGCCGCCGCCGCGCCGCTTCGGCCCGCGGCCTCGGGAGCAAGGCCGGGCGGCGCGACCCGCGCCGCCGCCGCCGCTGCCCCGCCGTCCGCGTCCGCCGCTGCCGCCGCCGCGGCCACCTCCTACATGCGCTACGCGGGCGAGTACGTCCTCCCCGCCACTCAGCTCCCCTACATCCCCCAGGGCCCTGCCGTCTGGCGCATCTCGTGCCGCCCGGCCGCCGGCGCGCCGCCGCCGCCCGCCGGCGAGTCCCCGGCCGCCGCCGCCGCCGCCGCCGCCGCCGAAAACCTGGCGGCCGCCGTCGGCCACCTGCTCCGCGAGCCGCTCGAGCGCCGGTCGCGCGGGCACGCCGCGGCGCAGGCGGCGGCCAAGCTCGCCTCGGGCTTGGTGTCGACGGTGTGGCACGTGCTGGACGACACGGTCGTGGCCCCCGCGCTCGCGTCGTACCTCGAGCGCGAGAGGGAGGAGCGCGAGGCGCGGCAGCGGCGGCGCGAGGAGGGCGAGCAGCAGCGGCAGCGGGAGCGGGAGCAGAGGCGGCAGGCGCAGGAGCAGCAGCAGCAGCAGCAGCAGCATGAGCAGGTGCGGCAGGCGCAGGACCAGGAGCGCGCGCTGCAGCAGCGTCGATGAGTGTGGCTCCGCACAACCCCCCCCCCCCACCCCGCATTTCGTGCCCACCTGCGAGCGCGAAAGAACGAACAGCCGCCGCCGCCGCAAAGAGGGACGACAAAACGACTGCGATTTGCCCTCTCTGTTTTGTGCACGAGTTTTTTATGTTGCGTTTCAAAAGGATGAATCCCTCATAGTCTTATAGAGCTCTCTCTCCACGATCGCGCGTCACCCGAGCAGCTCGCGCACGCGCAGCGGGCGCTTCACCGCGTTGGTGTAGCCCTCGTTGTAGGCAAAGAGCGCCACGTGCGAGGCGGCGCTGGGCGCCTTGAGCCCGCCGCCGCCGCCGCCCGCCGCGCCCCCGCCCGCCGCCGCCGCCCCTCCTCCCGCTGCCGCCCCGCCGCGCTGCTGCTGCCCCTTTTGCCGCTTGAGCTGGTCGAGCCAGTTGAGGCGGCGCGGCGCGCGCGGCGCGCCGTCGCCGTCCGCGCCGCCCGGCCCGTTGGCCGGGCGCTTGCCGCCCGCGCGCGGGGGCATGACGCCGCCGCCCGTGCCCGTCGCGCCGCGGACGGCCGCCGCCACACTGGCGGCCGCCGGCGCGCCGGCCCCCCCGGACGCGCCCGCCGCCCCTCCTTCGCAGCCGCCCGCGGTGGCCCCCCCCCCGGCGCCAAAGCGGCTCGCCTCGGACCGACGCATGGCCTCGCCCTGCGCCGCGCGCGCCAGGGCCTGCCGCACGGCCACGGGCACCTCGGCGCGGCCGTACGGATCCGGCAGCCCGTCGTAGCGGTGGAGCAGGTCGAGCGGCGGCGACAGCGGCGCGGGGCGGTGCAAAGACGCGAGCGCGTCGGCCGCCGACAGAGGGCCGCCGCGCTCCCGCTGCTGGTGCTGCTGGTGCTGCCCGTACCTCCCCCCTCCCCCTCCTCCTGCTCCTCCTCCACCGCCGCCCCAGCCGCCCGGCCCCACCAGCGCCGCGCCCTCGGTCAGCGCCTGCCCGCTCAGCGCGTACGACACGCCCGCGGACACCATCACGAGCGCGAGCTGGCGGGCGAGCGCCGCCTCGGCCGGCGTCCACAGCGCCGGCGCCACGGGGCGCAGCGCCGCCGGCCGCAGCATGGCGCGCAGCGCGTGCAGCAGGTCGTGGCACGCCGCGCCCGCCGCGCCGCCGCCGCCGCCGCCGCTGGTGCCGCCGGCCAGGGCCCCGCGCACCGTCTCGGGCGCGGCGCGCGCCACCCAGGACCGCAGCATCGCGTGTGCAGCGGCCGCGCGCCGCGCCGCGTCGGCGCCCGCGCGCGGCCACTGCAGCGCCCCAAACCCGGGCGCGGCCGCCGCCACGCCGCCCGCGCCCAGGGCGCCGCGCTGCCTGCGCGCGCCGGCCGCCACGCTCGCGCCGATCAGGCACGCGGGGACGTAGGCCATCAGGGACATGGCGTCGGCGCCCCCGCCGCCCGAGCCCCGCCGCGAGCGCGCGCCGAGACCCTCGGCCAGCGACAGCGCCTCGGCGGCGGCAGCGCACCCCCTCATGTCTACGTCCAGCTGCCTGAGCTCGTGCAGGTTCTCCTGCAGGGCGGCGGCGAGCAGGTCGTCGTCGCCAAAGTCCATGAGGGCCGAGTGGAGGCGGGCGACCTCGGAGGGGCGGGCGCGGGCGGCGGCGGCGGCGACGGCGGCAGCCTTGGCGGCGGCGGCGGCCTTGGCGCCGCCGGCAAACGCGCGGCCGCCGCCGCCGCCGCCCATCGCCGGCAGCGCCAGCCCTGCTCCTCCCGCTCCGCCGCCTGTGCCGCCGACGCCGCCAATCGGGCCGACGCCGAGGAGCAGGTCCTGCATGACGGCCATGGCCGAGACGGCGATGTCCTTCTGGCCGAGCGGGAGGGCCGCCACCTCGGACGCGCGCAGCGGGCGCCTGTCGTCAAGGCCGCCGCCGCCGCCGCCGCCGCTGCCGCGCCCGTCCGCGCCCGCCGCGCCCGCCGGCCGCCGCCGCCGCGACGCCAGCAGCTGCAGCACGTTGAGGCACGCGCGGATGTCGCACTGCGTGCGCTCGGCCAGCAGGTGCAGCGCCGCGCGCTCCACGGCGAACCCCTCGGCGCGGCACACGGCCGCGAGGCGCTCCACCAGCCGCTCCTGCGGCGGCGGGCGGAAGTGGACGACGCGCGCGCGCTCGCGCAGCGGCCGCAGCGCCGGCGCGTGCAGGTCGTTGCACAGGCAGACCACGGGCCTGCCGAGGGGGGCGTGGGAGCGGGCGCCGCGGGCGCCGCCGCCGCGCCTCTTGGCGTTGGCGGCGGCGGGGCGGGCGCCCTCGCCGCCGTCGTCGTCGCTGCCGCTGCCGCTGGCGGCGCCGCCGTCACCGCCGCCGCCGTCGCCGCCGGCCTTGTTGCCGCCGCCGCCTGCGCGCCCGCCCTTGCGCCCCGCGCCGCCGCCGCCGCCGCCCGTCCCCAGCACCAGCCTGAGCAGCGCCGCCACCGCGCTGTGCCCCTCGGCCCCACCCGTCGCGCCGTCCACCTCATCCACCACGATCAGGTTGGGCCGCCGCGCCGGGTCGAGCGCCGCGCTCATCTCGGCGGCGTCGCGCACGCGCCTAGTCAGCGCCGCCGCCGAGCGGTCGTCCGACGCGTTGATCTCGAGCGGGCGGTAGCCGCAGTGGCGCGCGACCACGTGCGCGAGGGTGGTCTTGCCGGTGCCGGGCGCGCCCGCGACCAGGAGGAGGCGGGCCTCGGGGGCGCCGTCGGGCGCGAGCGGCTCGGCCGAGGCGTCGTGGCCGCCGCCGCCGCCCAAGCCGCCCAAGCCTCCGCCGCCGCCGCCTCCCGCGGCGCTTTGGCGGCCAAACACGCGCCCGTCCCACGCTTTGACCCACCGGGCGACCTCGCGGTTGGTGCGCTCGTCGGACAGGAGCTGCGGGAAGCCCCTGGGCGCGTGCTTGTCCACCCATAGGAGGTTCTGGTCGGCCCGGTCGTCCCCCCCCATGGCGCCCCCCTTGGCGCCGCCGCCGCGCCCTCCGGCCGCCGCCGCCGCCGCCGCCTCGGCAGACGCGTCGGCCGCCGAGGACGCCCGCCCGCGCCGCTGCTGCTCCCGCTGTTGCTGCTGCAGCCGCAGGGCGCGCGCGACCTCCTCGCCCGCCGCGCGCTCCGCCTCCGCGACGGCCTCGCGCATCTCGGCCTCCTCCACGCGCCGCAGGAGCTCCGAGATCGGCGCCGACAGCAGCACGCGACCCACTTGCCTCTCGCGCCGGCGCGCCCGGGCAGCCGCCTGGGCCTCATCCGCCGCCGCGCTCGTGCCCGCCGCCGCCGCGCCCTCGCGCGCCTCCTCCTCCTCCTCGTCCTCCCCCAGCTCGTCCTCCTCCTCCTCGTCGTCATCGTCCAGGCCCTCCAGCGGCAGCACGCGGCAGTAGACGCGCGTGCCGTCCGCGCACGTGACGGGCATGATCGCCGCCGCCCCCGCGCCGCCGCCGCCGCCGCCGCCGCCGCCGCCGCCGCCGCCGCCGCCCCGCGCCGCCGCCGTAGGCACCTCGTGCGCCAGCCTGCGCGGCCGGCGCGCCGGGTCGGCGGCCCGGGCGCGCAGGCGCTCGCGCGCGGCGACGGCATCGGCGCCACAGGCCGGGGCGTCGAGGGAGCGGATGGTGACGGGCTTGATGGCCGGGAGGGCGGCCTCGGCGGCGGCGTCGGCCCCTGCGTCGGCGCCGTCGGCGTCGGCGGCGGCCTCGGCCGGGCGGTCGCCGCGCTGCCCGGCGGCCCCCCTCGGGGTCGAGGCGGCGGCAGCGCCCTTGCCGGCGGCGAAGACGCGCGCGCCCTCTTCCTCGTCCTGCCAGGCGTCGTCGAACAGCTCGTCCAACTCGGCGTCGAGGTCGATGACGACAGGCCGGCGGGCCGCGCCGTGCGGGGGCGCGGCGGCGGCGGCGCCGCCGCCGCCGGCGGCCGCGCCGTAGCCAAACGCGTCGTGGCGGGGCGAGCGGCCGCCCGCCGCCGCCTCGGCCGCGCGGCGCGTGGCCAGGCGCAGCTCCGAGCGCTGCAGGCGCTCGAGCGCCTCCACCTCCTCCTCCATCAGCGGCAGGCGGACGTTGCCGCCGCGGGGCGAGGCGCCGGGCGTCCGGTCGCCGGCGCCGGCGCCGGCGCCGGCCGTGGCGCCGGGCCCCTCGGTCGCCAGCATGTGCTCGAGCTCCTCGTCCAGGTCCCACTCCATCTCCGCGTCGTCATGGCGGCGGCCGGACCGGGGAGAGTGTCCCGGGCCGGGCGCCCGCGCGGCCGCCTCGACGGTCGCCGAGGGGTTCGCCGCGACGGAAGGGCGCGGGCGGGGCGGCGGGGGCGCCATAGGCAGGCGGTCGCTCGTCGGGCGCGGCGCCTGCTGCTGCTGTTGCGGGTGCTGGTGGTGGCGTCGCCCCTGATCCTCGTCCTGATGCTGCTGCTGCTGCTGCACGGTTGTCGCGCCAGACGCGGCGGGGACTGGCGCCAGCGGCTGCTGGCGGGCCGGGGGGCGCAAGGCAAGGCCGCCGCCGTCGCCGCCGCCGTCGTCGTCGTCGTCATCGTCGTCGAGGTGGTGGTCCCGCGCGCGCGCCGGCCGGTCGAGGGCCTGTGATGGCTCGTCGACCATCGCCAGCAGCTGCGTCTCGCGCAGGGTGAACTCGGGCAACGTCTCGGAGCCGTCGGCGGCGGCGGCGGTGGCGGCCGTCGCGGTCGTGGCGGCCGGGCACGCGTCGGCGGCGGCGGCGTCGACGCACGACTGCGGCCGCTGCGGCTGCTGCTGCTGCTGCTGCTGCTCGGACGCGGGCAGGTCGTCGCCGTAGTCGCCCGGACACGTCTCGGCCAGCCTGAGCAGCTCGGCGTCCTCGTCGTCCAGGTACTGCGGGCCGCTGCCGTCCGCGGCGTCGGCGTCGGCGTCGGCGTCGGCCGCCGCGTCTGTCGCCGCCAAGGGTGCAATGGGGAGGCTGCCCGCTCCGCCATCGTCCCAAGCTCGTTCTGCTGCTTCCTCTGGTGCTCGCGGCTCGCCGTCGTCTTCTTCCGGCTCGAGCGCGGGGCGCGACAGGTCGATCGACGCGGCAAACTCTCCTCCTGCTGCTTGTTCGTCGTCCTCATCTTGCGGGCGCCGCTGCTGCTTGCGCTTGGGCGGCGGCGACCGATGACCGCCCTCGGCCGCGTGGCTTCCACCTGCCTCGTCGCCCGCCATGCTCTGGTTGGCGATTGGTTTTGAAGTGAGGGACTTTTGAATTTGGGGTTTGCAGCGGGTGCTCGGTTCTCGTGCAGGAGGTTGTCTCTGACGGGTCTGCTTATGGTACAAGTGTCGACTCTAATCATGAGAATGCCCTCGGCATAAACCGTGAAGGAGACGACCTTTTGGTCGAAAACGAAAATCCCGACGCCAAAAAACATGGTGCGCGCTCGCCGCGTGTCGGCGAGAAAGGTTTCTTTCCACGCCAAAACAGGCCGCCAAACTGCACAATTCCGCGTCAAATGTTCTTCCGTGATCACAACTGCGGCGTTCCGTTTCAAGCAATGAATTGTTGCGCGCGGCCACCAGTCGTCGCCGAAACAGCACTCCTCCTCTTCTGCTCCCCTTGCTCCTCCTTCCCGCCGCACCCGCCGCACCACTACCCCTCCCGCCCTCCCATGCGGCGAGCGGTGCAAACAGCAGCAGCCACGGCGCTGAGGCGACCACCGGCTGGGGCCCTGAGCACCGCCTTGCCGCTTGCTCGGCGACGGCGGGCCGTCCATGCGTCGTCGTCGTCGTCGTCGTCGTTCGCCGCCAACGCCAGCACCAACGACGCTGCCGCCGCCGCCGAAACCGGCAAAGACCCGCGCACCGCCCCCTTTCTGCTGACGCTCGAGCGGTCCGTCGGCGCGCGCGGGCCCGCGGCCGACGCGCCCCTGTGCGCCACGGGCGCGTTCAGCGCCGAGGTCGCACCGGACCTGCCCTTCGCCACGACCTGGGGCGGCCTTGGGCGCGCGGCCGAGCGGCGCGCGCGGGGCGCGCTGGCTGCCCTCTCGCTGTCCGGGCGGGGCGGCGGCGGCGGCGCGCCCGGCGGCGAGCGCACGCGCGAGCTAACCAACCCGGTGGTCGGGCAGGGCGACCATTCGGCGTGGCGCGTGACGACCGTGGCGGTGCAGCTGCGCTCGCTCGAGGAGCTCGAGGGCAGGCTGCTGTCCGCGGCGGGCGGGCGGCTGCTGGGGCCGCCGCCGCCGCCGCCGCCGCCCGCCTCGCGCCTGGGCGGCGCCGCCGACGCGCTCCTGGTCCTATCCGGCAGCCACCCGCTCCGGTCCATCCCCCCGCTAGCCGCGGCCATCGCGGGCGCCCGGCTGGACAGCGTCGACCTCTTGCGCGCGGCCGCGCGCCTGCGCGACGACCCACAGCTGGCCGGCGGCGACAGCGACGGCGGCGGCGGCGGCGGCGGCGGCGGTGGGAGCACGGGCGCAGGCGGTGGCCGCCGCCGCCGCCTGCCGCCGGGCCTGGCGCTGTGGGCGGTGGCCAACCCCGTCACGGAGCGGGACGCGGCGCGCGCGGCGGCCAAGGCCGCGGCAGGGGCCGAGGCGCTGCTGACGCAGCCGCCGCTGGACTGGGGCGCGTTCGAGCGTTGGCTGGCGGACGCGCGGCGGCGGGGGCTCGGCGGCGGGGACGGGGCGACCGGGGCGGCAGCAGCAGCGGCAGGCGCGCAGGGCGACGGCGGCAACGGCGGCGGCGGCGGCGGCGGCAGCAGCCTCCCGCCTCCCGCCGGCTCGGCGCGCCTCGTCGTCGGCTTCCCCGCCCTCTCCTCCTCCGCCAACGCGCGCTTCTGGCTCGAGCTGTGCGGCGCCCCGCGCGACGGCCCCGCCGCCGCCGTCGTCCGCGAGTTCTCGGCGGCCGAGGCGCGGCTCGGCGGCGCGGCGTCGGCCGACTTCCAGGGCTGGGCGCTCGAGTGGAACCGCGCGCTCGCGCGGCGGCTGGTGGGCATGCCCGGGGTGGGGGGACTGCACGTGATGCCCGTGACCGGGGCGGGCAAGCGGATGGTGCTGGCGCTGCTGGCCGAGGGGTCGCTGGGAGGATGCGGCGGCGGCGGCTAGGCGGCGGCGGCGACGGCGGCACGCGCGTGCGCTGCGCCTCGGCCGGAGCGCTCGCCACGGCGACCGCGTCCACGTCGGCGTCGCCGACCGTCTCGAAGAGGAGCGGCACGTCGGGCGTGCGCACGCGGACCGAGGCGGGCGCGCCGGCCGGCAGCGCCAGCGGCATGCCGTCGAACGACCTGAGGCCCCCCTCCCCAGGCGAAAGGAGCCGAGCGCAATCACGGGCCGTGAGAAGACGGCCGTCAGGGTCGCCCGGTCGCCGTCGAGGGCGAGCGCCGCGTCGCCGCTCTCGCCGCCGCGGGACAACAGGCCCGCGGGGGTGGCGGCCACGGGGGTAGGGGGCAAGGAGGCGGCGGATGACGCTCGAGCGATTTCGCGTAACATTCGGTGTGTCTAAGGCGGTCTCTAATTCTCCAGTGGGTTGATGGCAAAAGCCAAGATGAGGAATGGGGAGTCCAATGAGCTGATTCGTCAGGGGGGCGTGAGGGCAAGAAATTTGGGGGCGGGGGCGCGAGGCGACTGCAAACGCAAAGGAAAGGGTGGGGGTCCGGCGCGTGCGTGCGGGCGGCGTCCGGTAGAAATGTGTGTGTGTGTGTGTGCGCGCGCGCGCGCGTGTGTACAAATAATGGGGCACGGAGTGTGGGGGTGGTGTACAAGATATCGCGCATCGAAGGAAAAAGAGAGCGACGGGGACTGGAGTCGAACGAGTCGGCGGCGCATGCGTGCGTGCGTGTGGCTCCGCCTCGGCGCGTCGTCGTCGTCCCCCGTCGTTCATTTTCCGTCGTCGTCGTCGTCGTCGGAGGAGGCAACCGGGGGGGGGTCCGAAGGAGAGGAGGAGGAGAGCACCTCGGCCAGCAGCGCCTCCCACTGCCTCGCGGGCCCCTCCTCCCACGACACGGCGCGCGCCATCCCCGCCACGCGGCGCGACGCGTACGCGGCCGTGCCGTACTCGCCGACGGCCGACGCCAGCCCGCCCGCCAGCGCGGCGACCGCGCGCCGAAAGTCGGGCGCGGCCCGCGCGGCCGCCGCGGCCGCCGGCGCCTGCGCGCCCGGCGGCGTCGGTGGCGCGGCCGGCGGCGCCTCGAACGTGTAGCCCACGTCCGCGGTGACGATGTCCACGAGGCCGCCCGTGCGCGCGGCGACGGGCGGGCAGCCGTACCGCAGCGCGGCCAGCGCGACCAGGCCGCACGGCTCGAAGCGGCTGGGCACGACCAGGTAGTCGGCAGCAGCCAGCAGCAGGTGCGCCAGCGGCTCGCTGAACTCTGGCACGCCGGCGGCGCGGCCCGGGTAGCGGCGGGCGAGGGAGCCGACGACGCCCTCCGTCCAGGGCTGGCCGCGGCCGAGCACGACGAGCTGCATGCGCGGGGGGTCGCCGCCGGGGGTGGAGGACGGCGGAGGGGAGGAGGGAGGGAGGGCGTCGTCGCCGGCGTCGTCGCTCGAGGCAGCGGTGGCGGCGGCGGCAGAGGAAACGGTCCGTCCGTCGGGCCCTGTGCTCGGCTCGCCGAGCAGGGCCGGGAGCGCGGCCAGCAGCACGTCGACGCCCTTTTGCGACTCGAAGCGGCCGATGTACGCGACCAGGGGGACGCGAGCGCTGGCGGCGGCGGCGTCGTCGCCGCCGCTGCCGCCGCCGCCGGTGCCGCCCGGCCCCTCGCCTGGCAAGGGGAGGAGGCCCAGGCGGCGCCGCAGCAGGAGCTTTGCCGCCGCCTTGCCCTCGGCGGCGGTCTCTGCCGTGAAGCGCGCGGCGGCCGGGAGCATCGGGTCGGTGCTGGGGTCCCACGCCTCGGCGTCGAGGCCGTTGAGGATGCCGGCCACGCCGCGCGCGCGCAGGACCACGGCCACGTCGCGGGGCAGGCCGCTCGGCCCCACCGGCCCGCCCTCCGCCTCTGCCAGGGCGGCGGCGACGGCGGCGGCCACCGCGGCGTCCGAGCCCGCGGCCGCGGCCTCCGAACCCAGGCCCGCCAGCTCGCGCGCGTACTCCGGGCTGACCGTGACGACGGCGTCGGCGGCGAGGAGGCCGCCGCGCAGCCAATTGACGCGGGCGGCAGGGGCGGGGGCAGGGGCAGGGGCCGAGGTGGCAGGTGGGGCCGAGGCCGCGGCGGCAGGGGCGCCGTCGCCGGGCTGCTGCTGCTTCTCCTCCTCTTGCTGCTGCCGCTGCTGCGCCTCTTGGGCGGGCGGCGGGTCGTCGGCCGGCCCGGGCGCCCCAGGCGCGCCGATCAGGCCGCGCATCGCCGCGCGGAGCGTTTCCATGGCGCAGGCCAAGGCCCGCTGCGCACTGGCGACGGGGCCGGCGCCCGCGGGCGGAGCGCCCTTGCCGGTGGCGGTGCCGTCGAAGACTGGCGCGGCCTTGTCCGGAAGGCCCAGGCGGCGCACGTCGGCTCCCGGGCCGGTGCCAAACTCGCCCTGGTACCCACCGTTGTGCACGGCCATGACGACGCGCGCGCCGGCGAGCAGGCGGCCGAACAGGCGCTGGACTGCCTGCAGGGGCGGCAGAGGCGCGTCGTCGTCGCTGCCGCCGTCGCCCTCGGGCGGCGGCGGCTGCGCGGCGGGGGCGGCCCGAGTGGCGCCGTCTTCGTCGGCCGCCGGCGAGCCGCGGGTGGAGGGCCGCTCCGGGCGCAGGAGGGAGCGCAGGCGCGCCATGGCCTGGCCCAGCTCGGCCTCGGCGGCGGCGAGCTCCGCGGCCTCGGCGGCAAAGGCGGCGAGCTGCTGCTGCCGGCGCCGCTGCTGCGGCGGCAGCGCCGACGGCGGCGGCCGGGCGCCCCCCGCCACTTCGGGGGGGGCGATCCCGGACGACGGCTCGGCGGCGCCCTCGGCAAGCGCGGCGCGGACCAAGGACGCCAGGCGCGGGTCGAACACGGACACGGCGTAGTCGCTCGTGGCGGCGAGCAGCGCGTCGGCGGCGGCGCCCACCGCTTGCGGCCGCGCCTCTTGCTGCGGCGGCGCCCCCTCCTGCTGCTGTTGTGGCTGCTGCTGCTGTTGCTGCTGCTCCTGCTGCTGCTGCTGCTGTTGTGGCTGCTGCTGTTGCTGCTGTTGCTGCTGCTGCTGCTGCTGCTGCTCCTGCTGTTGCTGCTGCTGGTCAGTGGTCGCTGCCGCTGCTGCTGCTGTCGCTGAGATACCTGCTGCGATGACGGGCTCCGAGTCAGTGGAGGCCGGTGCTGCTGCCGCCGCGTCTGCTGCAGCCGCGGCGGCCGCTGATTTGGCCGCTGCCGCGGCCGCTGCTGTTGTTGGGGCGGTGGCGGTGGCGGTCGAGTCACCGAGGAGGCCCGCCGGCGCTGCCATCGGCCCTTGCCACTGCTGCTGCTGCTGCTGCTGCTGCTGCTCCTCTGATGCCGCGGCGCCCGCCACCCCGTCATAGGGACGGCCGGGAGCGGCGGCGGCGGCGGCGGCGCCAGGGACGGACGCGCCAGCGACGGCCTCGGCAGCGGGGACGGGCGAGGGAGCGGCGTCAACCGCAGCAGCGGCGGGGGCGGCAACGGCGGCGGCGGCGGCCGCGACCGCGCTCGGACCCCTGCCGCTGCCGCCCCCGACCTCGTCATTTTCGCCCTCGTCCTTTTCGCCCGCCGCCGCCGCCGCCGCGCCCGCCGCCGCCGCCGGGCCCGCCGCCGCCGCCGCAGTGGCAGCATCAGCAGCAGCAGCCCCCTCGCGGTACGCGTCCAGCCAGTGCGGCAGAGGGCCGCACGGCCAGTCGTTGCCCACGAACAGGATGCGCGGGTCGTAGCCGTCCGCGTCGCCGTCGGGCGGGGCCGCAGGCGCCGGCACCGCCGACGGCACAGACGCCGACGGCGGGTCAGCCGCCGCCGCCGCCGCCGCCGCCGCCGCCGACGCCGCAGACAGCCGGAGCGCCGCGTCGCGCCGCCTCGCCGCCGCCTTGGCGTCCAGCAGCGCGGCGAGCACGCGCGCGCGCGTGTCCGGCGACGCGCTGCCCTCGCTGGGGCCTTCGAGGGCGGCGACTAAGGGCGGCGGGCGCACGACGAGGCCGTCGACCACCCGCAGCGGCAGCGAGGGGCGCGCGCGGGCCTCGGCGCGCGCGTCGCCCGGCGCGCGGCCGCCGAGCAGGCGCCGCAGGGTGGCGCCCTCCTCGTCGGTCAGCGGGAGGCCGGCGGCGCGGGGGTCGTCGCCGCCGCCACCGCCGCCGCCCGGCGCCCCCCCGGCGGGCCACAGCAGGATGGGCGCGGCCAGGGCCGCCTGGCACAGCACGCTGTAGGCGGCCGCCAGGTCGGCGCGGCCGCCACCGCCGCCGCCGCCGCCGCCAGACCCAATGCCGTGGCCGTCGCCGCCGCCGCCGCCAAAGGGGGCGCCGCCGCCGCCGCCCTCGCCCGCCTCGAGGTACGTGTAGACGCGGTCGGGCGAGCGGTCGTCGTGGTCGGGCGCGCGGTAGAGGGCGTGGTCGACGAAAACGCGGTCGACGCGGCCGCGGGCGTCGCGCGCGAGGTACAGGCGGGCAAAGCGGGGGTCGCGAGGCATGGGCGGCGCGGGCGGCAGGGGTGGCGGGGCGGCAAAGGCGACGGCGGGGGGCGCGTCGGCGGCGGCGGCGGCGGCAGGGACGGCAGCTCGCTCAGCTGCGGCCGTCATTGCCGCCGCCCTCTGCCCCTTTCTGTCTCGCCGCCGGGCCTTGCTGCCCCCCGGGGTCGCCGCCGACGCCAAGGCCGTCGCCACGACGCTGCGCTCGGCCGCCGCCGCGCGCTGCTCGTCCGCGCGCCGCGCGCGCGCCAGCGCCGCCGCCCGCTCGAGCGCGGCCCGCGCCCACTCCTGCACGTCGCGCTCGTACGCGCGCACCGCCTCCTCCGGCACGGCCACGGGCAGCTCCAGGCCCGTGTCCACCGCGTCGCCGTAGGACGCGTAGCGCGGCGCGACGGTCATCACGCGGTGGCCCCGCGTCGCCAGAGCGCGCGGGAGCGCCGACACGACGTCGGCGAGCCCTCCGACCTGCGACCACGGGGCGCACTCGGTCGCGACGAAGACGACCTGGTCGAGGGGGTTGTTGGTTATTGGTTTTGTTCAGGTGGATGCGTGCGTGTGATTGGGCGGGTGAGGGGTACGGCGCGCGCGGAGGAGCAAGGTGCGTCGTCGATCGAGGAGGGGGGGGTTGACGACGCAGCGCGACGCTGCGTGCGTTTCCGATTGAATGATCGTTCAACGAGTCAGCTCCAAAAAAGCAAGCAGCAAGAGAAGGGGAGACACACCTGCATCATCGGCGCGGTGCTGGTGGTGGTGCTGGTGGCCGCCGTCAGGGTCCTCGGGTGGGCGCGCGCGCGCGGGGTGAGCTTTGCGGACGCCCGCCACCCCAAGGCTGGACGCGGCCGGCGGGCCAGCTGCATCCAGGGTGCGTGGGAGTGTCAGCCGGCCCCTCGGCCCTTGGCTCGTGCGGCGCCCGTGCTGCTGCTCTCCATTGGGCGGGGTGGTGCTGGTGGTGGCGTCAAGGGAAGAGGAGAAACACTCGGAGCTTCCAATTGAATGCAGGTAGCAGCGGCACGAGGTCGTGTCGCCGCGTTGCTGTCTCGATGTCAGAGCGGCGGCGGCTGAGGCAAACGCGACGCCGAACGCGCTTCTGTGGCTCGTCCAGGGGTGGCACGTTTGGGGCGTGTTGTCGAGACGCCGCGACGTCGCCCGCAGAGTGTGATCTGCAACGCCGGCAACGCATGTGCGATTGCGTGGGCCTGTGCTCGTGGAAAACTGCGCGGCGGCGGGGGTGGAAAAAAAAGGAGCGAAACGACGGGCGCCGCGAGACGACGCGACGGGCGGGGGAGGCGCGCCGACGCGACGCGACGGAGCCCGCTCTCTTGAAGGTGCTCTCTTCCGCATTCTTCTCCTGTCGGATCACCCGGTTGCCACGCGACTACCTGTACCAAGACCGCATTGTTTGAAGACCGCATTGACGCTGCCATTCGCATCTCTTTCGCGCAAAGTGTCGACGGGGACGAGAACAGGCCCTTTGAGGCCTTGATCTCCGCGTGCGTATTTTGCTCACTCGCTGCGCAGAAGACCTCGGTCAGAGGTCCGTCTGCTCCCGCTGTCGCATCAGCACGACATGACTGGCCGGCGCTGTCGGCGTTGGCGCCCGAACAAACGAGTGCGCGCTGCCGTTCACCCGACCGCGCGCCGACGCTCGCCCGCTCATGATCGTGAGCGGCGATCGTGCTCCCTCACCCGCTCACACCGCTCACTCCGCCCGCACAAAAAAACCCAAGCACAGCCGCGACGTCCGACTGCTGTCCCAACCTCCGACGACCATGGCCGCCGCCAGCGCCGGCACCATCGCCGACCCGTACGCGTCCCTGCCGGGCGTCGCCGCGCGGCGCCCCGAGGCCACCCGCGGCTTCATTTTCCAACAAACCATGCTGCGCATCCGCGACCCGGGGCCGTCGCTGGCCTTTTACACAGAGACGCTGGGCATGACGCTCGCGCTCAAGCTCGACTTTCCCGACATGGCCTTCTCGCTTTATTTCTTGGCCTTCGTCGACGACCCGGCCGCGCAAATTCCCTCCGACCCAAAACAGCGCGCGGCGTGGGTGTTCCGGCAGCCGGCCGTCCTCGAGCTGACGCACAACCACGGCACCGAGGCGGCGGGGTCGGATTTCGCGGGGTACAAGAGCGGCAACGAGCCCGAGGCAAGGGGATTCGGCCACATCGGCCTGAGCGTGCCGGACGTGGCGGCCGCGTGCGAGCGCTTTGAAAAAATGGGCGTGGCGTTTGTCAAGCGGCCCGACGAGGGCGCGATGAAGGGCCTGGCCTTCGTCAAGGACCCCGACGGCTACTGGGTCGAGATCCTGAACGCGGACACGACCGCGCAGTACGCGCGGTGAGGGAAAAGACACGGGCGGGCAAAAACATAGCGTTGATTGTTTTTCAGACGCGAAAGCGCCCGCGCTCGCGCGCCGCCTTTTCCGCTCTCTCTCTCTCTCTCCTTCTCTCTACGCCACAAACAGCACGAAGAACAGCACGAACGCCAGCAGGACCCCGAACACCTTCATGACCAGCCACCGGTTGGTCGACACCGTCGCCAGGTACCGCATCAGCTGCGCCTTGGCCGCGTCCACGTTGCCCAGCGCCTCGTCCACGTTCTCGTCGATGCGGCGCGTCATCTCCCCCTGCGCGTGAACCATCTCGGCCAGCTGCGTGAAGATCGTCCCCAGCTCCACGATGGTGGTCTCGACGTTGTGCAGGGCCTCGGCGCGGGAGGAGAGGTAGCCGTCCTGCTGCTGGGGGGCGAGGGCGAGCTGCTGCTGCAGGTAGCCGCCGCCGCCGCCGCCGGGCGCGCCGCCGCCGCCGCCGCCGCCAAAGAGGGCGGCGGCCGAGGGCGGCGGCGGCCCCGGCGGCGATGCCCCTGCTATTCCTCCTCCTGCTGCTGCTGGTCCCCCGAGCCCCAGGCCGCCGCCAGCCCCGCCGAACGCGCCGCCCGCACCCATCGGCCCGCCCCCAAACGGCCCCCCGCCCGACGGCCCGGCCGCGCCCGCCGCCCCCGCCCCCGCCGCCGCCGCCGCCCCCAGCAGCGGCGCCCGCTCCGCCGTCGAAGAGAACAGCGCCCGCCGCTCCGAGTCTGCGCGCACCGTCTCCGTGCGCGCCGTCAGCACGTCCTTGAACTCGAGGGTCGCGTCCTTCAGCCGCCCGTTGAGCGCCTCGACTACCGTCTGGCTGTGCTGCGCGCTCTGCCGGTTGTCCGCCGCGATGCCGCGCCGCCCGAGCGCCTGCAGCTCCCGAACGCCGGCGTTTAGCGCCTGGATGTCGCCCTTGATGGCGCCCGTGAGCTCGTCGATCTCGCGCGTGGGGTCGTCGAAGGCGCTGGTGCGCTTGGCCAGGGCGGCGAGGCGCTGCAGCTTGGCCGAGGTGCGGTGGATGGCGAGGCCGAGGGCCGAGGCGCGGCGCGCAAACTCGGAGCGCTGGGCGACGGCCGCGCGCGCGGCGCCGCCTCCGCCTCCGGCTCCGCCGCCGCCGCCGCCGCCGCCGCTGCCGCCGCCGCCGCCCGAGGGGGGCGCCCCTGCTCCTCCGCCCGGTCCCCCGGAGCTGTAGTAGGCCGCGGCGCCTGGCGGGGGTTTGCCGCCTGTGTTTTAGTGGGGGGGGAGGGGGGAGAAGGGGGTGCAAAGACCGGCGGCGGCTGTGAGAGAGCGAGCGAGCGAGCGACGAACCGACGGGGGGGACAGCGCGCGCGTTTGGCGGCGGCGGCGGACGGCGGCGGCGCGCTCTCGACCGACGGCGGACTAACGCACCATTCTGCCCGGATGTCGATGCTCCCGCGGCAGCCTGCTTGTTGTTGTTGTGGGTGGTGGTGATGGTGGAGAGACGAGAGCGAGTGAGGGGAAGCGAGCGTTTGGTGTTGAGAGACGGGAGGAGGAAGAAGAAGCGACTTCAAACGCACCTGCAACCGCTCGACCAGCGCCGAAAACTCGGTCGTTCGGTCCCGCACGCTGGCGGGCGGCGCGCCGCCGTACATTGCGCCACCGCTATCCCACGCGCGCGCGCTATCCCACGCGCGCGCGCTTCCCGAGTTTCGCCGGATGTGCAAAAGGAGGGGTCACAGCAGTTTGGTGCGCGTCTAGCGTGGTGGTCCTTCTTGTGAGTGTGTGTCTTGGCTAGCGCGGCCGGTGAGTGCACGTGTAGATAGAGAGGGCGAGAAATAGCGTTGTCAATGTGTGTGGCGATCGCGTGCGCATGCGCATGCGCCCCTTTGCTCTTTGCTTTTGTCGTGCGGCGACGCCGGAGCAAGCGACGCCAACGCTTCGTCTCGTCCCGGTTCTCGGGGTTTCCAAACCCGCTGCTGAGATAAGACAGAAGATTTTGCAGATTTGACAACAGCAAGAGGGTCGCTCAATCAGGGGAGGGTTGTAGTTTTCGTCGGACGGATAGGGTTGTCTGAAGCACGGCGAAAATTAGACGAAACGGGGCGAAACAACGGGAGCGGACGTGCGCAAGAGCCCGAGGCCGGACGCGCGCGCCCTCGCCCTCCCTCCCTCTCGCCCTCTCTCTCGCCTCTTTTCCTCTAGTCCTCGGGAAAGACCTCCCTCTCACGCGTCATCAAAACCCGATGCGCTTCCCCGGCTCGGGGTTGATGTGCGGCAGCGCCGGGTCGTCCGAGTCCAGGTCGTCCAGCGGCACGAGCTCCTTGGCGTACAGCTGCGAGTTGCGCGAGGGGTCGACCCTGGCGCGCCGCGCCTCGGGCAGCAGCTCGCTCGACCAGGCGGCGCCGGCCAGCCTGAAGTCGCGCGCCATGAACCAATCCGCCGTGCGCGTGGTCAGCAGCACCAGGCGCTGCACACCCTGGGCCCGGGCCTCCTGCTCCGCGTAGTCGAGCAAGGAGTCGCCCCGGCCCGAGCCGCGGTACGCCGGGTCGACGCAGAACGCGCCGATCTCGGCGACGCGCCGGCCGTCGACGGGCGCCTCGCCCAGCGGCAGCAGCAGGACGCAGCCCATGGCGCGGCTCTCTCGCTCGAGCACCACAAAGTGCGGCACCAGGGCGCGCAGCTCCTCGCGGGTGCGCGCCACCAGCACGCCCGCCGCCTCCAGGGGCGCGAGCAGCTGCCTCAAGCCCTCCAGGTCCGAGGGGCGCGCGCGCCGGATGCCCTCGTAAAAGTCGGCAGAGATCATGGTTCCGATGCCGTCGCGAGAGTAGAGCTCGAGCAGCACGCCGCCGTCGGCGCGCGCGTCGACCAAATGGGCGCGCTTGACGCCGCGGCAGCAGGCGACGACGGCGACGCTGGCGGCGGTGGGGAATCCCTGGGCCTGCCAGACGCCGAGGTCGAGCATGAAGTCGTTGCTGCTGCTGCTGTTGCTGCTGCTGCTGGCGTGGTTGGCGCCGCTGCGGCCGCCGCTGCGGCCGCCGCCGCCATTGCCGCCGTCGGCCGGACCCGGCGCGGGCGACGGCGGCTCCGACCCCGGCGACGACCCGCCCGTCGCCCGCCGCGCCCGCCGCCCGGAGGCCGACGCCGACGAGGCGGCCTTGTCCCCGGCGGCGCGCCGCCGGCCGCGCGCGGACCGGCCCGCCCCCCCCGCCGCGCCGCCCCCCGCGCCCCCCGCCGCCGCCGCCGGCCCCGCCGCCGCGCCCTGCAGCGCCTCGAGCCTTATGTTGTCCGCCGTGGCCGTGTCCATCGACGCGAGCGCCGGCGGCTGCCCGAGCAGCCGGTCCAGCAGCATGCGCCGCGCCGCCGAGACCGGCAGCCACTGCGGCAGGCCCAGGTCGGCCACGTCGCTCAGGTGCAGGCAGATGAGCTTGTCGGCGCCGAGCTCGACCGCCGCGTGCAGGCCGACGTCGTAGGTGTTGCAATTCAAGACTTCACCGACGGACGTGAACCCGAGGTTGCTCAGCAGGACGATCGAGGCGTCGTCCAGGTGGCGGCGGATGGCGCCCGCGGCGACAAAGCGCACCTCGCCCGTGTAGCCGTAGTCGACGCCGTCGAGCACGCCGCGCCGCTTGGCGGCGACGCAGTTGCCCGACACCACCGACAGCGCGGGGCCGAAGTGCATCTCGCCTCCGCCGTCGGCCTTGGCGTGCCGCCGAAAGACGGGCACCGAGGGGCCGCGCGACAGGTACTGCTCGGCGGCCGTGCGCGCCCGGCCCGCCGCCTCGACGGCGGCCTCGAGGGCGGCGGCGCCCGTCACGCGGTACCCGCCCACGAACAGGGGCGCCTCGCCGCGCTCGCGCAAAGCGGCGTCAATTTGGGGCGCCGCTCCGATCACCAGCACCAGCCGCACCCCCAGGCCGTGCAGCAGCGCGATGTCAGCCATGATGGATTCCAGGAGGGGCGGCTGCTGGACGACCTCCCCCGGGATGACGACCACGAAGGTGCGGCCGCGGTGGCCCGAGATGTAGGGCGAGGCGTTGCGGAAGAACTGGACGAACTTGGCGTGGTCGGCGCGCGGCAGCGCGCCAGAGGCGGCGGCGGCCACGCTCGCGGCAGAGGCGGCGGCGGCGGCGGCGGCGGCCACGACGGTGTTGTTGTGGTTGTTGTCGCTGTTGTTGTTGGCGCTATTGTTGCCCGCTGCTGTTGCCGCCGCTGCATCCGCGTGGCCGTTGTTGATGCCCGGCACCGAGTGGGGTGCGGGAGGCGTCGGGAGGGCGCCGCGGGGCCCCCCCCCGGCGTCCGCCTCTGCGACCACGGCGGTGCGGACTCTCGCGGTCGCGCCGCCGCCGCCGCCATTGTCGCCGCCACCGTTGTCGCCGTCGCTGCAGCCGGCGGGCGCGCTCGCGGCCGCGCGCGCGGCCACGCTGCTGTTGCTGCTGCTGTTGCTGAGGGCCGCCGATGATGATGCTGCTGGTGCTCTTGCTACTGCTGCTGCTGCTGGTGCTGCTGCTCCCAGCGCTGGCAGGCGGGTGCTGCCGCCGCCGCCGCCGCCGCCGCCGCCGCCGCCAATGCCGCCGCCGCCAATGCTCCGCCCCTTGCCGTCCTTCGTGGGCCCAAAGTGCGGGACGGGCACGACGCCCGACTCGACCATGCGCCGGCTCTCCCACGACGTCTGCGGCAGCGCGTAGGCCGGGGGCAGCAGGGACGCGCTACGGCGCTGCTGGTGGTGGTGGTGCTTTAGCGCCGCCGCCGCCGCCGCCGACGACGACGACGAGGACGACGACGACGACGAGGGCGGCGCGGCGCCCGTCGGCGACGGCGGCCGCAAGCCGAGCATGCCCGGCGGGGGAGGGCGCCGGGGACTCGGCGCGGGGGCGCTCGCGCCGCCGCCGCCGTCTCCACCGTCGTCGGAGGCCGGGGTCGCGGGGCCGGGGTCGGCCGTCGTCGACGCAGCTGCTGTGAGGATGGCGAGACGGCGGCGGCCAGCGGCAGCACCGGCGCCGACGCCAACGGTCAACGGCGCCGACGCGGCGCTGCGGCTGCCGCGCCCGAGCAGCAGGGACGGCGGGCGCGGGGCCGTGGCGTAGCAGCGCAGCGCCATGCTTTGACCGCTCAGATACGGCGCGCGCCGATCCGGGAGCTGCTGGCGGTCCCCGCGGACGCGGGGGGAGGAGAGGGGACGCGGCCAAACTCCAAGCGCCTCCTAGTCCTGTTTTTGGTGGGGTTGTTTTTAGAGCAGCTTCTCTCTCTCAACTCGCGATCCGCGACGCGCGCGCGCGCGGGCAATGAACTGGGGGGCAAGGAATGGTCCTGCTGTTTCGTAAATCGCTGGGCCTTGTGGGCGCGCGCTCACGCGAGGGAGTGGCGCAAAGAGAGAGAGCGCCAGAGGAGGGGGAGGCCAAACAGGGTCGTGCAACACGTGCTGCTTTGCGTCTAAGGGCGCGGCGCTAGTTGCCAATCAACGAGCTACTGAGGGAGACGCGTTCTAGGGCAATGTACGTGGTCGTGAATGGGGGGTGATCCAAGGGAAACAGGAGCAAAAAGACTCGCCGCGAGCAGGCGCCCGGGCCGCCGCGCGCCGCCAGCCTCCCTCCGTCTCACCTCCTGCCGGTCGTCAGCACACGCATGCGCGCGCCGTGCGGCACAAAGCCCCTCTCCTCGCGCGGGTCGATCACGAGGCCCTCGCACGGCAGCGTCGCGGGGACACAACCCCCGCGCCACGCCGACCCTGCCGCCGCCGCCGCGACCACCGCCTCGCCGCCGGCCGCCAGCGCCGCGAGCAGCGCGCCGCCGTCGCGCCCCCCGGCCGCGCGCGCCTCGCGCCGCGCCTCGCGCACGGCCCGCCCGGCGCGCAGGTCGGCCACCGCTTGCGCGGCCAGGGGCCTCGCCCGAGCCGCGGCGGAGGGCGGCGGCCCCGGCGGCGGCGGCGCGCCGGTGACGATGATGCAGGGCGCGCCCGGGGCGACGCGCCCAAACACGCGCACGCCGGCCGCCGCCGCCGCCGCCGCCGCCGCCTGCCCTCCTGCTGCGGCCGGGCCCTCCCCCCCGGCGTCCGTCTCCCCTTCTCGCCTCCGCTCGCGCTTGCGCTTGCCGATCTTGCTGCCGTCCCCGGCCCCTTTCGAGGCCGCGCTGCTGCCGCCCTTGCTACGCGCGAGCAATGCCTCGGCGGCGGCGGCGGCGGCGGCAGCGGCGGCGGCGGCAGCCGCCGCCGCGGCCGCGGCGGGTTGCTCCTCCTCCTCCTCCTCGAATTCGATATGGCGCGCCAAGTAGGCGTCGAGCGCGCTCGCAATCTGTCGGCGTCGAGTTGGAGAGTTTGTTTTGAGTTCGGGGTGGTTCGAATCAAGGGGGGGGGGGGGCGTCAAAAAGGAGCCCCCAGGCGAGAGCCCACGGGCCCGCCCCCTCCCGCCCCCGCCCCCCCCCCCCCCCCCCGGCACCCTCGCCGCGCCGCCCCCTCTTGTGCCTTTGCCCCCCCCTCAACACACAAAAACTCACCGCCGCCGCGGTCGGGTCGTTCGACACTTGCAGCGCGTCGCCGTCGCCCGGGTCGCCTCCGTCTTCCCCTCCTGCCGCTGCTGCTCCTGCCGCTGCTCCAGCTGTTGCCCCGCCGCCGCCGCCGTTTCGCCTCTGGACAATCGACGACGGCCCGATCGATGCGTCGGCCGCTCGCCGCCGCGCCGTCGCCTCGCGCTCCGTCTTGGCCTGGACGGCCAGCGTCGAAGCGTCGACGGCGCACGCGGCGAAGCGATCGTCGTCGTCGGAAGACGAAGAGGGCGGCGAGGGGCCCGCCATCACGTGCACACACCCTCTCTCGCGTTTGGGAGCCCAATTCCTGTGGGGGGCGAGGAAGTGGAAGGAGGAGCAGCCTCGATGCCTTGTTCGATGTTGTCGGAGACGCACGCGCGATGATGCTATGGATCGGTAAGGTATCGTGCGCCAGCTAGCAATTGCGCGAGGATTTGAGAACGCGACGATTCGGACAAGGACTTTTTTCCAGGCAGGAGAAATCACCAAGAAACATTCACTTCAAGAAACAACTCCCTCTTCCCCCAAGCCCTTGACCATTCCAAACTCGCAAAATCGCTCAGGGGAATTTTTTCCGTCTCATCCATCATACCGACGACGACGAAACCTGGAAACCAATCATCCAAAAGCATTTGTAGCGGGTTTCCCCAGAAAAGAAAACAACTCAACGGGCTCTCCATCGACCCGACCTGTGTAATGAGCCGTTGAGGCTCTCTTCCCCCGCGCCCCCGAAGAGGGCGCGTCTGCAAAAGCAATATGCTGGGGGAGCGCGTCGGAACTCGTTTGTCCGTCGCTCGCAAAACACAACAGAAAGACACGAGGCAAACCCAAAAGCACCATGGTGAGTCCCTCCCTTCTCCCGACCCGCGCGAGGCCCCGGCGACGTTTGCCCCGCGAGCGCCCCCGCCCTCGTCGCGGAGGGGCGCGGGCGCTCACACGTCCCCGGCGGCGAGTCTCTGAATAAACGAGGCCGTCCGGCCGCGTCCGGCCGCGTCCGGCCGCGTCATCGCGACACCGCCGGCGCCGGCGGTGTCGAAATTGCCGGTCGGGAGCGCGCACGCTCGCCACCTTCCCTCCCTCCCTCAGCACGCCCGAAGGACTCACGAGCCGCCCCGTTGATCCTCTTGATCTCTTCCTTCCACGAAACAAATATCCAAACAGGCGGACACCAACGACAACCCCAATAACGGCGGGGGCGGCAATGGCGGCGCCGGCGGCGATCCCGCGCCGCCGCCCGGCGCCCAGCAGCAGCAGCAGGCCGCGGGAGCAGGCGGGGCCGGCAGCCCGAGCGGCGCCGCCCCGGCCTGGCCCGCCGCCGCCACCGCGGCCCCCTCGCAGCGCCGCGGCATGATGGCGTTTTCCGAGATCACGGAGGAAGAGTTTGCCACGTTTGGGCAGCCGCCGCCGCCGCCGCCGCCGCCGGCCGCCGCCGGCGGCGCGCTCGGCGCGGCGCTCGGCTGCCCGGCGGCAGCCGCGGCGCCGGCGTCCCCTTGGGCGGCGGCGTCTGCGGGGCGGCCAACGTACTCTTCGCAGCAGCAACAGCAGTGGCAGCAGCATGGCGGTGACGCCGGCGGCGGCGGCTCGGGCTGGCCGGCGGCTGCCGCCGCTGCTGCGGCAGGGCCAGCGTCGACGCCGGCCGGCACAGCGGGCGAGCCGCAGCGGCACCAGCACCAGCACCAGCACCAGCAGCACCAGCAGCACCAGCAGCACCAGCAGCCGCAGCAGCAGCGCCGGGCGGTGCCCGGCCTCGACCCGGGCGGCGACGACTACTACCCGCCGGCCGGCAGCGCCATCCTCATCCCAAGCGTGCGCTCGCTGGCTGGCTCCGCGGCGGCGGCCGGGGCGGGCGGGGCGCCGGCGGCCGCCGGTTCAATGGCGGCGGCGGCGTCGGCCTCGGGCGGCGCCGCCGCCCCCTCTCTGCCCCCCCTCAGCTCCTTCAGCCCCGCCGGCGCCTCGGCCCCGGCCATGTCCCGCCGGGACCCCCCGCCGGCCTCGCCCCCCGCGGCCCCCCCGCGCGGCGCGCTCCCGCTCTCGCTGTCCGCGTCCTGCCCGCGGCAGCGCGGCGGCGCCGCGCCCGAAGGGGCGGCGGCGGCGGCGGCAGCCGGGGAGACCGGCGGCGCCGCCACTTCGGGCGCCGACTGCGGCCACCTGTTCCGCCTCTTCGTCGGCTGGGTGCCAAAGGCGTACACAGAGCGCGACCTCGTGCCCCTGTTCGAGCCCTCGGGCCGCGTGCGAGACGCTATGGTGCTGCGCGACCGCGGCTCGGGCGCGCCGCGCGGCTGCGCGTTCGTGTCGTTCGCCACGCGCGAGGAGGCCGAGGCGGCCGTCGCGCGCCTGGACCGGCGCGTGCACCTGCCCGGGGCCCTGGCCCCGCTCGAGGTGCGCTTCGCGCGCTCGCACCAGTACGTGCAGGCGGGCGCGGGCCCGCAGGACAACCGGCAGCTGTTCTTCTCGCACCCGCCGCCGCGCTCGGGCGAGGGCGACGTGCGCGCGCTGTTTGCGCAGTTTGGCGACGTGCTCGAGATGACGCTCTTCCGGGACCGGCGCACGCGGGCGTCCAAGGGGTGCGGCTTCGTCACCATGGCGGAGAGGGAGCAGGCGGTGCGGGCGATGGAGGCGCTGGACGAGCGGCCCGTGCCGGCGGTGTTTGGAGGAGGAGGAGCGGGCGGGGGCGCGGGCGCGGGCGGCGGCGCGGGCGGCGGCGCGGGCGGCGGCGCGGGCGGCGGCGCGGGCGGCGGCGCGGGCGGCGGCGGCGGCGGCGGCGGCGGCGGCGCGGGCGACTCGGCGGCCGCCAACGCGCTGAGCGCGGGGCGCAACGCCAACGACAGCGGCACTTGGTCCTCGGCCGAGGAGGACTACATCGCCGCCGCCATGTCTGCGCGCCACGTGGGCCAGGCGGACGCAGCGGGAGCAGGAGGAGGAGGAGCAGGAGCGGCGGCAACGCCCGCGGGAGGGGCGCCGGCGTCGTCCGCGTCCGCCGGCGCCGGCGGCGCCCACCCCTTTGCCCCCTTTTCCTCCGCGGCCGCCAACGACGCCGGCCTCAGCGGCGCCACCGTCACCAACATCGACAACATCAACAGCAGCGGCGCCGCAGCCGCCGCAGCCGCCGCAGCCGCCGCAGCCCCCTCCGCCCTGGGCGCCACCCCCCAGCCCCAGCCCCCGCTCTCCGTGCGCTGGGCCGACCCTGACCTGCAGATCAAGAAGCGCCGCGCGGTCGAGGACTCCAACGCCGAGACGCGCACGCTCTTCTTCGCAAAGGTGCTCCGCTCGGCCGCCGAGGACGAGGTGCGCGCCCTGTTCGCGCGCCACGGCCGCGTCGACGACATCAACCTTTTCCGCGCGTTCCAGGGCGCGCCCACCACAAAGGGGTGCGGGCTCGTGACGGCCGGGTCGCACGGCGACGCCGAGGCGATGATCTCGGCGCTCGACGGGCGGCACCGGTGGCCCGGGATGGAGGCGGGCGCGGCGATGGTGGTCAAGTGGATGGACGCGGCGCTGCAGCGGCGGCGGCGGGAGGAGCACCTGGCGGCCATGCGGCAGGGCCTGGTGCCGTCGATGGCGATGGGCCCGCACGGGCAGGGGCAGCAGCAGCATGGCGGGGCAGGGGGGGGCGGGGGAGGCGGGGGCGCGTCCTCGTCGGGCGCGTCCACCGGCGCCGCGTTCGCCTGCACCGCCGGGGGCACGCCCTCGTGGTCGATGCTGGGCGCCCGCGCTGGCGGCGGCGGCGGGGGCAGCGGCGCGTATGCGTCGACGGCGCACGCGGCAGCAGGGGCGGGCGGCAGCGGCGGCGCGGGCGCCTTCCCTGTGCTCACCAGCGTCTCGCGCGGCGGCCTCTTTGACAGCAGCGGCGGCGCCGGCGCGTCGTCCGGCGGCGCCCAAGGCACGTACCGCGGCGCGCCGCAGGACCTGCACCCGACCCCCCAGCACCACCAGCTGCAGCACCAGCAGCACCAGCAGCACCAGCAGCAGCACCATCAGCAGCAGCAGCACCACCAGCACCAGCCGCAGCAAGCGCCGCCGCAAGCGCCGCCGTCTGACATGGAGGCCGTGGCGGCGGTGGTCGCCGCGCAGCTGCGACTGATGCAGCTGCAGCAGCCCCCCCAGCAGCAGCAGCAGCAGCAGTACCAGCAGCAGCAGCAGCAGCAGCAAGAGCAGCAGTACCAGCAGGAGCAGCACCAGCAGCACCAGCAGAACCTCGCGCTCGAGCGCCAGATCCAAGGCCTGCAGCTGAGCATGGCGGCCGGCGGCATGGGCGGCGGCGGCGGCGGCGGCGGCGGCGGCATGGGCCGCGGCGGCGGCGGTCACAGCCACAGCCACCCGTCCAACTTTGACGCCTCGGCCTCGGGCGACAACCCCCCGCCCGGCTGCGACCCCGACGCCTACAAGCTCTTCATCGGCAACGTCCCCCGCGCCTACGGCGAGCAGGAGCTCCTCCCGCTCTTCGCCTCGCTCGGCCCTGTCGCTGAGCTGGTCGTCGTGCGCGACCGCCACACGCACGCCTCAAAGCGCTCGGCGTTCGTTTGGTACGCCTCGGCGCGGGACGCGGACGCGGCCGTGGCCGCGCTGCACGGGCGGCACCTGCTGCCGGCGCACCCGCCGCCGCACCTCGGGGCCGCGGCGGCGGGCGACGAGGACGCCAGGCTTGGCGGCGGCTCGGAGCCCGCGCGGCCGATGGTGGTCCGGCGCGCCAACACGCGGCGGCCGGGCGGCGCGGCGGCGGCGGGCGGCGGCGGTGGCGGCGGCGGCGCCGGCGGCGGCAGCGGGTCGGCGTACGGCTCGGGCGGCCCCCACGCGATGGCCGACGGCGGAGGAGGGGGCGGCGGAGGCAGCGGCGGCGGCCGCTGGTCCGCCGGCCCCCTCTTTTCCTCGGCGCCCACCCAGTCCGACCCGTTTGCGACGGGCGACAGTGGCGGCCAAGGCGGCGGCGGCGGCGGCGGCCATGGCGGCGGCGGCGACCCGCACACGGCGCCGGCCACGCTCACGCTGGCGCTCGCGCCCGACCAGGCCGCCGCCGTCGTCCCCGTCATCGCCTCGATCCAGCGGCTGTCCGGCGCGCGCGTCTCGGTGTCGGTGGTGCAGGGCGGCGGCGGCGGCGGCGACGGCCTCGCGCTGGCGCTGTCGGGCTCGCGCGCGCAGGTGGACGCGGCGCGCAGCGTCGTGTCGTCGCTGCTTTGAAGGACAGAAAACAAGATCCCATACAGAGAGCGAAAAAGAGTGCTCTCTCCCTCTCCGCCTTGCGGCGCGCGCGCGGATGGCCGCCCGGTCGCGGGCGGCCCTTTTCTCGTTTTGCGCTCTTACTGCTTTTACTTTCCTCCCTCTCGCCTGCTTAGCGCCACCCGACCAAAAAAACCACACGACCGACGCATGCTTACATCTTTATAAAATGGGGCGGGTTATTTGTCTTTTTTTCCCTTCTTCCTCACCCACACAGTATTTTTTCGTCCTTTCTGGTCCTCGCTCGCCAGCGCGCCTCTCCCCGCCGGCAATGTTGCATTTGTGTGCACTCTCACACCTCAGCCTGCCTCTCGGGTCGGCAGGGGCTCATCCCACGTCCGTTTCTCTCCTGCACGCGCATCTGCTCCCTCTACCTCACCGGTCCTCTTTTTCCGCACAACGGCTCTTTCTTTTGCGCACCGACCCGTCCCCCCCCGCCCCTCTCCGCCCCTCTCCGCCCGCCCGCCAGCCGCCCACCCCGCCGCACCGCCCCCGCTCGCTAAAAACCGACACAAAGGCGGCGGGGGTTTTTTTTTTCCTCTCTTATCTCTCCACCTTGGGGTCATCCTGCAAAGCTCCTGCAAAGATCAGCAGCTCGGCGGGCATTAGAACGCGTGCATCTTTCTTGTGTTTTTAAACATCCGCCCGCCTCTTCTTTATTCTCGACCTGGCATAGGCGACGCCGCCGCCGCCGCCGCCGCGGTCGCCGCCGAAGGCACGGCAGTCGCCGCCCTGGCGGCCTTGTCCTCGTCTTTCCAGGACGTCCCGCCGCTCTTGGCGACCTCAGACGGGAAAGGCGCGCGCGTCTGAGGTCGCCAAGAGCGGCGGGACGTCCGCGTCTGCTGGGGCGTCGGCGCCGGCGGCCGGACGAGGGTCGAGGTCCATGGGCGCGGCCGCCGCCGGCGGCGGCACTGGCGGCGGCGGCCGCCTTCTCTCCTCGTCCTCCTCCTCGTGCCCCTCGTCGTCCTCCGCTCCCGCCTCCGCGTCCTCGTCCCCCCCCCCCTCTCCGTCCCTCGAGGCGTCTCCGTCGCGCGGGCGCTTGAGGCCGGCCAGGTGAGGCGGCTTGGGCTCGTCCTCGGCCGCTGCAGGCGGGGCTGGCCCGGGAGAGCCGCTGCTGCCTCCGTCCGCCGCTGCTGCTGCCGATGCCGCTGCTGCCGTCGCTGCTGCTGCCGCCGCCGCCTCGTCCGCCTCATCGTCGTCGTCCTGCCTCTGCTGCTGCTGCAGCTGCAAGCGCTGCTCGTGCCGCTGGGTGGCGAGCTGCTGGTGGTGCTGCTGGCTCTCCTGGCGCGCGGCCAGCACGTGCGGCGGCGGCGCGGGCGTCGGCGGGTTGGCGTTGACGCGCGCGGACACGTCCGAGATGCGCGGGCGCGGCGGCATCGGCGCCGGGCCGCGCGCGCTGCGCGCCCCGCGGCTCCCGCGGCGGGCGCGACGGCCCGCGCCGCCGGCAGCCCCGAGCGCCCCCGCGCCCGCGCCCGCGGCCAGCGCGGACGGCAGCTCGCCCGTGACCAGCAGCAGCCGCTCGAGCGCGCCGGCCAGCTTGTGCAGCCGCCGGTACTGCGGCCGCGGCGCCAGCGCCAGCTCGCACAGCCGCTGCAGCGTCCAGGGCGGGCCGCGCTCGAACCGCCACAGGTGGCCCGACAGGCGCGACGCGAGCTCGGCGGGCGGGCACGGCGGCGGCGGCGTGGCCGGGCGCGGAAGCGGCGGGGGCGAGCCGCGCGCGGCCGCGCCGCCGTCGCCGTCGAGGTCGCCGGTCGCGCTGGGCCCGAGCGCCATGGCGAGCGAGGGCGCCGCGTCGAGCGGCGCGAACGGGCCTCCGCCGAGCGGCGGCGGCGGCGGCGGCGGCGGCGGCGGCGGCGGCGGCGGGGGCAGGCCCTGCGGCGAGGCGCCCGGCAGGCCATGGCTGGCGGCGCCGCCGCCGATGCCCGGGGGGCTGGGCGAGGCGGCGCCGGCGGCGGCCCTGGGCGAGGGGGAGGGGGAGAGCGCCGGCGGGTCGTCGGCGGCGCCGTCGGCGGCGGCGGCGGCGGCGGCGATGGCAGCGGCGGCGGCGACGGGAGAGGGCGGCGCCGGGGCTGCCGGCTCGCCGGCGGGAGGAGGAGGCGCGCCCTTGGCTTGCTCCGTCTTGACGTCCGCCTCGGGCTTGGACGGAATGGGCGCGCCGGGCAGCAGCAGCGGCGGCGGCGGCGGTGGCAGCCCGGCGCCCGGCGCGTCTGTCGGCGCCGCCGCCTCGTCCTGCTGCTGCTGCTCCTGCTGCTGCTGCTGCTGCCGCCGCCGCGCAGAGGGCGAGTCCTTGAGCGCCGGCGAGCCGTTGGCGCGCTCCGGCGCCGCGGCCGGGGTCGCCTGATCGCCGCCAGACGGCGTCGAGGAGGGGACCGATGCTGCTGCCGCTGCTTGACCCGCCGGCGCTTTGGGCTCGGCCAATGGTCCCGCTGCCGGCCCGCCTCCTTCTCCGCCCGCTGCCGGCCCCGCCGCCTCGCCGCTCTGTGTGGCGCCGGCCGCAGCTGCTCCTCCTCCTCCTGCGGGCGGGGCCGCCCCCGCCGCGCCCTCGTCCGAGGCTGCTGCCGTCGGGCAGGCGCGCACGGGCGCGCCGTCTCGAGGCTCCTCCACCCCCGCCCCCGCCCCCGCTGCCGCCGCCGCCGCCGCCGCCGCCTCTGCCAAAGGCGCATCGGCTGCCGCCTCGACCGCGGCCCGCCGCTCGCCGCGGTCGGGCTCAGCGTCTGCTGCTCCTGCGTTTGCTGTCCCCTTTGCTGCGGATGATGTTGGTGCGGCCGCCGCCGCGTCGCCGCCGTCGCCCCCTTGCTGCTCCTGCTGCTCCTGCTGCTCCTCGTCGGCCGAGGCCGCCGCCGCCGTCGCCGCCGCCACGGCCGCCGCGAGCCGCGGCCTGGGCGAGCAGGGCGCGCCCGCGGTCGGCTTGGAGGCCGCCGCTGCGGTAGACGCCGCGGCCTCCGCCTCGGCCTCGGCGTCCGCGGCCGCGCGCCCCTGGCCGCGCGCCTCGGCCTCGCCAAAGGCCTGCAGCACGTCGCGCAGCGCCGCCGCCAGCAGCGGGCGAAGCAGCGGCCAGGCGAAGCGCACGCGCCCCGTCGTTGCGACCTCGGCGAGGACGCCGCGCAGCGCCGGGGTCAGCGCGCGCTCGGGCTCGGGGGTGCTGTTGTCGTGTGGTGTTGTTGCACGCGTGGTGTTGTTGTTGGCGAGTGAGTAAATCTCTTTCTCTCGCGCTCCCATTTCGAACCTCGGTCGTGGAGAACCGTCACCCCACCAACGTACCGCTGGAACGCGACCAGGTCCTCCTCGGACGCTATAAGCTCGTCGTCGTCGACACCGGGCGCCACGGGCACGAGCGCGCCCGGCGCCGCCATCTCTACCCCAAGGAGAGAGGCGCGCGTTGCAATTTTGTTGCGGAAGGGCAGCAGTGTGGGTTTCATACGCGCGCCATGGATCCACCACACGCGCTGCTGTCAGAATGGGTGAAACGTCGTGTGTCAAGAGATTGTCGTCAGGAAGCGTCGGGGTTTGAATGCAGCGAGTGTCGCGGTGAGGCCCGGTTTTCGGGGCCGCGCGCTGCCGAGGCGCGGCGATCGACAACGGCGCTCGCGCGCGCGCGCCGCCCATTTCCAGCCGCCGCGAGCGACAGTTCATCTGCACCTGGAAGCCCGTCGCTTCCGTGGCAGCAGCATCTTCAGATCTTGTCCTAGATAGTAATAGCATCATCATCATCCGAGGCGCCCCCTCTCGTGACCGCTGGAAGCGCGAGACAAGAAAACGACCCACTATTGCAGCCCGTGTGGGGGCTCAACCACCCCCTTCCTCGCGCCCGTGGGACCTCGCGAGCGCGATGGGCGGCGGCGATATCGAGGACCTCGCGCGCGCCCAGCAGGTGGACGCAGACGGCCGCAGCGACGGCGACGGTGACGACGACAACGACGGCCGGCCGGGCGCGCGCGAGCTGCTCATGCCCGCGCCCGCCCGCGGCCGCCGCCGTGGCCCAGCGGGGAGCGGCGACGGCGGCGTCGCCCAAGAGGACCTCGACCTCGACGCGGCCGCCGACGAGGCCGTCGGCACCGTCCCGGGCACCGCGCGCGTGTGGATCCGCACCATGGGCTGCTCGCACAACGTCGCCGACTCGGAGGTCATGGCCGGCGTTCTGCTGGCGCAGGGGTACCGCGTGGCGATGGAGGGGCAGCGCGGCGCGGCGGCGGCAAAGGAGGCCGCCGACGTTTGGCTCCTGAACAGCTGCACGGTGAAAGATCCGTCGGAGATGGCGGTCGGCGGCGTGCTGCGCGAGGCGGCGGCGCGCGGCAAGGCGGTGGTCGTCGCCGGCTGCGTGCCGCAGGGCGAGCGCGGCGCGCGCGTCCTGCAGGCGCCCTTCCCCCCGCCTCTCCCTCCAGCTGCCGGCGGCGGCGGATCGGGCGGGCCGCCTGCGCCGGCGCCGCCGCCGCCCCGCCCGATCGCCGTGGGGCTGGTCGGCGTCGCGCAGCTCGGCCGCGTCGCCGAGGTCGTCGAGGCGGTCGTGCGCGGCGAGTCCCTCGCGCTCCTCGGCCGGGGCCGCGGCGAGCGCGCCCTGCCCTCGGCCGAGCTCCCGCAGGCGCGCCGCAACCCGCGCGTGGCCGTCGTGCCGCTGTCGCAGGGGTGCCTCGGCGCCTGCACCTACTGCAAGACGGTGCACGCGCGCGGCGCGCTCAGCTCGTACGCGCCCGAGGCGGTCGAGGCGCGGGTCCTGCGGGCCGCGCGCGACCCTCACGTGCGCGAGATACACCTCAGCAGCGAGGACGTCGGCGCTTACGGGCGCGACCGGGGGACGAGCCTGGCGGCGCTTCTGGCGCGGCTGACGGCGGCGCTCGACGCGGCGGCGGACGAGCACGGGCAGCTCGAGCCCTCCCCGGAGGAAGGGGGGGGGCTCATCGGGCCGGTCGAGGGCGCCTACGCGAGCAGCGACAGTGACAGCGGCAGCGACGGCGAAGACGGCAAAGACGGCGACGGCGACGGCGACGGCGACGGCGAGCGGAGGAGACCGGACGAAGCGGCGGGCGGCCCGCGCCCGCCGAGGCCGCGCGAACGCCGCCGCCGCCTACACCGCGTGCGCCTGCGCGTCGGCATGAGCAACCCGCCCTTCCTGCTGCGCGACGGCGCGCTCGACCCCGTCGCGCGCGCCCTGCGGCACCCCGCCGTCTACCGCTGGCTGCACCTGCCCGTCCAGAGCGGCGACGACGGCGTGCTGCGCCGGATGAACCGCGAGTACACCGTGGCCGACTTTGAGGCGTGCGTCGCCGGCCTGCGCGCGCGCGTCCGCGGCCTGGCCATCGCGACCGACATTATTGTCGGATTCCCGGGAGAGGACGGCGCCGCGTTCGAGGCGACGCTCGACCTGCTGCGCCGGCACCGCTTCCCGAGCGCGCACTGCACCAAGTTCTACCCGCGCCCGGGCACGCCCGCGGCGCGCTACCGGCCGCGCGTGCCCACGGCGGTGCAAAAGGCGCGCACCGCGGCGGCCGCGTTCATCATCGACGGGCGCGACCTGGCGCCAGAAGGGGCGGAGGCGGGCGGGGGCGCCGGCGGCGCGGCGGCGTCCCTGCTGCCCTACTCGCCCTACCGCGCCATGGTCGGCACGGTCCAGCGCGTCGTCGTCGTCGACGTGGCCTCCGACGGCGTCTCTCTCGTGGCCCACGCGCGCAACCACGCGCAGGTGCTGCTGCCGCCCGCGCCCGGACTGATGGGCGCGGTGGCCGACGCGCGCGTGCTGTCGGCGTCGCGGTGGTCGGTCAAGGGCGAGGTGGTGCGGGTGCTGTACGCGCCGCCGGCGGCGGCGGGGGCGGCGGGGGCGGGGGAGAGGGAGGGCGGCGCCGGGGAGGGGGAGCGCCAGGAGGGCCAGGAGGGAGCGGCGGGTGCTGCCGACGGCGGCGACGCGGCAGCGGCCAGGGCGGCCTCCGCGGCGCGGGCCCGCGTGCGCGCCGCGCGTCGGGAGCGCGCCGCCGCCGCCGCCGGCGCCGCCGCCGCCGCCGCCGCTGCGGCTCAGGCGGCCAAGGCGGCGGCGGCAGTCGGCGAGTCGGCGATGAGCCCGAAGCAGCAGCAGCAGGAGCAGCAGCGGCACGAGGAGGGTCTCCCTTCGCTCCCGTCCACGCCGCCAAAAAAGGCGGGCGGGTCGTCGACGCCGCTACCGCACTCGCCTGCGGCCGTCGTCTTGCCGCCGCCGCCGTCGTCGTCGTCGCCGCCTGCGATCGCGCCGCCCTCGTCCTCCACCTCCCCTTTTCCGACCTCCTCCCGCCTGGCCTCGCTCCTCATCTCGGCAGGCACCCTGCTGCTCGTCATCGCGCTGCTCTTGCTGGGCGGCGCGACGACGCTTTCCGACGCGGCGGCCACTCTGGCGGGCCGGCGGGCCGGCACAGGGCTCGAGTGAATGCAAAAAAACCCGAGCGACGGCGGCGACAGGGCAAAAGAGAACGAAAGAAGACATAACAACGTTTTTTTTTACGAAACCAACGCGAGCGGGATCGGATCGGTGTCTCCCTTTGCTTCTAGTGGAAGAAGGACGTGATGGCCCAGTTGCACAGCGCCACGCCCGCGATGCGCAGGCTGAGGATGGACCCGGGCCCCGCCGGCACCCAGGCCGGCGCCGCCAGGCCAAAAGCGGCGACGGCCGCCTGCGGCAGCGAGAACAGCATGATCCCGCCGACCGTGGCCATCACGCCCAGCAGCAAGCCGCGGACAAAGTTGCGGCCGGACCGGCCCGACTCCTCCTCGGTCGCCGTCTCCGGGTTGCGCGGCGGCGGGCTGATCGCGTTGGCCTTGAGGACGTTGCCGGCCACGCCGATCAGGCCGGCGCCGACGATCTTGCTAAACTGGGGCGCCTGGAAGCCAAAGACGGCGACGGCGAGCTGGATGGCGCCCACGGCCAGGATGACCTTGGGCGTGGCGTCCCACCGCTTGGGCCGCCAGGGAAACAGGGGCTCGCGGTCGGCGAAGCGCACCTCGGCGGGCACGGCGGCCGCGCCCGAGCCGCGCACGCGAGAGGCCAGCGCGGCCATCATCAGCGCGCTGTGCGCGGCCTCGAGGCGCGCGGTCTCCGCGTCGTCGCCGCGGGCCTCGGACTGCTTGATGCGGAACGCGCGGTTGACGGCGTTGTTGTCGGCGTCGCGCGGCAGGCCGAGCACCTTGTAGGGGTCGGTCTCCTCGCCGCCGCTACCGCTGCCGCCGCCGCTGCCGCCGCCGGCCGCCGCCGCCGCCGCCGCCGCCGCGGGCGGGGGAGAGGCGAGGCGGGACCGGCGGGGGCGCAGGGCAGAGAGAGGGCGCCGCCTCAACCCTGCTTGCTGCCGCTGGATCTGCTGCTGCTGCTCCTGCTGCTGCTGCTGCTGGTGGTTATGGCCCGGCGCCTGGAAAAAGGTTGCGGAGAGCGGGCGGCGCAGCGCGGGCGACGGAAACGCCAACGCCGACGAGGCGGCGGCGGCGGCCGCTCGCCGGCAGCCCGTCGCCGGGTGGAGGCTGGCCTGCATCCTTCGGTCGGGTGATGTGTGCGGGCCGGCGTCCCGCCCCCTCTGTGCCTTGTGTGTGCACTCGAATCGGCGGGGGCTGTGTCGTTTGGAGGGGGGCGCGCGCGATGAACGCAGATTTCAGAAGAAAGTTCTGCTCTCTCTTTCGTTGCGTGTCGATTTGCGTGCAATGCGCGAGAGTATGAATGTGGGGGGAGACGGGATCAGGATTTGTGCGTGTGCGGGTTGCGGTGCAGATCTGTCGATTGCTGCGGGGCCGGGATGTTTACGGGGCACGGGAGGTTGGCGGCTCGAAGAACGGGAGAAAGGAGAGGGGGCAGAGAGGAACAGCAGCACGCAGAAAGAGTCTCTCGACATCCGCAACGCACACCTTCAAACCTCGATCCCAATCATCCGACCGACACCCGACCACGACCACACGCACACAGTCGCGCGCTCGCAAAGCTCGCCTCTGCTATCCTTTGAAAGTCTCGGTCTCCAAACGCGAAAAGAGCGACGCCAAACGCCAAGCCCGCTCCCTTTCTCCTCGAGGCGCCGGGTGGTGGTGGTGGCGGCGCTCGCGCGGGGTCCCGCGCAGACCGAGGCGCACGCTCGAGCCTCCAAGCGACGCCATGGCAGCGGTGAGTCAGGAGGAGCGCCCCACCCGATCGGCGGCCAACACCGTTGTCGCCGCCGTCTCTTTCTCACACACAAAGCTCGCTCCCCCGACTCGAGAAAAACAACAAAAACAACGAGACAGATCGTCCCCGTCAACCCCAAGCCCTTCCTCAACGACCTCACGGGCCGCCGCGTCGCCGTACGCCTCAAGTGGGGCATGGAGTACCACGGCGTCCTCGTCAGCGTCGACGGCTACATGAACCTGCAGCTGCAGGAGGCGGACGAGTGGGTGGACGGCAAGTCCACGGGCAGCCTGGGCGAGGTGCTGATCCGGTGCAACAACGTGCTGTACCTGAGGGCGGCGCCCGCGGGTGAGGGGGGGGACGACGAGCAGGAGGGAGGATGACGAAAATCAAAGCGCCTCCGCCGAACCAAGGCAGCGCGTGTAGATGGCGATGGAAATGATGACAGTTAGACGACTGTGAAAGGGGCCTTCGGATGGGCATTTTTACAAAGACCATGACAAAACGGTTGGGGGTCAGGGAGGGGGGCCGTTGTGCGCGCGCGTTTTCGAGTCGAACACAAAAACACACAACACCAAAAAGGCGTCTGACTATGTTTCCGCTCGCCGCCGTCAGCCGCCGCGGGCAGCAGCGCCCTCATGCCGCCGTGCCGCGAGTGTAGATCTTCTGCTGGGCGTGCTCGGCGATGGGCTTGATCAGGCCCTTGGAGAGCAGCTCGCGGATGGCGGCGCGCGCGAGGCTGCCGTTGAGCTGCGAGAGATCTCATGCGTTTGTTTTTGGTTGTTGCGTTTTTGTTTGTTGCGTTTCGAAGGGGCAAGAGGGGCGTCGGTCGGTGAGCGGTCGGGCGAGAGATACAGCCGCGGCGGGGCGGCGACACAGCAACACGCGTCTCAAGTTGGTAGACTCACGCGCAGGCGGTCCGACAGGATGGACGTGGTGATCATCTTGTACTTGGGCACCTCGGCGATCAGCTTGTCGTAGGTCGACTGGTCAAACAGCACCAGGTTGTTGACCTTCTCCTTGAGCTTGCCCTTGCTCCACTTCTGTGAGGGTGAGGTGAGGTGAAGGAGGGAAGGGAGTGGTGTGATTGCTGCGTGAGTAGGGGGGGAGGGCGGGCGCGGGTGGGGGGGGGTGCAGCAAGAGCGGGGGCGCGCTGCCAATGGTGCCGTGTTCTTCTTTGGCGGCGGCGGCGGCGGCGGCGGTCGTCCCCTCTTGAGGGAAAAAGAGAGAGGGAAACATCCGTGGTCCGGGTCTCCTCGCGCGTCGTGTGGCGCACCTTCTTCTTGCCCTTGCTGCTGTTCTGCGCAGCAATGGCCTTGGCCTCCTTGCTCTTCACTTCTTTGGGCGCCTGTGGTGTGAACGTGAACAGGAGGAGCGGGGAGAGAGTTGTAGCGGGGGAGAGAGGACGTGAGTTTTTGGTCGGGGTCCCGATCGCCGCGGCGCGCGTGTTCCAGGAGCCCTGACGGCTCGACACTGGGCGTGCGTGGGTGCTCGATGCGCGAAGGGTCCGCGCGCGCCGCCGAGATCGAGCGAGCGGAGGACGCGCTGGCGCCGCGAAACAGAAGAAAAGGGGGGGAGGCGGCTGCCTCTCTTCTGCCCGATCGTCGGCGAGCGTTGTGCCCGTCGTCGTTAATGTGCGAGCAAGCGCGGTATGGAAGACTGACCATGATCGCTTTTGTTGAAAAAAGAGAAAGAGCGGAGGAGGGCGCGAGGGGGCAATCGTTTTGTGGCGAAAAGCTGCCGGCGACGCCCGGCGGCGCCGTCGACGCCCGTCGCCGACGCCGACGCCCGACGAGGCCGCGCCGCGCCGCGCCCCCGAGGCCGCGCCGCGCCCCCGAGGCTGCGCGCGCGCGTCGGTCTTTACACCCCCGTACCTTTTTTAAGCGTCGGTCTTTACACACGGGGAGGACAAAGGGGGAAGCGCCCCCATAAAAGCCTCACGGACAAGAACCGAGAGGCGCGCTCAGTCACCTCGCCCCGCTCATCGCCCGCTCCAAGCCGTGCGCCAGCAGCGCGTCGATTGCGCGCAGCGACTCTGCGACGGCGCCGTCGACGGCCGCCCGGTCGCCCGGCGCAAAGCGCTGCAGCACGTACTCGGCCACGCCCACGGGGGAGTCGGGCGCGGGCCGCCCGATGCCGATCTTGAGCCGGGGGAAGTCGTGCGTGCCGCCCAGGTGCTGCACGATCGACCGCAGGCCGTTGTGCCCGCCGTGCCCGCCCTTGGCGCGCAGCCGCACGCGCCCGAGCGGAGAGTCGAGGTCGTCCGACACCACCAGCACGCGCGCGTGGGGGATGCCGCGCTGCCGGACGATGCGCCCGACGGACTCGCCCGACACGTTTATGAACGTCATGGGCTTTGCCAGGAGCACCCGGCGCCCGGCGACCGCGCCCGCGCCCACGCACGCGCCCGACTGCCGGTCTAGCTTTGTCACATCGATCCCTTCAGAGGCGGCGAGCGCGTCGACGACGGCAAAGCCGACGTTGTGGCGCGTGTGGTCGTAGCGGGGGCCCGGGTTGCCCAGGCCGACGATGAGCCAGGGGCCGCCGTCGTCGCCGTCGTTGTCGGTGCTGCTGCTGCTGCTGGTGCTGCTGGTGCCGCCCGGGCGCTTTTTGGCCTGCGCGCTGGATGAGGGGCCGGCGGCGCCGGCGCCGGCGCCGGCGCGCAGGTTGGCGGCGCGCAGGGCGGTCGAGACGGCGACCGACAAGAAGGCATCGCCCGTGCGGCGGCCCGCGCCGAGCAGCCGCTGCAGCAGGGATCGCGGGCGGCGGGTGGCCGCTGGTGCTGGTGCCGGCGCTCTCGAGGCGGCCGCAGACGCGACGACGACGACCGAGGGCTGGTGTTGCCGGCGCGGCGGCGACGCCACGGCCGCCGCCGCCGCGGGCGAAGCGGTGGCCGCTCCCGCCGCCGCCTTGCCCGCCATCATGGTCCGCCGACCCCTCAGCAGCAGGGATTGCATGTGCCGCGCGCGCAGTCGGTGACGGGCGCGCGGCGACCACGCAGTCTATTTGGGGCTCTCTCTCTCTCTCTCTCTCTCTCGTTCCAAACGCGGCCGAATTCGGGGCGAAAGCGGGGCTCAGAACACGAAAGCGCGTGTGCGGTGTCCGAGTGTGTGTGTCAGCTCAACCGCGCGTCGCTTGATTTGACGGGGAGAGAGAGAGGGCAACGCTGTCTTCGCCCTGCTTTGAGGCGCCGACGCCGCCGCTCGCCGCGCTCGCTCGCCATCTCTTGCGTCTCTTTTTCAGCAGACTTGGGCGCAAATCAATTACAGCGAAAATGAAACGATGGTGGTGGCCTGCACTGGGCGCGCGAGGGCGCGAGGTAGAGGGAGAGAGACAGCGGAAAGGCAGCGAGAGGCAAGGAGGCAGGCATCGGGTCAGCGCCGGAGCGTTGCGCGCAGAAAAAAAACAGGCGACCGACGCGTGCCCGCTCCTCCTCCCCTCCTCCCAAAACAGCCCGCCGCCCTCCTACGCCCCCCAAAACACCCCTCGAGAATCCAGCAGGTTGGTCGCGACGCGCAACCCGTTCAAAGGGGGGTGCGGCCCGCCCCCCCTCTCACTTCTTCCCCTTGCCCTTGCCCTTGCCGGCCTTGGCCTTCTTCTCCTCGGCGACGGCGGGCCCGCCCGTCAGCACGGGCACCTCGCCCAGCTCGCCGAGCCCCTCGAACTTGCGCGTGAACTTGTTCATCTGGCCGTCCTCGGCGATGATCATCGACGTCGCGCCCTGGTAGAAGGGATGATTGCCGCTGTACACGTCGACGCTGTAGCTGCCCTGCGTGCCGCCGACGGTCATGACCTCGACGCCCGCGCAGACGACCTTTTTGTTTGTTTTTTGGGTGGTGGGTTTTTGGTGGATTGTTGGGTTTGGGTTTTAAGTGTTTTTGGTTGTCATTTTGTTTGTTTCGGGGTTGGATAGGCGCTTGAGCGGGCGGGAGGTCGGGCGTCGCTGGAGGCTCCTGGCCGAGAGGCGCGGCGACAGGGGCCGAGAGAGCGACCTTCGGCCCGCCCCAGACAATGCGACCGGGTCGCGGCCGCCGCCGCCTTTGCCGCCGCCGTCAATCCCGCTCCCGCCTCACCTTGGCCTCGGGGAACCACTTCGGGTGGATGCCTTTCTTCATCATGACGGCTCCCGTCGCGCCGCGGCCCTGTGGTGTCGCATTGTGACGTGCGTTTGACGGCGATGACAGAGTTTTGGGGTGTGAGCAATCGGACGAAGGGGAATGCCTCGCACGCCGCAATCGCAGCCGCATTCGCCACATTCTCACCGTCAGGCTGGGCGCAACGCCGGCGCGCTGCGCGAACGCGCGGCTGGTGCCGAACGAGCTCGCGGCGAACGCCATCGTGCCTCTCTCTCTTTTTGTTTTGTTTTGTCTCTCACTGCGGCCGCGCGAGCTTTGCTTTTAGGGAGGTTTGCGTGTCAATCGGGTTTGATGTGGGCGAGGGATAAGCAGCGCGATCGGGATTGGAATTGGTTCTGTGCGAGATGCGAGCCAGGGCGAGAGCTTGCTGACAACGAGGAGAGCGGAGGGGGAGGGACACATCAAACGACAAACACACGAGCAATCGAGTCACACTCAAGTACCGCGCACACGGCCCGAACATCGACCACGAAGTAGACACACACGTCCAACGCGCCCCTCCTCCTCCTCCTTCCGTCGTCGTCGTCCGTCGTCCGTTGCGGAGGCACAAAGCATGCAGGGCGTCGCAGGGCGCGGCGCGCGCGGCGCGCCCGCAGCGTCACTGAACCCGCATCAGCAGCATCAGCGGAGGCCAGCGGCATGGCACGCACCGACGACAGTAGCAACAGCAGCAGCATCAGCGGCGGCGGCGGCCGCGGCGGCGCCCGTCGGCGTCGTCGAGCGCCGGCGGCGGCGCGCGTGGTGCGGCTGCCACGCCTTTGAGCGCGAGCCCTATCGCGGCGGCGGCAACGGCAACAACGCAGGCCCGCCGCCCGCAGGCGGCGCCGGGGGTCCCCCCACGCAGACGTACGACCCGCGCGCCGGCTACGGCGCCGCCGCCCCCGCCCGCGGCCCCGCCCCCAGCAGCGGCGGCGCCGCGCGTGCGCCGACCGCGCCCGTCTTTCCGCAGCAATCGCCGCAGCCGGGCGGCGGCCCCGGCGGCGGCGGCGGCAACAACGGCAACAACAACGACAACAACAACAACAACAACAAGGACGGCAGCAGCGCCCCCCTGTCGTCCTACGCCCGCGCCCTCGTCGCCGCCGCCTTTGTCACGGGCCTGGGCGCCGGCGTCTATTTCGACGCGGAGGTCAACCTCTCGCCCAACCAGGTGGCCTCGACCGAGATCATCGACCGCCGCACGCCCAACTCGGAGGTGTGCATGGCCTACGGGTACAGCGCGATGGTGTTCGACCAGCGCGTGTTCGTGACGTACAACCCGTTCAACCTGTACGTGAGCCAGCCCGAGGTCAAGCCCGGGTGCGTGCTGCGCCGGAGCAACTTTGGCGTCCTCGAGCGCGAGGGCCTGGTGACGGACAAGGAGGCGCAGGCGTGCAAGCGGCGCATGAACACGTTCGGGTTCGTGGGGGACCTGTTCAAGGGCGACGGGCCGGACGTGTCGTGCGTGTACCACTCGGAGGAGGCGGAGAACTCGTACCTGCTCGGGCAGCAGGAGGGGGGCAAGAAGGGCGGCGGCGGCAGCGCGCGCAAGGGCGGCGGCGGCGGCGAGGGCGGCGAGGGCGGCGGCGGCGGCGGCGGCACGGGCGCGCTGGCGGCGGCGGCGGCGCGTGCTGCGGCGGCGGGTGGGGGTGGTGGGGGTGGGAACTGATTAGTGGGGGGGCGGGTCGGGTGATATAGCGGCAAGCGCGCCCCTTGTTCAACGATCAGAACGATGATGCTTTTGGGGTTAGGTTTTGTTTTTTTAGGGGCGAGAACGGGGGAGGAGAAAAAAGACGCCGCCGCCGCGTGCCGCCCTCGGCCGTGACTGATGGATGGTGTGCCGCGCGTCGCCCGAGCTCGCAGACGGTCGCGTGCGTGGGGGCCAGGGCGGGGGGGGGGGGGCAGAGGTCCGCCTTTGGACGCTCTTTCGGCCTGAGCCCTGGGGCGATGGCTGGGTGCAGCGTTTGGCGAAACTTTTAAGAGACGTTCGACAACGCTGCTTTTGCCATCAGAACATTAGCCCCCCCTCCCCCCGGGACATCTCCCACACACGCCGCGGAAACAAACATCGACACGCGTTGACGACTTGTCGCACGCGCCCCCGCGACGACTGACACAAAGAGAAGCAAAAGGTTTCTGTCTTCTCTCACCCCCCTCTGGGCAACCTCCACGCCGCAAGCCAACCGGTGCCCCGCGCCCCAGGACGCGCGACCTTCCGAGAACGAACGAGCCCATCTCGGCTCTTTCTCGGCCCGCGGCGGCTTCCCGCGTCCCCCATTCGCGTGACGGACACAGAGAGCTCTCGTCTCTCCCTCCTCTCTCCCCTTCCCCCCCGCTCTCCCCTCTCCCCTCTCCCCTCTCCCTCTCCCCCCCCCAAAAAAAGGAGAGAGAGAAGCGAGCGGAGTAGAGCCATGTCGGAACGCAACAAGCGCGAGCGCAAGGTCAGCGTGCGCTACCGCGACTACGTCGACGTCCCCTCCGAGGACGAGGAGCCGCGCAAGGGCGGCAAGGGCGGCTACGACAAGAAGTTCAAGGGCGCCGGCGCCGCCGGCGGCCCGTCGGGCTTGGGCGGCGCCGGCGGCCCCGCGAGCGCCGCCGCCGGCCCCTATGCCTACGAGAGCTCCACAGGGGAGGAGAAGCGCATGGACGCCACGGGGCGCTCCGTCCGCTGGTCGGGCAAGCCGTCGCAGGCCATGAAGGAGCGCATCGCGCGCGCCATGCCCGGTGAGTCGTTTTTGGGGGTGTTGTGGCTTTCGGTTTGGTTTTGTGAAACAAGAGGGGCGGGGGGCGCCGACGCCGCCGTCTTGTTTTGTTTTTCCTTTTCACTCACCGCCCCTCTCAACATCAACAACAACCCCAACAGGCGACGCACCGCTCATGTTCCTGCTCGAGACCCGGGAGGTTGCGCCTGCGAGCGCGCCGTCGGGCCGCTCGCAGCAGTTTTTCGTGCTGGGCAGCGACAACCAGGGTGAGTGTTTTGGGGGCGGCGGGCGGGGGGGGGGGAGGGGAAGAGCGCATTTTTTCCTCTCGTTCTCTCGCGCACGCCGCTCGCTTGGCCCGAACACACCAACCGCTCCCCGATCGCTCACGCACCGACGCCTTTTCCGCGTCCGCACGCCAAACCAACGACAAACACACGACAACACGGAAACAAAACAAAACAAACAAACAAACAAACCAATAAATCAAACAGTCCACCGCGTCACGCTGCAGCGCGCGCCCGTTTGCTCCTGCGACGACAACGCCGCCGGCAACATCTGCGCGCACATGCTCTTCGTCACCATGCGCTGCCTCAAGCTCCCGCCGGACGAGGAGATGGTCTACCAGAAGGCCTACCTGACCAAGGAGATCGAGGACGTGCTCGCGGGCCGGCGGTCGGCCGGAGGGCTGCGGGCGGCCACCCCTTTGCTGGCGCCCGAGGAGCTGCGCGCGCAGTGGCGCGCCGAGGCGGCGGTGGGGGCGGCCCGGGTCGTCGGCGGGGGGGCGCCGGTGCTGCCGCTCGAGAAGCAGGACTGCCCGATCACGGGGGAGGCGCTGGCCGACGTGGCATTGCTCGGGGCGCCGCCGCCGCCGCCGCCGCCGCCGCCGCCGTTCCCGGTCACGGCCGCCGCGCCGCCGCCGCCGCCGGCCGACGAGGGCCCCAAGCCCCCCGCCGCCGAGGGGGGCGACGCGGCCGCCCCCGCCGCCGACGGAGCGGAGGGAGAGGCCAAGAAGGAAGAGCCCGCCGCGGACGGCAACGGCGACGCCCCCAAGCCGCCGGCCGAGGAGGGGGGCGCCGTCGCCACCGCCCCCGCCGCGCCCGCCGAGGCGCCGCCGGCCGACGCCGCCGCTCCCGACCCCGCGCCCGCCGACGCCGCAACGGTCGTCTCGTGCTTCAAGTGCGGCCACGGCGTCTCCGTCGCCGGCCTGCGCCAGTGGGCCGCCGCCCGCCGCACCATCCACGGCCCCGACGCCAAGACGCTCTGCCCGTGGTGCCTGGGCGAGTGGGCCGCGGCCGAGGACGCCGCGGGCGGCCCCGACAGCCTGCCGGGCCTGGCCGACGCCCTCGGCGCGCCGCCCGCCGCCAACGTGCCGCTCGCGCCGCCGCCCGCGCCGCCGCCGCCG
>Ga0105053_10000859_pt1 | contig 49153 bp, 41 predicted proteins | sample BON01_FD_78093 | JGI IMG/M metagenome (GOLD analysis project Ga0105053, IMG submission 78093) | Freshwater microbial communities from Lake Bonney liftoff mats and glacier meltwater in Antarctica - BON-01 | ecosystem: Environmental > Aquatic > Freshwater > Ice > Glacier meltwater | place: Lake... | reverse complement strand
TTCATCCCTGAATCGCTCCCTGAAAAAGCTTTGTTAACTATCGCCTTTTTACAGCGATTCAGGGATTTTGGACTAGACCAGCTTTAATCACACAAATTCCCGACAGATCGCGAATCCGCCCCTTAACAACACGGGACCATTTTAGACGACGACGAAGAGAGTGATCTCATTTGACGCAACGATACAGATGGAGGCATTGCAGATGGACGATGAACAGGCGGTGTTCAGAAATCTGTACGAGGCGTGTCGAGCAACGCCCGCGTTACTCCTTCCAAATCGAATCAGGGAGGCGATGATCCGATGTGCTGTCAGTTTTGGAGATGAGCCAACGCATTCGGAAGATGATCCAACGCCAGAGGCACTTCTCGTCCAGGCCGCAGAACACATCAATGGCTCACTGGAGAACCTAGGGCACAATGATGCAGATGGCTTCGAATCAATGGAAGAATGGGAAGACGCTGAGCAACTGGCGAGTTTAATTACAAAGTCCCTGCCGCAGAGGAACGGATCGGTCGGCAAATAAGGTAGATACTGTCGAGATCTGCGATCGGGGAGACCGGATATTTTGTTTCGCTTTAGCAGATGCAATGTGCGCGGTGCCCGCGAAGAGGCAGGAAATGCCGCTGAAGAATGCAGCCAGCAATTGTATCGTTCCTTACATGATCTGCACCGGCGGTGTGCCATTCCTGCAATTTGGCCAACGATCATTGACGCCTTTCATCGCTGAGGCTTTGTTACTGCTGAGTACCGTAGCACGATCGATGCACCTGCAGAATCTGGCGCACTGTGCTGTCGTCAATCGCGAGCACATCTCCACGGATCGCATATCATAAAGAGATAACCGCGGCATTAACTGTCGCAAACGCAGCCAAGGCATTGACGCAGTTAATTGCAACGAGAGCAAAATTTCAAGTTCAGCAGTAACTGCATTGAGAGCACATAAAGAGAAACTGCAGTTTCGTTTGACGCGCCACCGTTTAAGTTGCTAAATTTCGCTCGGATCAGCAACGAATGCGTTTTCTGTCAACAGAACGGGAGATGGCGATGGATCAGAAAAAAGCAGTTGTGCTATTGAGCGGTGGACTGGATTCCTCCACATCGTTGGCAATCGCACGCGCAGAAGGCTTTGAGATCTTTGCGTTGACAGTGCAGTATGGGCAGAGACATGAAGCGGAACTGAAGGCTGCGGCCAAGGTTGCAGAGGCGATGGGCGTTGCTGAGCATCGATTCATGAACGTCGATCTTCGTGGCATCGGGCAGTCTGCATTGACCGACGATATCGCAGTTCCAGTGAATCGGACCATTGATGAAATGAACGCTGCGATCCCTGTGACGTACGTACCCGCTCGGAACACGATCTTGTTGTCATGTGCTCTGGCGTATGCAGAGTCGCTCGGAGCCTTCGACATTTTTGTCGGAGTCAATGCACTTGATTACGCTGGCTATCCGGATTGTCGCCCAGAATACATTGCCGCGTTTGAAGCAATGGCGAATCTGGCAACCAAGCAGGCGGTTGAATCTGGCAAGCAGTTGCGAATTCACGCACCGCTCATTCATTTGACCAAGGCTCAGATCATTCAAAAGGGGTTGGAGCTTGGGGTCGATTTCGCATTGTCCAGCACCTGCTATCAGCCGACAGAAGACGCCGAGGCGTGTGGTCGCTGCGATGCCTGTCTGCTGCGACTCGAAGGATTTGCCAAAGTCGGCGTAGCTGATCCCATTCGTTATTCCATGCAACAGGGTTGATCGGGATGCCTTATTTCATCAAAGAACTTTACTTGACGCTTCAGGGCGAAGGGGCGCATTCCGGGCGACCAGCCGTGTTCTGCCGGTTCACGGGATGTAACCTGTGGTCCGGACGTGAGCAGGACCGCACAACGGCCATATGTCGATTCTGCGATACGGACTTTGTGGGCACTGATGGAGATCACGGAGGCCGTTTCGACACTGCACAGGACTTGGCAGAGACTGTGGCTGCACTTTGGATGGGGGCAGGTCATCCGTATGTCGTCTGTACGGGCGGAGAACCGCTGTTGCAACTCGATGAGCCGCTGATTGCAGCCTTCCATCAACAGGGACTTGAAATCGCGGTTGAGACAAACGGGACGATTGCCGTACCCGCCGGGATTGATTGGGTTTGTGTTAGCCCCAAAGCCAATTCTAAAGTCATCGTCACATCGGGAGATGAACTCAAGTTGGTCTACCCGCAATTGGGCGCAGAGCCGCAGCAGTTTGAGCATTTGGATTTTTCACAATTCTACCTTCAGCCAATGGATGGGCCCCATCTGGAGCAAAATCGTGAGTTGGCGATCCGCTATTGCCAGAACCACGGGCGGTGGCGACTAAGCATGCAAATGCACAAGCTGCTCGGAATTCGGTAATGACTGTCGTTTGAAGAACCTGTAATGCAAACTACCATCAACATCATTGTCACCTGTACGAAGCAAAAGACGTGTGAGCCACCGTCAATGCTTCAGTTACGGAATATTGGCGGTAGCAGTGTTGAAGCCCGAGTTCGGCAATGGAAACTGCGCGTTGACCGTTCAAACGGCGAAACGATTACTCCAAAGTCTCTTTACGCCGGCGATCACTGGGCCGTTGCGAAGAATCTGGCTGACTTGGCAAAACCCTCAGAGCAAATTTGCGTGTGGGTCATTTCCGCTGGCTATGGACTCCTTCCTCTGGATGCCCCAATTCAGCCATATTCCGCAACATTTTCAACGCGGCATCCCGATACTGTGGTCGTGTCTCGCGAATCTAAGCCGGCAGACCCGCGTGCTGATAAACGGTCATGGTGGAATGCGCTCATTGATCTTGAATGGGATCGTGACCGGCCGATTTCCATTTCCGATCTTGCGGCCGAATATCCTGACAGCCCGCTGCTGATTGCGGCGTCCGCGAACTATCTGCATGCCATTCAGGATGACCTGAATCATGCTCGAACTCTTCTGAATGACAACGACATGTTGGCAATTATGTCAGCCGGAACCGAAGCACTCGGCGATCTGACAAAGAATCTCATTCCGAGCGATGCTCGCCTGCAACCGCTGGTCGGCGGTGTCTTGAGATCGCTCAATGTGCGATTACTGCGACACGCCCTCGAGACTAACCGACGAACTCCGCCGACACTGTCGGGACTCTCGAAACGATTTCATAAACTCCTCGCTGAAGCTCCGGATCGACCGGTGTTCAACCGCACTCCCATGACCGACGATGAAGTTCGCCGGTTTGTTCGAGGAGCGATTAAGAAGACAGCACAGGTGACACAAACTCGACTGCTGCGAGAATTAAGAGACAGCGGCAAGGCGTGTGAGCAGGGACGCTTTCGAACGTTGTTCCAAGAAATCCAGGGGGCTCACCATGGCTGAGTTAACTGAAATTCGGCGGCGTGCTCTTCGTATCGAACAGGATCCCCAGCATCCGCTGTATCTGTTCACGATGACCGGGACTGAGTTGCTGCAGATCGCGGATATCTCGCGAGTGTCCCGCGATGATGCTGGCAAATTACTGGGCTATCAGCGAGCCGAAGTGAAGAAGCACGTCCAGAACATCGTAGACTATCTGAACTCTGGAAATGTCTTGTTTCCCAACGCGATCATTCTGGCGTTGTCGTCCGATGTGAAATTTCGGTCCAGTCGAGGCCCTGACGTCAACGATGGTTGCGCCGTTGCCGGCACGCTGGAAATTCCTGTGCGAGCCAACAAGAAACCGGCATGGATCGTTGACGGGCAGCACAGGGCCTTAGCACTTGCTGCTTGCAACAAACCCGATCGGCCGGTTCCGGTGACCGCTTTCATTGCCGATGAGCTTGGTATTCAACGGGATCAATTCGTGAGAATCAACATGTCATTGCCGCATCCACGCGGTGCTATCACTGAACTTCTGCCGGAGTTAATGACTGATCTTCCGCCAAAGCTTGCCGCCAAAAAGATACCGTCCGCAATGTGCGATTGGTTAAATCAGTCGTCGCTGTCCCCGTTCAAAGGATTGATTATTCGCTCGTCTGCTCCACCGGCTCAACGAAAGCTTGCCGTAATCAAGGATACATCAATCATTCGTATGCTCCAAGATAGTTTGTCGCCTGCTGGATGCCTGTTTCCGTATCGTGATTTCCAGACGGGAGAGACAGACTTCGACGCAGCATGTGCAATTGTCGCAACCTTCTGGCACGCTGTTCAACACGTGTTTCCCGACGCTTGGGGAATTCCTCCAGAGAAGAGTCGCCTGATGCACGGTGCTGGGATTCGCTCGGTGGGTCGGCTAATGGATCGCATTATGCCCATTACAGGCTTCGAAGGAGAATCGGCAAAGGCCGCTGTTATACGTGAACTCCACAAGATCGAACCTTATTGTCACTGGACTAAAGGACGCTGGGAAGGACTCGATGGAATGAAGTGGAATGACATTCAGAATGTGCCTCGACACATCCAGCAACTGTCGAACTTTCTTGCACGAGTCTACACTGGAACTAGAGACTGATCGGACCCAAAATCACATGCCAACGAAGAACGCTACCCTGCGCGTCCCAGCGATATCGTTTCAGCAAAACACCAATCGACAACTCTTCACATTCGTGGTCGATGGAAAACAGCTAGATCGTTTCTGCTCAGTTTCCAGACTCTCCCGGCCACAGTCGAAGAAATTACTTGGATACCAACGTCCTGAAGTCGTCAGTCACATAGCGCAGATCAGGGACTACCTTGAGTCCGCTTCCGCGATGCTACCGAATTCGATCGTAGTTGCTTTTAACACCGCGATCCAGTTCACACCCATAGGTAGCAATTCAGAGAATTCCAACGCCGGATTTGGTTGGTTGGAGATTCCAGTAAAAGACTGCGATGGAAACCCCATCATCGCGGGTTCGATCGTTGACGGACAACAAAGAGCTGCCGCTTTGAAACAAGCGATCATTTCGGAGTTCCCAATTAGCGTCGTGGCATTTATTGCTCGCGATATCGACGATCAGCGTGAACAATTTATCCTGGTCAACGCTGTCAAGCCGCTTCCAAGAGGACTGCTGATTGAACTGCTTCCCGAAACAAATTCGAAACTACCTTTGCGGTTGGAAAACACCCGCGCTGCTGCGACGATTCTGACGCAACTAAACACTGCCCCCGATTCCCCTTTCTATCGCCTTATTCGTACTCCCACGTGCGTTTCAGGAGTCATCGCTGATGCATCCATTCTTAAGATGATCCGAAACAGCTTAATCGACGGTGCGTTGTACGAATTGCAAAACAAAGCGGAACAACTTCAGCTTATCATCGCCTATTGGCACGCTGTACGGACCGTGTTCCCGGCTGCTTGGGGAATCAAGCCCCAGAAGTCACGCCTCATGCACGGTAGTGGCATTGTCGCGATGGGGCTGATTATGGACTCAGCTGCCACGTTGCTCAGCCGAAGTCGCGAACCATTGAGCACATCGAACTTCGAACGCGAGGTCAGGAAGCTCGAATCGTTCTGCAATTGGACATCCGGTACTTGGATCTTTCACGATGGGTCAATGGTTCCCTGGAGCCAACTTCAGAATACACCATCCCATGTACAGATGCTTTGTCGACACGTTACAACGCTATACCGCAGTAAACGCTGATGACGCCACCGCTACTGAATAGCCGCATGGACTAATCGAATCGGGCGAGTTGACGCTACCGAAACACCAGGAAGTCTCGCCAGCATAGCGCAGACTGCGGATGAACGATGTACCCGGAGTTCATTCAAGAGATCCGCATTTGTCAGCTCACCACGTGCAACCAAAGTCTCCCACGCAAGTTCAAACATCCAAGCTGGAATCAGCTGAGCCTGTTCTCTTTTCGCTCTGCTGCGATCGGTTTCCACATAAATCCCACTTTCACTAATCGCCGTGACCGTATTCGGTGCCGAAGTGCCAAGAGTGGTGAACCGCGGATTGCGTTGGACCTCATTCTGAATAAGACTGAGTAGCTGCGGAGTGAAGGCAGTGAATTGAGTAACGGACTGGTCATCGGGCCTCCAAACTACGGCGTTTGCATTATCCCATTGCTTGCCAGCCCAATCCCAAAGCTGCGCCAATGGCTCTTCCGAAATATCACCGGTCAGAATCGTCGCTACTTCAACATTGCTCACCAATCCGCCGGTGAGATTTGCGGAACCAACGACGGCAATAGCGGTCGTGTTGCGTCTGCCAATGTAAAGCTTTGGATGGTACGTCCCACCACGGGGATTTATTGTTTTGACGACCGCCCCCAAACTGAAAGCTGTGTCCAGCGCGACTGGCGAAGTAGTTCCAAATGTAGTCGTCACCAACATTCGCACTTCACCACCGTGCGTAGTGTTTCGCAACTGCTTCGAAACAAGATGAACACCCGCCTCAGCGACAAATGCGACATTCAAAAACACAGTGGTCGACTCTTCAAATACTCGGTGCACAGCAGGCAACAAAGATCGTTGTGTCGTGGTGACCATTTCGGCTCGCATTTGAGTTCCTCAATTCAGGTGATATCTATCGATATTGACTTTCGACAACTCATGAATAATTCGCACTGGTTGAATTGTTGGCAACCGGAACCAGATCGCCTCGATCGACTTTGGCCTTCCGGTTGTTGTCCAGAAATGGTACGTGAACCAAGTTAGACTTGATGTCGTCCTCGAATGCCGACAATCTGCATGTGCTGCTCTGTTTTATGCCAATAGTCGCTGCGTGCTTCGCATCCCACGTGTTTATTATGAAAATGTCAACGGATTGGGCAAGGCTCTTCATGCGATCAGTGAGGGCGTTGTCGTGGATGTAGTGGATTTTGATGCCGTCGAAGGCTTGCTCGGCAAGATGGCCGAAGCGGCGGGCGATGCGTTCGGTGAGCGAGTATACCGCAATGCTCTTGCCTTTTAGAGCGTTTCGGATCGAAGTTGTCTCAACTGAAGAGACGGAATCAGTCTTTGGGCGGATGCCTTCGAGCAAGGCGTTTAGACCGAGGTCGCTCGCTAACAACTCCAGCAGCGACCACTGATCGTCCGATACGCGACGAATCCAAGCACGGCTTGAGTTTGCGATTGCAGCCAAGACAGGAAAAAGATTGGCGTGTTGATGGGTCCCTGTGTCGATCAACAAGTCGAGCATTGAAAGCGCCCAATCAAGGTGCCGCGGGGCAGCGACGGTTTCCCAGAGGTATTTCGTTACATCGACCGCGAATACGAAATCGTTGTTGCTGGAATCGTGACTGGGAGCCGTTGTCAGGATTGCTTCCAGGAGTTGCTCGACAGCGCTGAGGTCGTCGGTACCGACCATCTCATCGTAGATCAGCAACTCGATCAGCGCGTTGTAGATGGGCTTGTTTTCACGCGTCGCTGCGTTGTCGATCAGAAAAGCACGGATGAAAAGTGGGACCGCGTTGCGGATTGTTTCCGCTGCAGTGCCAGTTCGCGACTTCCGGAGCAATTCTGCAGTTTGTGCAGGATTAAACGTCGGGCCTGATAACCAAGCGCGAAGGCCGTATTCCAGGACTAGGTTCAGGTTGGCTATATGGTTGGCGTCGTCTACGCACTGAAACCACTCAGGGAGTGACGCAATCGGTTTTGGATCGCCAGCGGCTGCTTGTCCGAGGATGCTAGTCAGGGTTTCAATCTGATTGGCGCAGACTCGCCGACCAAGTATTTTGCTGCGAATTTCAGCAGATGTGGACTCAAGGAACTCGATTGCGTTCCTGGCGGCCGTGCCTGTGTCAATCTCGACCGCTGTCTCAAGCACTCGACATACGGCGCGATAAGTCGGCGGTTCTTCGAGGTACAAGGCGAACGCTTCGTCAAAGTTGCCTTCGCTGTACCGCATCTCCGCAAGGTCGAAGGTAGCGACCTTCTCGGCAACTGCTTCAACTTGTTTAAGTGCTCCCAATTGGGAGAGCAGTGTTTCGCACCAAGGTCGATCAGCATCAGATACCTCGCTCTTAATCAATCGTTGAGCCACGTGTCGGTTCGGCGGGTACGATGCAGTTGCGGCAAGGATTGCAAACTTAATGGCGTCTGCCGATTGCAAGCCTTCGGTGGATCGCACGAGTCCTTGATACCGACCGCCAATGATCCGGAAACTGTCGATCGCTTCTCCGGCGTTTTTCAATTCCTCATGCTTGAGGAAGAATTGTCGGTAGACTGCTGCGGCAAGGTGCTCTGAGATGCGTTTTGGCCTGCGAACCTGTAACAAGTCGTTTAGGTTGGGCATGTTCAGAATTTCAGCCCATTGATTGAACGCTGCGAAAATATGAACCTGCAGGAAGGCGAGGTTCGTTGCGCTCAATCGCCCGCGACTTCGTATCTCAGTGTAGATTTGGCAGGCTGAGTCTTCGTTTCCGGCGATGATCGCCATTTCGAGGTCGCGCAGCAATCGACCGATTGGTTTAATGGCCGCCAACGTGCGTGACGACTGGCGGTCGCGAAAATTCATCATGGTTGTCAACAGCGAGTTCACCTTTGGGCGGTCTTTGGTTTGAACGACAGTCAATTGGAAAGCGAACGGACCGAAATGCTGTTGGCAGAGTTGATCGATAGGGTCGGTGGGCGAAAGTGATGCAAACTCACCATTGAAGGTCGCGTAAGTTGGACCGATGAACGATTGCAGCGTTTCTCGGACGGACCGCGCCTGCTTCGCATCACTACACAGCACATACCAAGTCGTTCGCTGTGATTCACCGCTGACCCGCGGCAGGCAGAACGGGCTACGCTGCTTTTGAAAACGGGTGATCCAAGGCTCTAATAAAACGCGAATCGCGTCGGTGGGCGCGCTGGATTCATACTGTGCCCACTGAATCGCATTGCCTTCGCCGAAAAACGATTCCAGGAACTGTTGAGGATTGTCTTGTGTCATTGCAACCCTCCATAGTTTTCCTGGAAGTGAATTCTTGCCTCAGCGATCGCTACCGGTGAACGATCAAGCGAGACGCCTTCGTGATTCACTTCGACTCCGTTATACGTCAGATTCATTGAACCGCTGAGGTAGTAGTCTTGCCCCAGCAAACCTTTGAGGTGCAGCGTTTCTCGAATAACGACGTTCAAGTTGCTCGGTGTGTCGGCAGATCGACTGAGGTCACGCATCTTTTGTAAGAACGAATCGTTGTGCGGATCGGGACGAGCCACGATGTGAATTTGCGACTGATTCATGATGTGCGAGAAAACTTCGCTTAGTCGAATACGTCGAAGTCCCCAAGTCGGCACGAGTGACGAAAACTGACCGCATCGGTTGTCGAGGATGTCGATGTCTGTGATCCACGGTGAAACCAGCCAGAGGGTTTCGCTTGGCACGAGCAATTCGGAAACGAAAATCCCTTCAAGCAGTTCCCGAATCGCCTCGCGACTAGTCGTTTGAGTCGTAAACGTATTTCGCTGATCGGATGATTGATTGGTCATTGCATTCCCTCAGGAAGTGTCAGGCCAATCTCGATTGTTTCGGCAAACCGATCGACACGGTTGACTTTTGGGTGCAACAGTAAGAAACCAGAGTCGATCGGGGTGGTCATGATATCCATCAGGGCTTGCCGAAGGACTGGTAGTCTATTTGGTAGCGCGACCAGGACAACTTCGCTATCACGGATCAGATATTCACTTGCCGCTTTCCGCCACCCGGGGTCTTCAACTGAGACTCGTTCAGGCTCACCAACCAAAAATAGTCCAACGAGGTCGTGTTCGGTCTCCGGCAATTGGTCGAACGGGTTGTAGGCGGCAAGTCTCGCGCTTCGCGACACGCCACCACCAGGCCAGAGCAAACTGAACAGAGTGTTGAAACGCCATTGTCGACGATTCACTTCGATCGCGTTGTCGCCCGGATCTTGAATGACGCTGTCGATCGCATCATCGGCGGACTCCATATATGCCAGGATTCGCGGATCAATTTCCACGCTCAATGTATCCTCTAGATCACGCCACCGTGAAATCATTCGGTGCAGTAGCGCATCTGTATCGCGGTTGCTTCCCGGACGCAGGATACGGTTGGCAATCGCCGCAACTACGCTGTGGCAGGTGAATAGCCCGCGTTTTGTCAGGCCTATACGAAGCGCGTCGAACGCATCCGCATGAGCTTGATGGTTCTTGGACGCTGCGTCACGGTAAGCCGACACTTTTTCCTGAATCTCGACTTCACTCGGAGACGTCATCCAGTCGAGCAGCAGCGTCAATTGCTGGTCAGCAATTTCGTAGTCGGACGGGCGAAGCGCATTCTCGACTAAGTCGCAGAATCGTCTCGGGTCTTCGCCGTAACGAATCAGGAACGATTCAATGATGCCACCACCGCCAACGGTCTTCTCCGTGATCCAAATTTCTTCGGTATCATTCATTTTTTGGATGGACGATGCTGGCCGCGGTCCCGGTTCGACATCAAGCAAAAGGTCGCCGGCATCGAGATCACTGCACACCTGCTGGATGCCATCCAGAATCGCTGCTCCAAGAGTTGTCTTGAACTTTCGGGTCAGCCAGGGATTCCATGCATCATCTGGCGACCTCCAAAGTGCTGGAGCGTGTCGCCGCAATGCGTTCATAACCAAAGGTTCGTCTAGCAACTGCGCAAGGTCGGATTGCAACTTTTGCTGTACATCGTCAAGCGAGTCCTCTGATTCTTCATCGTGATCGCTTTGAGTTGACACAGCAAGGCTTTGAAAAATAACGCTCAGGACTTCGCCGAGATCCAGCACATGTGGGTTGGATTCCGATGCTTCCCAGGACTGTTGGAGAGTGGAACCCCGACTGATCGCAGAGGTCGCAAGCGCCGATAGGTAGATCTGAGACAGCCAGCGGAGTTGAAAGACGTTAGCAACGCCTTCAAGAGTTGGGTCGTTCGCCACTGCGTCCCGAAATCTCGCCACTCGCAAGCAACGCAGCATTGCAGGGTTCTCCGGCAAGCGAGTTGCTAGTTTCTCTGGGACACGAAATCGCACCACAAGTCCATCGACATCAATGGCGAAGCCAATTCCAACAGGCGTCGCATTTGCCTGTTGTTCGTCCTCTTCTTGATCCTCGATAAAGCGAAGCGTTGTTTCGTTGGTTTGGCCAGTGTCAAAATTGATTGTTGCTTTCGACGCCGTTGCAAATCGACGCACTTCCAAAGGGTTATTCAGGTTGTGTGCGAAGAACTCCATGCCTGTCATGATGGAAGCCCAGCGTGATGGCGTCGGCAGTTCAACAGGGGCACCTGAAACCATAGGATTGATTTGAGTGTTCCATGAAAGCATCGCATTGGAACTGTCCATAACGCGGCGGTTGGGCACGACGAGTTGGATTTCTCGAGGGCGAACACACCGAATTGTCACAGGATTCCCATTGTCATCAAATCGGTCGAACCGCCCAAGTTCGTCATATCGGCTCACGATATTGCGTAGCTCAAGCGTTTGGTCGCCCGCAATTGTCAGATCCCCTGGCTGCACCCAGTGCCGTGCGTACGTGTTCATGACACCGAATCGACGTGACACGCGTCCCGGAGAAAACTCACGCATGGCCTGCAGGATCGGCAGCACATCGTTGCGTTCAGCGGAGTCTTTTTGCTGCGCCGGCGAACGGAGACTAACTTCAGGAAGATTCAAATCACCAAACAATTGCCCTGGCACAAACTCAGGCAACGGATTGTTCCGAACGAAGTTGTCCCGCGCCTGCGGGTCGTCTCCAGCGATTTGCCAATCGGTTTTCAATCGTCGCAACAACGTAGGTAAAGCAGCGTTCATCAACGCACGCGGCGGATCCCAAAGCAAAACCTCTATGACTTCTTCGGACTGCTGTAAGGCTTTTGACAAGTAGACAACCAGTTCGTAGTACCCCTCCTCGCGGAGCAAGAGTCCTTCGATAATGACCGCTGCCGCTTGCTGACGCTGCTTCATTCTCGATATCTTGATTTCGCTTCGCAGTATTTCATCTGCCGGTCCAGAGAAGTCACGGTAGACACTGCCCTTTGGCATATTAACCTGAGTCCGTAAACGACTCGCGATCCAATCAAAGAATGCAAACACGACTTGCATTCGCAGCACGTATCGATTGCGAACAGGCAATTCGCGAGGCGGCAACTCAGGATCGAAGAGTAAATCGAAACTCTCCCATGCCAATCGGTTGCGACCGTAGTCCGAAAGTGCAACGATCGTCCAGGGACGCATTTCAATCCGACGACCGCCACGTCCTTTTCGCTGCAGGAACTGTGCCGGGTCTCGCGGTGCCTTGTGTTGGAGGACGACGTTGACTTCCGGATCGTTGAAGCCAACTTCTAACGAAGCTGTTGCCACAATGATGTCGGCGTTGGTCGCAACGCCAGCATCCTGTGAACTAGTGCGATCGACACGTAGATTTGAGGATCCATCCTGGAGTCGATGACCAAGCCATGTACACAGACTCCACGACTGACCGAAACGTCCACGCAGTCGCTCGTCGGGTAATTTTGGGTTTCGCAGATTCGCCAGCGACCCATTTGGATGACGCTGCAAGTCGGGACGTCCCCAACTGTCTTGGCCTTCGGCATCGCGTAGGTTGTAGAACATTCGGTTCGTAACATCGAGATCGTCAGTGAAGACGAATTCCTTCGATCCATACACTTTCGAGTGCGGTGCCGTATTGTTATTGGTGGCGTCTAACGTTCGTCGCATCAACATCGCGGTCTGGATCGATGTCGAAAGCAGCGAACTCTGACTTGCCGGATCACCACGCAAGGCGACGAGGTACTCCATTCCGACTCGATCCAGTTCGGCCGGATGCGGTGAAACTTCTTCGACACGTGAGTCCTGCTCCCCGATCAACGTTGCGAAGAACTTCCGGGCATCGGCCAGTGTTGCGGAAAGCCCAACGAAGTGTGGGCGGACATCCGCCGCATGCTTCCAACGGCGAAGCAGCATCGCCGTTTGTGCCCCCGAGACTCCCGAGTATGTATGAACTTCATCCAAAAGCACCATCGTTGGCTTCTTTCCTCTAGCTCCGCCAACTCCAAAGACGTGCGACATCTCCGAATCGCCCATTCGCTGATTCAACATCTCCGTCGTTGTGAACAAGATGTCGGCGGGGTTCGACTGCAAGCGTTGCCGAGTCAAGATCAACTCATCATGCTCCGTGGTAGTTGAACAGCGAGAGCAGCAGAGTCGGTGAACCTTGTTCTTGCGATCCTCGGTTCGCCAAATCATTTGGCCTTGGCAACCGCTGGAAGGACAGGGTAGAAATGGACAAATATCGCCACCGTTAACTCTTGTCCATCCCGACTGTGGTTCCGGAAAATCGAAGTAGCCCTCATGCTCAGGCGTGGCACCGAACAACGTCGCGATTGTTAATTTACGTTTGCCATTGGACTTCAGCAGCGAATCCAGTTTTCGAGCCTGCCCGTACGCTTCAGAAAGTTGATCCTTGAGCAGTTCATTGCGGGGATAGACCGCCAAACAACGAGTCCAATAGTTGCTATCGATCGACTGGGCGATGGATAGAAACGCGGGAAGATAGAAAGAGAGCGTCTTGCCACTTCCTGTGCCGGCGCAAACGATCGTTCCCGAACTGCGGTTGGACCTCAGTTGTGTCAAGATGTTCTCGGTGGCTCTGGCCTGAAAAGTCGCCAGTTTCATCGACTCGCCATTGGGCATCGAGAGGATTTTGCTCAACACTTGCCGTTGCAACGCTGATAATTGTCCTGATTCCTCAATTCGCGACTGAACCTGATCGGCCGTTAGGTTTCGCTGTGGCACGATGCGTGGGCGAAGCATGAATCGAAAATCACCCACCAGTGGCTTGGCGATTTGCCAGCGACGGTTCGCCCCTTGGATGTGCTTGGGAAATAATTGGCGAAGCCTCGCCAACAGCCGTAGAGTCTCGCCCATACGCGTCCGGTATCTTTGGCGCATACCGTCTCTGAAACCGTAGAGCAATCCAAAGTCTTCTAAGCCTTCCTGGAACTGCTCTTCGTCGTGATACTCGCTCCACAAATCATTGTCTTCGAGAAAAGTCTCACACAACGCAGCGATTTCTTCCGAACTAAACGAACCATCGACCAGCCCCCACGCCAAGAGTTTTGACTCCGCGCGTTCGAGCGAGTTGAGAAATTCTAGTCGAGGGTCGTCTACCTGCATTCGCCGGGCCTCTTGTTACATCGTGGTGATGCGATATTTGTCAGTAACATTATTTTCCTTCAACCACCTTCGAACTTCTTCGGTAAGTAATTCGAGTGATGCCCCGGTGCGTGAATTCGCGGCCTTCAGGAACTCTTGCACGATGGGGTCATCTGCTACGGCAGGAAGTTCCGCGATCATTTTTCGGATGTCTTCCCATGTGGCTTCCAGTACTGACAAATCTTCAGTCGATGCCGGAGGGCGCTTGCCAATTTGCTCAGCGTACTTTGCTCTCGAACGAAGTTGTGATGCCTTGGATTTAAATGCTTCTTGCTGTTCCGCCTGGGCAACTTGGTTCATGTCGACTGTCGGTCGTGCTTTTGGCATGTACTGCTCCCAGGTTTCAACGGCAGCGGCACTTCCATCTTCAGTGAACTTCTCAAACGCTTTCTTCATGTATGAAAAGTCTTTTCCCTTGGTCAGGCTCAGTGGGTCAGTGCTTAATGATTCACGAATCTTCTGCACTCTTTCGAGACACTTCGATGAATCCAGTTTGCCGACGATCTTACAGCGACTTGTGATCGCATTCAGCGAATTTGTAACTGTCTGCACAGTTTCCCGCAGGGCAAGTAACTCCGTGTGCCGTGTTTCAAGTTGCTCAACGACGTTCTTTCTCTCTTCTGCCTGAGCGACTTCCTCAAGTTGCGTCCGAAGCTTCTTGCATTCCTCAGCGATCATGCATCTTCCTTTCGGTAAGGGGCTACAGCGTCTTCAAGTTCCTGCAGAATCTCATCGACATTTGCTTTCTTCATCTCAACCACCTTTGGAGTCCAGGCCAGGATCTGGCCCTGGGCCTTGTTAGCCCGTTCTTTGAGAAACTTTGAACAAGTCTCCGCAAATTCAACGAGCAATGCATGAGTCTGAATGTCGAGTCTGGCAATGGCGGTCATGCGAGTCGCCAAGTCGTCACTGGATACAATCGCCTCGACTTGCTCGCCGATTTCCTTTGCACGTGCATCTTTGAATCTTTCGGCGAGCTTTCGCAACTGACCAACAGTAACGTCGCCCTTGAGACCGTGCTGTTCGGAAAGCGAGCAAACTTCCTCCAAGTCCTTGAGCAGCGCGTTCTTGTCGTATTCCTTGCCAAGCTCAGCAACAACTAGTTTTGATTGCTCAGCGATCCGCTTTCGGCGTTCTTCGATCCTTGAATTGCCAAATCGGATGATCAAATTGATGTGCCTGTCGATCGCCTTCAGATCATCTGGCGGGGTGTTCGGCAACTGAGGAAACTTTTCAGTCGCCTATCATGTTTTTCCGAAGTCCTTAATCACGGCCAATAGTTGCGAAGCATCGATTGCGTATGGCTTGTTACCAGTGCTTCCCTGAACTGCAGCGACGCGGTCTAGTAATTCGTCTTGTAGCAACTTTCGATTTGACATCAGTTCGTCGAGGAAACTGTTCCACTCTTGATCGTCATCTAGGTTTTCCCTCTTTGATGTTGCAGCAAAATTGGCATCGATTTGGCTGGCGTCATCAGATTTGTGTGCGGTTTCAACGTTGAGTAGCCTAGCTTGCCACAGTAATGACTGGGTTAGTGACGGCACCGGAGAACCCTCGACGCCCTTGTACCTCAAGCGAATCCCGTTTGTTGCAGATTCAAGGTGCTCATCGACGAAGTTTGACAATGCGATGTAATCGTCGTCAGCTTGATCATAGTTCCATCCGTTATAGTGGTCGTAACGAAACATCGCCCGAATGGCCGAGAATACATCGTTGGCGACCGCTGACTCGTGGAACTGCTCATCGCTTGCGACAAGCACGAAAGCTTTTTCTAGGTTTGGTGGGTTGCCTTTTGCGCGTGGGAGAAAAATCATCTTGTGGTTATTCTCTGTTGGCTTCACTGATCGAAGAAGTTCAGCTTCCCAGTTAATCGAATGCAGGATATGAGTATTGATCCAGATTCTTACCTTGTTGGCTTCGCCTTGCCCTAAAACCCCGCCGCCACGCCAAGCGTCAAGTTTTTCTACGAATTGTCGAATCGGTAGCGGTTCAAGTTCGCTAACATCCTCACCCCTGTTTTTTTGCTGCTTCGAGATGTCGTCAGCAGACTGCTTGTCTGTCTTGGTTAGAGGCTTAAGTGGTTCCGGCGCAACTACCGACTTGCTGCCATCGAGAGGCGGCAAACCGAAAGCAACGAACACGCCTGTTGGCAAACTTGCCTCAGCAAGCTTTTCCGGTTTCCCCGCCCAAAAGTGCAACAGATACATGTAGCGACTACGCCTCTGCGGATCGCCCTCCTTTTTCTTCAAGTCCTCGGTTAAGACGTATGGAATACGTCCTTCTCGAAGTCCCAAGAAATCTGGTGGCGGAAAAGCACCTTGCTCAAAGTAGACTCGTGCATCTTTGACGACCGGCAAAATAATTTCGTTAATGACACTACGCGGATGAAACTTCAATCGTCCTTGCTGATCCCGCAATCGCCAATCGGCGATCGTGCAAATGGCAGATTGATTGAATGGAAAGAGACTGTATTGATCGGCGGACTGTCCGAAACTCGCGAGCAAGCCAATTTCGTCTTGCTCCGGAGCAAGATAATCCATCGCGTTGGGTGCCTTTTTGCCGACGTTCGCAGAATTTGCGTAGTGCTTTTCAAGTTGCTTGGCACCAATCCTTGCTGCGTTCACATATGCTGCAACAAAATTGCCTATCTGATTGGTGACGTCGTCTTCGGCCTCGTCTTCGCCTGTTTCGATCCACCATCCATGCACGGCTCGAGTTTGCACAGTTTCCAAGTTTGCCGAGAAGAAGTAACCATCCGTCACGGCAAGTGCCGTCCGGATCATACAGGCTTCAGACTTGCCGCTCGTTTGGCCTTCCCGCAGGATTGCATCCAGTAGCGCTCGTTGCACACCGGCAAGAACCGCGAAATCTTCAACGAGTAGAACCAATTCGCGTCCGTCAGCCAGCAACTGTCGACGAACCTCGTAGAACAACTCGGACAACGACGTATCCGCTGGCGTCGCCAACGGCGCGATTGCCTCATCGACAATCCCATTGAGAAGTTCAACAGCTTCTTCAAGTTGTTTGGTGCTCGTCGTTCGCTGAAGTTTGTCGAGATACCGGCCTGCGATCGGTCCTGCTTCCTTGATCTCGTTCGCCAGTTCATTCGGGATCAGGAAATCTGCGTGCTCAAACTGCCGCCGAGGCGAATCAGCCTCTGAAGTGTCTTTTATGAGGTGGCGTGCGAGTTCCGAGATGATACCGGCGCGAGAGGGCGTGCCTTGCATGAACAAAACTTCGGTCGCAGGATCTTTTAGCAACGATGGCAATGCTCGCGGGTCGCCATGCCCGATCCATAGTTGATCCTGCTTACTGAGTTCGCCCCCAGTCTCTCGTGATTTCTCTTTCCGCTCTGAAGCGATTGCATGATTTCGCTCGATGGCTGTCAGCAACTCCGCACGAATCCGCTGCTTCGCGCCAATGTCGTCCATCTGCTCCCGTGCGGCCTTCAACTGTCCACGGATTTCTTCGTATCGCGGTCCTTCAAGTCCATCTAGGATTCGGCCTAGCACAGACTTCAAGCTTGAACTCTTCGGGATAAGGATTACATGCCGCTTGTCACGATCCTCCCGTTGCCGAAGTTGTACTTTGAGCCAGCGAACCAAGTGAGATTTGCCAATTCCCGATTCGCCTAGAATTGGCAGAATCACACGCCCACTGGGTTCGTCACGCAGGAACTCATTGAGAAGTTGCTTCTGAGACTTCTTTTCCTCTTGACCCGTATGGAAACTGCGACGAACAAACCGCATCTCTTGGTGAACGGCCAGGAATACTGCGTCGGACGGATTTTCAGCCTCGGGTGTGATGCACTCTAGGCAGTCGGCTTCGGTAGGCCAAAATTTCAGCAGATTCATTTGGCATCTCCGCGCTGAACATGGGTGACACTTTGGACAACACTTCCGCCGCGACCAATCAATCTAACTTGCGAGTCCGAGTCCGAGAGTTTCTCAAGTCGGATGACTCCTTGTGACCTCAGTCGCAGCAGGGCGCGCGAGAGCGAGGTTGAAATATCCGATACCTTTGGAGACTTCCATTCTTCTTCCCGACACTTGTCCTCGACTTCTCGTCTGTACACGCCTCCATCAATTACCGGTACCAACTCCGCCAACTTGTTCAAGAAATCTTTTACTGGCAACTCGGTCCTTCTCGGCAGCAGTGTCATGACCTGCTTCTTGATTGCAGACGTAGGATCAATAATAAACTCTCCACTTGCACGCCCCGTTTCATATCCGCCGAATCCGAGAAACGTTCCCCATGATGTGAATCCATTCCACCGCGTGCTGTTTGTGAACTGTCGCTCTACGCCATCCATATTAATCTGCTTCATGTATAAATCATCGGCCTGTTGGAAGTTTGATGGTCGAAACCAGTGAACATCTTGAGCCAACATCCATGCGGTCAAACGGCACATGTCGGCGGACTGGTTTTTCTCCTTCTCCCAGAATCGCTCATTATTTTGAGTCGCATAGATGAGCTGCCGAAGTGTCTCGGAAACTTCGACAAGCGTATAGCTGCGTTTAGAAAACTTGGTTGGCAAGTCGTCACTAAACCGTATGTGTTCATCATCTTCGTGAAACAAGCCAATCTGCGTCCATCGCCTAAGCGTCGTTTTGGCCATGACTTGATCCGTTATTGACGCTGGTGCACACAGCGCAAGCAGTTTTTCCTTCTTCATTGGTCCATTGACCACCAAACATTTTGTCAAGACTATGAGGACATTGAATAGGCCATCGCTAGGTTGATTAAGAATACCCATTATTGTCCCAACCTCTGGACTAGGTCATAGTCTCGAACATGGTGATGCGTGGTAAAAAACTTTTTCTCAGTCCCGGACTCAACTGCATCGTCGGGGGCGAAAATGATGTGAAACGGTCGCTCCATGTTGATAAGTTCTCGCGGAATGACAGGGGATGGTCCATCGAACAGGAAGGTGGCCCTTGGTAGCCGTAAATCGTTCTTGCAAAGATCGTAGGAATCTAGCGAACTGGATACAACGAGTCGGCGAGGAGAGTATTCGTGAACTCGTTTCCAGTCCTTTTTGGATTTCCAAGCCTCTGGAAGTGCGAATTCATCCACACCGCGACCCACCAACTGCTGGATAAAACGAAGACACAACTTCACCCGTTCGCGATCGCTGTGTGATTTATCCACGCGAACAAACACGACTGGGGAGTGAACGCGAAACAGCAATTGCAACTCCGCGACGCTGCCGTGTTCGATACATTCGACGACGTCTGGTTCTGGCTGACTGAAGCGTTGGATCACCTCGACCTTGTCTGCCCGACACGCCGGACATCCTGAGCAGCAATGTTCAGGCGAAGGACCGCCGTTGGCTGTCTTGACCGTGTAAGTCTCTCTGAGCAATTTACCGATCTCAATGTTGCCGGCAAGCAGTTGATTCATTCGTTCGAATGATTGGCTACTTGCTGCGTACATCCGAGACCTCTCTGGCTGAACCACAGTTTCCCAGATCTGCTCATCAAGATGGCCGTCATTCAGGATTGTGAGATAAGCGGTTGCAAAAAAAGCGACCATGATCGCTTGGCGTCGCGATTCGAAATCTCGATCTGATTCGTTCTCTACTCGTTCGACATTCGGAGGTTCCTGAGATTCCAGACGAATAATGCCCGCCCGGTTCAACAAAACCAGTGTTCGCAGATTCCACGCGACGTTGGCATCGCTGTCCTGCTGGATATGCGGGGGACGCGTTTTTAGGTTGATTCGCCACACTCGCTTGTCATTCAAGAACTGGCCTGCCTTAATCAAGTCCCCCCAACGCTCGCGCCCTTTGTCTAGCGAAATGATGCGTTCCTGACTAATTGACTTCGCCGTTGCCCTGTCAGCGTCGTCGCACGGTAGTAGGATTGAAACCGATGCACAGCCATCCCTCCCCGCTCGACCTACTTCTTGATAGAAACGATCAATTGACTCGGGGATGCATGCGTGAATTACCGCACGGATATCAGATTTATCCATGCCTAGACCGAACGCAGATGTTGCCACGACGCAGTCAATGGCACCAGCTCGCCAAAGGTCAATCACACGTTCTCGTTCGTCGTAGAGCGTGTCACCATGAACGCATCCGGCCCGTCTTATTCCAAGTTCGCGAATCTTCCGATACCAAATATCGGCATCGCGCTTGGTGGTCACGTAAAGCAAGAACGGTCGTGGTGCGACACGAATAAGTTCGGTTACTTTTTTGTCCCGTTCGCTCTTTGTCACCGAACTCGATTGCCAATATTCGGGTTCTGGACGCAAAGCTACCGCGTTGACCGAGTCAAAGTTCCCATCGGAAAAGAGAGTCTCCAAGACATCAAAACTCTCTTGCGTCAGCGTTGCGGACAGTAGAAGCGTGCGGAACGCCAAGTTGGCTGGGCAGCGTCTCACAAGTTCCCGACGCATTCCGCTCATAGCTTGAAACACGGGGCGAAAATCATTGCCCCATTGAGCGACAAGATGTGCCTCATCGACGACAAAGTACTTGAGCAAACCTCGTTCGGCAGTTTTGTACAACACTCGACTCAACGAACTAACAAAACTCTCCGGTGATGTGATCAAGATTCGCTGGGTGTTGGATCGCAATCGCTGAGCGATAGACTTGCGTGCGTCCTCGCTTAATCCGCTATGCCAAGCCATCTCATTTGGAAGACCGCCCGGAACATTGGGGTATTGCTCACGCAACTGCATTTCCTGATCAATCGCCAACGCTATCGTCGGCGTGATCATGACAGTCAGTTCATTGGGGTCGGAAAGCAACGCGGGAGCCCAAGCGACCAAACTCTTGCCGGTGCCGGTTGGTAAATTGACCACCAGCGTTCCGCCAGGTTTCAAAAAAAAAGCTGACCGGATCGCCAAGCGTTGCCCTGGACCTTGGTACCCTTTAAACGGAAGCTTTAGACCGTGTTCCAACGCTGTGTCGAGCGGAAGATGCGGAGAGGTTGGCCAGCCTTTGCGGCGGTACTCTTCCAAAAAACTTGCTTTGAATGGTTCATACTGTTGACTGTAAGGCAACCACTCTGCCGACCAGCCATGGCTTGCCCGCAAACGATATGCGTTTTGATCTTTTCCGAGAACTTGCACATCGGATTCATTCCAGAGTTCTGCACTAGGCCAAGGCTCCGATACCGGCACCATCAGGAAGTAGTCGGTCTCTTCAGCAAGAAGCGCCCCTCGCCGAAGGACGTGACGCACCAGTCCCGCAAGATCTCCAGGACCGACAGAACTTGGATCCATGCTAAGCGAAACAACGGCTCGACGCAGTTGTTCGCAACTGCGGTCGTTGAGTCTTACTGAGAATCCTCGAACGTCCGGCAACTCCCGCAGAGCTTTGGAAATCACGTCAAAATCGCTCAATCTTCATCCTCCTCATCTTGCTGTTCAATGAACGGCATTCGATTCGAAACGAAGACGGCACCTACTGAATCAGCACGCAACTCGGGATTGAGAAACGATTCAATCTGAGCATCGAGAAAAGCTTGTTCGAACGCCAAGTCCGATTCCAGCGAGCTTTTTATTTCACCATTGGCCATTGCCAACCGCGACCGATACTGCTGTTGCACTTGACTAGCCAGGCGTCTGGCTTCCGTCACGCAATCCTCAGACCACTTTGGCAATCCCGATTGTTCCCGAAGTAGTTTCTCCGAACGTTCACGACTCGCTAAACAACGGTCTCGCCACTACGACATGTCATACAGTTGGGCAGCAGCACTCCATCGATCGCTATTAAGGTTAAAGTCGCGTCTGCGGCCTGTTGCGTGTTTATTGAAAGTTGGCGTCAGTAAACTAAAGCGATCGTCATTCGGTATCACTCGATCCAAGTCGGAATCAAGCCAGATCGTGGTGAACCGGGGTTGCATAATCGCACGCGTTCGACGCAAAATCGCATTGCGACTCACTCCTGCATGTTGATCACAAAGCTTTTGCAAGGGCGCGATTGCGGGGGAAACCACATAGTCAAATCGAAAGAAAACATTGGGATCCTCGTCCCCCCGGTAGTTTGGAATGTAACGCCAAAACGCATAACTGATACCGCGATCGTCCCAACGTGTGAAGGCTTCAAAGGCATCAACAAACGGATCGCCAACCCGTAACAACCGGCAAGATCGTTGCTGTGCGACGACTCTATCGAAAGAAAACGGAACGGATATGAACACGGTGGGTTTTTCAACCTTCAGGCTGTCTATTGAGTCACGGAACTGACGTTGAAACTCATCTGCTGGCATGAGCGTATCACGACCGAATGGTTTCTTGACTCCAACATCAACCTTGCGAGTGAATTCGTACGTGAAGACTTCATCTGTTCGACCTTCTTCACCTGTTTTCCGAAACCTTAGATTTCGGATCGCCCAATTCTTAAAGGCCTCACGAAACACCGGAGACAGCTTACGATCGTTGCTCTCCAAGTCATCCGCGATCTTTTGCGTGATCAAGTCCGTGTCAAAAGAGTCGATCTGATCTTGCGCGCGAATTTGCTTGAATTCCGAGGCGACGACTCCTTCGTTACCTCCAAGACGTCCGATCGCTTCTACAAACGCATCCGCACCGGAATCAAGAAACTCAGCCCAAACTTTCTGCATCTCTTTATCGATGACGTATTGCAGACTGGCAATTGAGCGTTGAAAAACACCGAGCGCGTCATCAAGCAAGTGGAACCAGTTCTGCTGCACACTCGATCCGCCGCAGACCAAAACTGCGGATTTGACGGGCGTACCACTGCCGAAGCGATCGAGTCGTCCCATTCGCTGTTCGATCCGGTTTGGTGAAAACGGCAAGTCATAGTGGATTGCATAGGCTTTCCGCTTTTGAAGGTTCAGTCCTTCTTCAGCGGTATGATCGCAGACAAGCACGTAACCACGATGCTCGCTCTTGAATTGCGTCCACGCTGAGTTTTTGGTGGAGTGGCGGAGAACCCGACCAGGCGTAAGTCGTGGCACGAGAAACTCAAAGACGAGATCGGCGGTCTCTGGGAAATTCGTAAAGACCACGTAAGGAATTGCACTATCGTCAGTCCCCAGTAGTCGCGCCAGTCTTCGCAATTTCGCAACTTGGCCGCATTCTTTGGCTGCACGAAGGATCTGCCCCAGAGTCTCGACTTCGCCCTCACATAGCGGCACTTTTGAAATCTCATCGGAACCGCCGCCTTGCAATCGCTCAACTGATAATTTTAGTGCATGGCGAGGATCGCAGGCGGCGAATTCATCCATGACACGGGCAAGTTGGCTTGCCGCCGCCTTTTCGTTCTCGGTTGCAGAGAACAATGCCGACGAGAGCGTCAACCGCCAAGCCTCGATAGCATTCGCTAATCCGCTTTCATGTTCACACTCGTAAGTGATCTGCTCACAAACGTCGCGGCCCGGAAGATAAACGGACGTTGATTCGGTTCTTCTGTTTCGAAGAATACGGCGATGAAGTCGCCACATGTCACTGACATGTGTCCGGATCGAGCGAATTAAGCTGTTGCGCTGAGGGTCTTTCTCATCGATATCTGCCTTGATCAATTCGGCAAGTTGACCTTGCAGGTTTTGAAATTCATGGTCGTTCACTAATAGATCGCCAAGAACATTAATAGTATCGCCTAAAAAGAAATTGGACTCCTCTTCACGCAAGTCCAGCATTCGTTCTGCAATCTCTTGGCGAAGACGGACCCGCATTTTAAACAGATCCAGACTGTCGAGCGGATAGACTTGCGGGTCAAGCAAGTGAAGCATTGCCAAAAAAGCATGTTCGTTGTGTAAAACTGGCGTAGCGGATAGGAGAAGCACTCGACAATTGACTTTGCCGGCAGCATGCTTCACTGTATCGAAGATGGATTTCTCCGCCGGTTCAGTCGACCATGCCCACGAACTCAAATGGTGAGCCTCGTCGATTACGATCATTCGAGCGGAAGGAATCAACGTCGCGATCGCTTTTGCATCATGGCTCGAAACAATGTGAATCGAGACGCCGATAACGAGTCCGAGATGAAAACGATGGGTGAGTTCTTCCTTCCACTGATTCTGTAGTGAATCCGGCACGATGATGATCGTTTGATGGTCGTGTGGTTCATCAAGAGCGAACTGCTTGATCAGGACTCCAGCGTCGATCGTCTTGCCCAACCCAACTTCGTCAGCAAGCAGGTATCGCTGGAATGGATCCATCAGCACGCGGTGAATGACTGATGCCTGGTGCGCCACAATTTCCACTGACGATGACAATAGTGCTGAAAGCCCGCGGCTTAACGTATGCTGTTCAAGCAGATGGCGAACAAACTCTGATCGCGATGCATGCCAAAAGGCTGTTTCATTACATTGACTTGCCAAATGATCAGTAGGCTCTGCAATTGGCAAACGGCAACGAACCTGCAGTTCGTCAGCGGAAATCCTTTTCGATTTTCCATTCGGGAAACGTACAAGGTAAAGCTGATCGTCTTTCATGTAATGTAGAACACGCCCTACTTCTGTCGCATCCGTATTCGGGTTCCGATGGTAGACTCGAGTCTCGTTTGCCAACGTCTTTCGCGTCAGACTAGCCCTGGACACAACCTTCGAGATTGGTTCACTATCTGCAGGCGAGCGAAAATACTCAACAGTTCCTGAATCACTGGTGAGCTGAGAAAGCTTGCCGACACCCAGTCGATTCTCCGACGATTCGACGAAGGGTTTGCTCGTTGATTTCTGTTGCGGCACTCGTCGCCCCTGAGGATTTGTCCAATGTCTCAACAGGAGCCCTGCGTAGCAGTAGACGCACCCCCCAGCCAGTGAGCGTAGTGTATTCATTCCGGGCGGCGAATTACTACGAACGGCCGACTTAACAGCGGCGAAAATCTTGCCGCACCGTACGGTCATGAGGATTATCCGGTTTGGCTGGATCGGTCAAGTTGCAGATGTGAGGCGGCTGCGATATCAAACACGGGTGATGGATCGTCAGCAATTTCAGCCCCACAGGAAATCGGGCTGTTTGGCAAGTCCCACGCAGTTCGTCCGTCTGAGTCCTGAACCATGCCCAAGGGGGCGCGTGTCAGCAGAATTCTTGCGACATCCCACTGGCTGTGCTGAATAGCCACATGCAGCGGAACGGAGTGAACTCCAATCCGGACGCTTACCCACAACTCCATGTCGGTGATCACCCTCGCCACCTGTCTCCTCGGGATCTTTCACCCGGAAACACACGACAATGACGTGCTTCCGGAAAAACTGAAGTCAACAGGTGAACATTTGGGCGCTGCGAGATTCCACCGTCCGTCTCAACCCGCCAAGCGCCACGGTTTCTCCCCGCCAGTTACAAGTCGCGGAGAATTCGTGATTACCAGTTCCAAAACAGTTCGAGGTCGGGAACTTAAATCGAAATTCGCTCCACGAGGTTTCGGGTCACAGACTTCTGCCGTCGGTCATAGAGCCGCGTGGTTCGTGGGTCCGCATGGCCCGCCAGGTTTTGAATATCTTCCAGCGGGAGCCCCTGACATAAAAGATTTGTTATAACCGCGACCCTGAAAGAATGGGGTGACAGTCGTGCTGGAAGGCCGCAGGCTTTCATCCGTCGTTTGATCATGCGGCTCATGTCACCGGCTGACATGGAGCGGTTGCTGAGAACGCCGGTGCGTCGGATTGTCGTCAGGAAAAGTGATCGATCGGACTGGTCGCCCAACTGCAGGCTGGTTGACTGCAGATAGTTTCGCAGCAGTTGCTGCAGGTCATGGCGGACGGGGATTTCCCGGGACTTGCCGCCCTTGTCAATAAAGTGAAGACAGTACTGGTCACCGACATCGTACAGGTCCTTGACTTTTAGAGTCGCGACAGCGCCGATGCGCGAGGCAGTGTAGACCAGAATTGAAATGATGGCTTTGTCGCGCAGGCCGACAACGGTGCTTGTGTCGATGGATGCCAAAAGCTTCCGAGCCTGATTGACGGTGATCTCCGGCGTCTTGCCTTCGATGACCTGATAGCGTTCACCGCGAACCGACAGGGCAGGGTTCAGTGCGATGGCATGACGTGTCACCATGCCGTCGAAGAAATGCCGCAGGCCAGCAAGCACCTGCTTTTTGCTGGCGATGCAGAGCGACAGTTCATCCAGGTAGATACCCACGTCCGCCGGGGACACTTGTTGCAGTTGTCGATTTCGCAATTCACACCATTCCAGAAAGCGCAGCACGCATCTGCGGTACGCTCGGCGCGTGTGTGCATTCCGGATCTTGGCATGGAAGAACTCTTCGAAGGCAAATCGTGCACTGTGGCCAGCCTGTTCGATAATTGCCGGCAACGACTGCTGATCGCTGGCCGGCGTTGATCGCTGCACCACCACATGCGATGTGACCAGCGATGGTATTTCGTTCACGCAGAATCGGCGACATTCGTTTCACGAGCGGCCCAGTCCAGGAATGCGCGCCGGTGAACACGGTCCCATGTCTGGATCGCTTCGTTCATATCGAACCGACCACATTGCCATTCGCGCGCGGGCATCCAGAGATTCAGCAGGAACCTCGCCGAATGCACAGCGTTTGCATCATCGGCTGACTCAGCGGCCCAGATGTCCAGTTGATTGGGATTCCACGGTGCGATGCCCGGTGCGTCTGCCAGTGCCGGAAACTTCACGCCCAGTCCAAGAAATGCGTTATCATTTTGCTTCATATTTTTGATGACCTCCATGCGGTTTTGAATTTCAGGGACAATTCCCCTTCCTCTTCATAGCGCATGATAACGTCCTTTATCAAGCACAAAGTGAAGACCACAATTCAGAGGAAATCAGTAGGTAATCCCGCATGTTGACTGACTGGCATGTTGCGTTGCCGTCTTGCTTGCCAGCAAGCTGGCTGGCAATTTAGGACTGGTGAGTTTGTCCAATTTCGGACACTGACGATCAAATGAAAAGGCCCGGTGGTGCAACGGGGCCAGACAGTAATAACCTGAAACACATCCGCGTCGGCTGTCTATCCGACGAGAGTGTTACGCTTCAGAACCAGACTGGTTAAATATCCAGTCGTGGGCCTGATCGGCCACTTTGATCACCAGCGGCAGGTCGTCGCGGCCGAAGCTCGATGAATCCTTCCACTTGTCAGCGTCCTTGTAGAGACGGCAGATTGTGACGTTGTGCCGAACTCCGTTTTCTGTCGTGTTTTCCCAGACGGCAGCTTTAATCCGTCCGAGTCGCACTTCGTGAACTGGACCCTTTGCGGCGGAACCATTCTGTTTGGTCATGTGACATCTTTCTCTTCAACAAACAACACACAAAGATTGACAGCCCAAACAGTTCGGGCTGTCTCAATTCAAACCAAACTATTCACAGTTCGGGCAGAGACCGATGAAGTTTTCACCGGGACTCTGCGGGACAAAGCGAATACGAAACCAACCGTCATCGACAGCCTTGTAGTAGTCGCCGGGGCCATCGACGTCGCAGTTGCAGCACGACAGGGTGAATGGAACTCCGTGAGGAATACCACTCGGGCTGTTCAGCACCTGATTCGCCAGATCCAGAGCGTATCGGCACGCGGCCTGAGCCACGGTCCGATTCCACTCCGAACCCAGCGTTCGCGGGGGCTCGTTAGAAGGATTGTCCGCTGCTTTGGCGACCGTGGCAGTTTCCGGAGGGAAACCACCACGATCCATCCACTGCAGCAGACCTTCGGCGAGATCACGAACGCGGTCCCAGTCCAGTTGATGGAATGCGTCCATCAGTTCCAGCCATGCGGCTTGCGGGTCCATGATGTGTCTCCCTCTAAACCGCCAGCGTGAGCAGGCGACCGATACGGGAATCCAGTTCGGCTCGGTCACCGGCGTTTCGAATTCGTCCGGAGATGCGCGTCAATGCATCGACCAGAGCAAACACGGTAAACCGTGATCCACTGGTCGATACCATGTTGAGGGCCTCCCGGATGGAATTCTGGGGAATCCCCTTGCCGGTCAGCGCCTTCATAGTCGCCTCACGGTCTTCACCCAGAATAGATTTCTGGGCGACCGTCATCTGACGCACAAACGCATCCCGTCGCTGATCGCGGGACTTCACCAACTGATCCAGCAGACTGGTGATCTCCGGCAACGCATCGTGGACATTGGCCGTGTGTTTGCGACTGAAGGTCGTGACCTCCATCGCATCCCACACGATGTGATTGGCGCAGATCGACTGAAACCAGAAGGTTTCAATGCCGACCGTGCGTCGTCCGACTTCGGAATTCCAGAGAAAGAATCCCGGAGCGAACGATTCACCACCAATTTCCACCCAGCCGGTTGGATCGATCAGAAAGCAGAACATGTCCTGCTCACCGGCATACAGCCCGGTTGCTCCGTTGAAGCCCTGCTGAGGCGGCACGAAATCTCCCGCATGATTGCGAACCATGTCGAGAAGTTCCGTGTTGTAAAGCCGTGTGTAGCTGGCACCGTGAATCGAGCGAACAAGGGCATGGCCCTTGACCCGGTTCGAGCTACCGCTCGGAGCTTCGAACTCGCTCCCGCTGGTCGCTGGCAGTGAATCAGCGAGACGCGGATCGGATACACTCGGCGTCGGTCTCGACAGCATTGCGTAGTCTGTTGTAAGTACCTGCAGCGGCTTACGACCTTTTGGCAGCGTTTCATGAAACGCCTGCATGGCCGTTGCACAGCGGAGCCGATTCAGCGTGAGCTTATCGACTCGGGCCAGACTACACAGTTGCCCGAAGGACCAGTCATTCAGATGAAACTGACCGGCCGAACCGACCGACAGACCCAACTGGCCATTGTCGAGGAGCGTGGGAGTCACCGTTTCCGGTGGTTCCCAGCGATCCCGTGAATGTTCCTGCAGCGTGCTGCAGTACTGATAGAGCTGATCAAACGAATCGAACGTCTCATCAGGCGCTCGAGAAAACAATTCGCGGGAAGCCCGCACAAGGTTGGACATGGAACGATCTCCAGACAGGGAACAGGGAAACAGAAAAACCTCAGTAAAAACCGAATGTTGCACCACCGGTACTCACGCACGCCCGTTCTGTTGCCGAACTGCGTCCATGAGTGCCGATGTGAGTTCTTCTACCCGTACCTGAATGTCAAAGATCGTGTATCACAGGTGTTGTGAAATGTCGCCTGGAAAGTGTGCTCAATAAAATGCAATGGCTGTCACTTTCTTTGAGTGAGGTCTTTCGCGGCTGACTGTTCCTGCCTTCGTCGGCTGGCATCCATTGGGGCTCGCCACGCCGGGGGCCCCCAATGGATGCCAGCTGATGAAGGCTGCTGGATGAACGACTTCTCTCGATCGCTGACCTGTTGCCCTGAGTTGCCAATGACGACAGCTCACCGGACGCTAGCTTTTGCCCTCCTTCAACCTGCCTTTGTTGGCGGCTTTCCGGAGGGGCTCTGAGCGTCGTTGCATCCACCCGAATGCAAAGTGAGGATGCTTTAGAGTCGCGCATCGCGATCACACCAATGTGATTCGATTCTTGCGTTGAAAAAGTCACCCCACTAATGCGCTAAATCTGCATTCGAGGAACGCATTATCGATGCATGGTAAAAGAAGAAACCCCGGTTTTTCTAGGGTTTCGGTGAGCATCAGAAACGCAAAAAGATACCTTTAAGAACTTCGGAACCGAAGGATGGAGGTTCGAATCACATCCGTCGAAGTTGTTCGTTTTTCTTGATTTATCACAGTCGAATTAAACGCCGATTGAACTAATAAGGACCGCTCGATCAATAAGTGTCCTATAGTCGCCTTTCGCTCCGCGAAAGAACGCTACTTTCGCGGAGCGAAAGGCGACTATTATTGTTCGAGCGATCCTAATCCGTCAAATTGGTCGTTCAATCCGAAACCGTTCGCTCGCTTTGGATTGGCGATTGGCTACTGCGTGATATTGATGGAATGGTCCCGACTTTCTTGCGCAAAGCTGCAGATATTCACAGGGCGAAAGATGTTTCAAAAACCTGGGGCAAATCCGGGGCAGAATTGGCAATTCAGAGCCAACGTGAGTACAATGCGGCTGCAATGTGATTTCACTTGAACGTGTTCTGCAGTAAAGACTTACGATGCAAAAGCAGTGCATCTCCAACGCATGCCCAATGTGAAGTTCTTAGCTTCGAGTCCTACCGGGGGAGCTTGTTTTCGTGATTCGAAAACAGACTGGAACCCAATAAGAGATAAGGACTTGGAGCAAATCGCTTCGAGTCCTTTTTTTTGGAAAATCTGAATCAGTGACAAATCAGTGACGTGCGTTGGATCTGCAGTGATTCGATGTTGTTTCTGATGGTCACGGATTGGATGGATGTTGCCAAAGCGTTGATTTGTCGTGGCTAGCCCGATGGCTGAGTCGCTCGTACCCTTGTCAAAAGCTTCGGGAGACTTCAATCATGGCATCAATTCAACGAGATCCGAGTAGCGTTTTTTACATCTGCTTCCACTTTGGAAAACAGCGGTTCAAGCGATCGCTCCAGTCCACAGATCGACGAAAAGCAGACGCTGCGGCAGTACGGCTTTGATTTTTCCCCAGACCATTACGCAGTCGCTGCTATTGGTTCTCAATGCGATACAAATGCGTCGTTGATCTCAGATATATGGATTTTTCTGCGACTGCCGGGGATGCCATAAAATCCGCATCGAGCACGTTCTTTGCCAGCACTTTGAATTCATCGCCCGCCTGCAACACTGTGCATGTGCCGTTCTGGCCACAGAAATAAAGAGGCCCTTCCGATTCCAGTGGCGATGCGGAATAGTCGCCAGCCAATCGATCAAACCAGATGTCTTCGCCAGTTGTAGGATTCACACAACGGACGATGCCCTTGTCGCTCACAAAGTACAGCCGGTTCTCATGCAGAAGCAGCGAGGGCTTTTAAGGAATCTGCTTATCGGCTTTCCATATTCTTGCAGATCAACCGCGTTTCAAAATTCCCTTGTCCAGTTCTTCAACAACCTTCGCAAGGACAGCAGCGTCTTTAGACTGCATGACGTGCGCGATCCGCGTTGCCGGGATCTTCATGCGGGTCATCAGTTCTTCGGCCGACTCCCACAACCTGGCCTGCTTCTTGGGCGGTGCCAGATACAGATTGGTGACAAGTTCGCTCAGTCGCTGTTCGTCGATCTGATCTTTGTTGTCGTAGTATCGCTTAATGACTTTTTGTTGGAATGAACTGTAGTCTCGATCGGCCATCGTCAGAAACCTGAGGGAAGAATAGAAGAATAAAAGGTTGCAGGCGGGATTTTAGCGAGTCGCAGAAAACATCGAAACATCGAATTCTCAAACCACTTTTCAGACACCACGTTTGTAGAACGGCAATGCAACAATAGTCGCAGGAACAAGCGTGCCTCGCAGGTTCACTTCAACGGCCGTTCCGATCGAAGACGAAGAGATCGGAACATACGCCATCGCGATCACTTTCTGTAGCGTCGGCGAAAATGTTCCGGAAGTCACTTTCCCTGCTTCCTTGCCATCAACATGCACGGGTGATTCTTCACGAGCGATGCGGCGGCCTTCAAGTACCAGGCCGACTCGCGCCATGCTGACGCCGCTGCTCTTGATTGTTTCCAGAGCTGCCTTGCCTGGATATTCAGACTTGTTGAATTTGACGGCGAATTCAAGTCCAGCAGTAAGTGGATCGACCGTTTCGTTCAACTCATGCCCGTACAACGGCATCGCGGCTTCCAGACGCAGTGTATCGCGACAGCCGAGACCGGCTGCAATAACCGCATATTTCGCCCCATGTTCCAGCAGCGTTAACCAGACTCGTTCTGCATCGGCGGCTGGCATCACAAGTTCAAACCCGTCTTCCCCTGTGTAGCCAGTGCGCGACACGACGCCGACGGTTCCGAGGTATTGCATTTCTGTCGCCGAGTAATATTTCATTGCGGCAAGATCGAGATTCGCTGCATCTTTCAGCAGCCCCAGTGCTTTGGGTCCCTGGACGGCGATCATGCCGGTGGTCAGAGTGCAATCGGTGAATTCAATCGCCGCAAATCCCGCTGCGTGCTTAAGCCAGCTAACGATCTTGTCGCGGTTCGATGCATTGACGACCAGTTCCCAGCGATCGGGCAAACGATACACCAGTACATCATCCAGAATACCGCCGTCCTTGCCGCAGACCAGCGAATATCGAACGTCGCCAACTTTCAGCTTCGACGTATCGTTCGTCAGCACGCCGTTCAGAAATGCCTGACTGGAGTCACCACGGAACTGCAAACGGCCCATGTGGGAGATATCGAACAGCCCTGCCGCATTTCTCACGGCATTGTGCTCTTCGACAATAGAAGCATATTGCACTGGCATTTCCCAGCCTGCAAAATCTACCATGCGGCCCAGATGTGCAAGATGCCACTGATTGAGAGGTGTCGTATTCATGGCGGAAGTGTATTCTTCCTCGGCAATACGGGCAAACGCCTTCATTTTCAAGGACTCGAAACAACATGAAATCCGCGCTGCCAAGAATTCTGATCGTATTTCTGTTGTGCTCCCATGTCGCATCCGGTGCCGACGAAACATTGCCCATGGTGGACGGCTGGCCTGGTCTATTGATTCTGTCTGGCGGCAGTGCGGTCCCGGCCGAAGCCGCAGCAGCGCTTAAGGACGCCATTAAAACAGGTGGTTCGCTGGTTTTGATCACCGAGGCCGCTTCTGATCCCTCGACGGTCGCAAAATCCGTGAAGTGGCTGAAAGAACACGAGCTTTCGGACTACGTGACAATTAATTCTGCTTTGTCGGACAGCGAACGACGAACCAAGACCATTCAGGCGATTGACGCGGCTTCAGCCGTGTGGATCGGTGGCGGCCAACAGGCAAAGCTTGCGAAGTCGTTTGACGATGGCAGCGTCGAGGCGGCATTGCAAAAGCTGCTTTTACGAGGTGGAACCGTTGGCGGCACGTCTGCGGGCGCGGCGATCATGTCAAAAGTCATGATTGCGTCCGGGGCCAATGAGCCGACATTGACAAGCGGTTGGGATATGTTGCCAGGGGCAATCGTCGATCAGCATTTCGGACAGCGAAACCGTATGACTCGCCTGCAGACGGCTGTGGAACAGCATCCCGAATGTTTTGGCATGGGAATCGATGAACAAACAGCCGTGTTTGTCAAAGGCCGAAACATCCGCGTGGTCGGGCAGGGAAGTGTCTCACTCCTGCTGGCGAAATCCGAAGATCGAGATCGCGAAGTGCAGCAATTGCATGCTGGCGACTCGGCCGATTTGACTCAACTCCGCCGCGCATCGCGGCGAAGAGTTTCGCGGATTGAAACCGGTGTCCCGCACAATGGAAACAATGCCGCAAATTCCGGAGCATTGGTCATTGTTGGTGGCGGTCCGATGTCTGATGACATCGCAGAAAGATTCGTGGAACTTGCGGGCAGCAGAGACGCACATATCGTTGTGCTGCCAACTGCTGTGGCTCGCGATGAAGCAACTCAACAGCCGCCAGGTTTTCTGAAGAACGCAAAGGTGAAAAGCGTCACGGTGTTAAATCAACGAGGTCCCGAAGAAGTCGTCACAGACGAATTCAAATCCGCGCTGAAATCCGCAACCGGAATCTGGTTCGGCGGCGGACGACAATGGAACTTCGTGGATGCCTATGAAGGAACCGAAGCTCTGGAATTGTTTCGCGATGTCCTGCGACGCGGTGGAGTCATCGGCGGCAGCTCTGCCGGGGCCACGATTCAAGGCGAATTCCTCGTGCGCGGTCACCCGCTTGGAAACACGGTCATGATGGCTGAAGGATATGAACGAGGATTTGCGTTTTTCCCCGGCACAGCAATTGATCAGCATTTCTCGCAGCGCGAACGGCAGCCGGATTTGTTGCCCGTTGTGCGGCGTCATCCCAACATTCTGGGAATTGGAATTGACGAAAGTACCGCCATTGTCGTCACCGGAACTAAAGTGGACGTCATCGGGCAGCATTCCGCTCACTTTGTTTCAGGTCAACAGTTGAAGAATCTTCCGTCAGATCAACCACTGCCCACGACTGCCAAAGAAGCCGCGAAGCTGTACGTTTCAGTCAAGACCGGAGAAACGTTCGACCTGGAATCAATTTACAGATAAGGCGAGCGACCGCGCCAAACGCAGCAGAAGAATCCCATGCTTCGCCTGTCGAAGATTTCAATTGTCTCATTCGCTGCGGCCTTCGTGTTGTCGGCGATGCTCGTGGATCATGGCACGGTCGGAGCGAAACTGCGTGGGCCGGGATTGACGATTGACGAATCGTTCAATATTCAGCAGGGCGTGTATTTGGTTGATGCGTTCGCTCAGCACGGCCCGTTGGTTTTTTCTCCGTCCGGAGCCCATGAAGTTTTCGGAGCACGGGACTATTTGCCCGATCATCCTCCGCTCGGTCGTGTGATACTTGGTGTCGCTCACTATCTAACTTCCTGGTGTATTTCAGGATCCGAATCAACGGCCTACAACGTTCCCGCAGCAAGACTGGGTTCCTGTTTTGCCTTTGCGATGACGGTTCTGTTGTTAACCGAATTCTGCATTCGTCGCTTCGGCTGGGCGGCGGCTATTTGCGTGCCGATTCTGATGATCAGCACGCCCAGTTTACTGGGACATGCTCGACTTGCGGCACTGGAATCTGCAACCAATCTGGCGTGGGTCGCAGCCATGTTGTCTCTGCTGGCATGGTGGACCGATGCACATCCGCCATCGACGTTGCGAGCGTGCCTCTCCGGAGTTTTCTGGGGGCTGTTGCTGCTGACGAAAGTACAAGGCATTCTGCTGCCGCCGATCGTTTTCCTTTGGGCTGTTTGGCGATTTCGCTGGCAGTGCGTGCGACCTTTGGCCTGTTGGTCGGTGTGCGGTGCGGTCTTATTTGTGTCGGCATGGCCATGGCTGTGGCTGGACCCGATTCACAACATTCCGCAGTATCTCGGCCGCGCGTCCGTGCGTCCGACATTGTACTGCTGGTACTTCGGCGAACGTTTTGCCGACAAACAGGTACCATGGCATTACCCGTTTGTACTGACGCTGTTTACGTTGCCCGTCGCCGTGATTCTCTGTCTCATAGCCAGAATCAAACGAAAGCTGCCTGACGCGATTGATCAGCTTCTGTTGTTGAGTATTGCATTTCCTCTATTCGTATTCGCGCTGCCAGGAACGCCCGTCTATGACGGCAATCGTTTGTTTCTGATTGTGATGCCGATGATCGTTATCGTTGCAGCTCGAGCCTTCTCGCCATTCGTGGCGGTGACAACATCAGAGATTCCCGTAGCACCGTCAACGCAGCGTTCGATCACGCGATGGAAGATTGCGGTGCTGGTATTTCTGGCTGTTCAAACGTTCGGTTTGTCCGTCGTGTCGCCGTACGCCATTTCTATGTACGGTCCATTGGCTGGAGGTAACAACGGAGCGGAGCGGCTGGGCATGGAATCCAGTTACTGGTCCGATGGACTCAACGGCAGTTTCTGGAAGCAGGTACCAGAGAATTCGACGGTCTACGTTGCACCGGTCAGCCATCAATATCAACTGCAGGACATCATGTCACTTGTCCCGATCGTCCAACAGCGTAACATCCGCCTCGTTGCGTATGAATACGATCCGGACAAGCAGAAGGGCCTGCTGCTGCTCATTCATCGTTTGGCTGATCTGCGGCCTGAACTCCAGACGGTGCCTGAGGGAGCGACGATTGTCGCTGAAGTGCATCTCGATGCGGTCGTACTCGCGCGGCTGATCGATACCAGCAATGTTAGAACCGCAGTTATTGCGGGTGAATAATGTTTTCGGCGCTGTCAATGCCCTTTCGCAACTCGTGACAATGTCAGGATTGGACGCGTGCATTAAACGCCAGACTTCGGCGTTCCCCGGATCCTCGAAATGGTTCTGCTCCATGAAGCAGCCAGCCAGGGAAGATGTAAAGATCACCGACGCACGGCTTAAAGCTGATCAATGAACGCGAAAAACGCTGTTTGCCGCCGATGAGGAAATTGATATAGCCAGCTTGCCGCCCGTTGATGTAGTTCCTGTGTTCTTCTTCTGGTGCCAACTCGGGCACTTTCAGATAAAGGACTCCTGAAATCTCACCCGAATGAAAATGTACCGGACTCGGTGTCCCAGCGTATTGACTGACAACCCAAAAGACATCGAACTCTATTGCACCCACATCGTCGTTTTCGACACCACGTACGTAACGTCGAATTGATTCGGCGACGACATTGGAGAGTGAATCATCTCCGCCGTAGTCGCAGGCGGATGACGACAAATGGAACTCAGCACCTCGCCCTGGCGTTAGAGTTTCATCAGCAATCGAATTCAAATGGTCAATTAGATCGGCAGAAAGTTTTGTCCGGGCAATGAATGGCCCAAAAGGAGACAGGAAGTCCATTTGAGGCACATCATGCTGACTGAACGTCACCAGTTCAGACGCCTCATATTTCTTGAGACGTCGCGTTTGCTCAGACGGATTCATTTGCAAAGACCATCCTGAAAAGGGCTGAAAGCCGCGGGAACGCTGGGAGTTTATAATCTTTGTGAGCGGCATGCGTGAGCTTGCAGGCTGTCGATTTAATCCTAACCCGAAGCGTCAGCGAGGGATGCTTGGCGAAAAACGCTGATAATTTTATCCCTCACTGACGTGTCGGGTTGTGAAAACCCACTAAATCGACAGCCTGCTTGCCGGTACATGAACGCCGTTGAGTATTCGTTACCACTTCCAGTCAGTCACGCCTTTTAGATTTTGAATGCACTCGGCTGGCCATTCGCCACGACTCAGACGAATAATAATGTTCGCGCCCAAAGCCCACGTGTCTTCGTGCGATTCGTTGTCCATGCCTGCAATGTGGCCGCTGAGCAATACATTTGGCATCGACATCAGTGGACTGCTCGCTGGCAGCGGTTCCACTTCAAACACGTCAAGGCCTGCCGCTCGAAGTTTGCCAGACTTCAGAGCACGAATCAAGGCCGCTTCATCGATCAATGGTCCGCGAGCCGTGTTGATGACGACCGCTCCATCTTTCATCGTCGCGATGGATTTGTCATTGATCATATGCTTCGTCGTTGGTGTCATCGGTGAATGCAGCGAAACGAAATCAGACTTGGCCAGCAGATCCTCCAGCGACACCATCGTGATGTCGTACTGCTTTACGAAATCCGCTGATGGATACGGATCAAATGCCAGTACCTTCATACCCAAACCGACCGCGCGTGTCGCTGTGGCCTGACCGATGCGGCCCAGTCCGACAAGGCCCAATGTGCATTCAGAAATGCGAGGCAACGGAATACGTTTCCACTCGCAACGTCTGACTTCCTGATCCAGTGCCGGGAAACCTCGACCGATCGCCATCATCATCGCGATGGCATGTTCGGCAACTGCATGATGGTTCACTCCCGGAGTCGTAGCCACGACGATCTTGTGTTCGTCGCAGGCTGTCAGATCGATGGCGTCAAATCCGACACCCGCTCGGGCCAGCACGCGAAGCTGTGGATTCGCCGCAATCACAGCAGCCGGATATGGCTCTGATCCGGCGATAATGGCATCGAATCCCTGAATCACTTGCGTCAGGACTTCGTTGTTCCATAAATCCTGAGACCGATCCGGAACCACGCATTCGTATCCGGCATCTGCCAGGAGTTTGAAATGAGGACCGGTCTCACCATTCAATGCCGTACACAAAACGCATACCATAAAGCTTCCCAGATAAGCAAATTTGGTTAAGAGTGGTAATAATTTTCGGAGCGGTCTTTGAACGCCGTCCTGTGAAAATCCCAGAGAAACCCGGATCATTCAATGCGGAACGTATCAGTCAGTCTAAATGCAGACAATCAGATCGAGGTCCAGGTCGGCAGCGAATCCCGCGCGGGGGAAAGTTATTATCTTGGACTCCAACCAGCCAGCGAGAATCATGATTTCCGTCCCGCCACAGGCACGATGCAACTGGTTGGCGAATGGATCCGATTGCTCACCGACCTGAAAGATGGTCAGCAGTTGTTTTTGCCATTCGATTTTTCCGACGAGTACACTCGGTGGCTCACATTGCATCGCGAAGGTCGGGACGTCACGATCATCTTTGGCTGGGCCATGGTCGAAGGCTGGTCGATCTCCCCGCGAGATTTGTCTCAATTTGCGTATGGCGTTCCAGGCTTCATGACTGATGAACCATTTCTTCCGCAGACGTTCTACCTGCCTCGCGTCATCAGCAATCTCCGCAATTGTTACGCGATTCTGGCGGAGCAAGCCTGTCACGAAGAAATGCATCCCATGCCCGGCGGCGAAATGCTGACGTAGATATCAATATGGCCACCGAAACAGCATTCTCTTTTCACCGAGTCACGCAGCAGTTCGACTCAAACGCCAGTCCCGTATTTCGAGATCTCAATCTCTCGATTGACGCCGGGCACTTTGTCACGATTGTTGGTCCGTCTGGATGTGGAAAATCGACGTTGCTGCGACTCATCGCCGGGCTCCAATTACCCACATCCGGAAGCGTCGAACGAAATCAGGGCCGTCTCGGGGAATCCGTCGGCTTCGTCTTTCAGCATCCTACGCTGCTGCCGTGGAGAACAGCCGAACAGAACCTGCATCTGCCACTGGAGCTGGGCACTGCAAGTTCTCTTGATGCGACTGCCAACTCCGGCCATACAACAACTCAACAATTGCTCGAACAGGTTGGACTGTCGGCTCAGGATGCAACCAAGCGTCCGGCTCAGATGTCTGGCGGGATGCAAATGAGACTCTCGCTGGCCAGAGCCCTCGTGACAAACCCGCGCGTACTGCTGCTGGATGAACCTTTCGCGGCCGTCGATGACTTTCTACGCATGCGGCTCCAGGAGGATATTCGCCGACTGCATGAGCATCGAAAACTGACAACAGTCCTCGTCACTCACAACATTCAGGAAGCCGTTTTCCTTAGCGACCGGGTCGTCGTCATGGCAGGTTCTCCGGCTGAAATCAAATCGTCGATTGCCATCACCTGGCCAGGTTCACGAGACGCGGCGTTCCGCAACAGTGACGCATTGATTGATTTCACGCGACAGGTGAGTCGATTGCTTTTTCCGGATTAAAGGGAGTTCACCATCAGGAGTCGGTGATCCGGAAGACATGAATGACAGGCAATGATTCAAGCTCATTGTCGCTGGTTTTTCCGGCGTCAACCTGAACCAGGTAGAGCAAATTCCTTTGACGGTCATAGGCAATGCCGCCAATCTGTTGACCACACGTGTTAAACATGTACTGATCCGGACCACCGCCTTCTGATGTTTGATCCCATCGCATCCAGGGGGTTAGCCCAAGTGGGCGCATGGCTCCGTTGGCGGTCCGAATCAAGCTGGCGGGTGAATAGAAAATCAACTCAAGTTCATACGGCGGGCCATGGTAGCCCTTGTCCGACGTACAGTCTTCCGGCCGCGCTTCTCCGTAGTAAAACGCACCGAGTGATTTCCTTCCGGCGATCACCACGGCTTGTTTGTTGCCGAGTGTCAGCCACGCTCCTCCAGTCCAGCGATCAGCCGGATGGTGGCCGGCCATTGGCACCTCCTGAGAATACCACGCGAGCGGAATAGCACTCAGGGAAGTTCCGATCGGGGTTTCTGAAGGCGGCAGAGAATATGCGAACATCGCAGGTCCCGGACTCGATGCCTGTAATCCCGTGCTGATCTGAAGCCCAGAAATCAGATTTCGGCCACCAAACCAGCGAGTCGACTCAGCAGGCGGAATTTCAAAGATGTAACCGGCATGCTTGTAAGAATTCCATTCCGGGTTTGCTGAATTCACCGGCCCCAGATGCCACGGTCCTTCCAGTGCAGGCGACCGAAGATTCAGATCAGATCTGCAATGCGACAGATAGTCAATGTTTTCAACGTTGTAATACTTGTACATCGTCCAGTGCATCTTGCCGTTCGTGACGTGCAATCCACCAAGGCGAAAGTGTTCCGAAGATCCGTTCGTCATCTTTTTCAGCAGCCCGTGCGAAATATCTCCAAACGGCTGAAGAAATTCAGAAACCGGCAGGTCATCTGCGTTTTTATACTTCGAATTCACCGGGGCTGGAATGGAGATCTCGGCAATCATTTGTTGCTGTTGGTGGCCAACCAGATAAAGAGACCCCGGAAACCCATCGTCGAGTCCGTCGGGGTCACCGTCATCGCGATAGGCGATTCCCCAACCTCCATATGAAAATGTCGTTCCTTTGCTCTCGCCGCGCGGAGGAAGGAACGCGCCGAGGTATTCGAAGTTTCCAGGAGTAATCATTTCGGGATGGAGGCTGGCGGGATGTCGCTGTGTTTCAGGCAACGTCTTCAGATCCTGCGAAATAATATCCGCAACTGGCGACAGCGCAGTGTTCTGTTCTGTGACGTCTGCATTGACATCTAACGATCTGCCAACGTCAGTTACCGGCCTCTCGACGCCTTCTCGTTCAGTCGCCGCTCGCGCCACGGCAGTTCCGCCATACTGCGTCGGCCAGCGCTGAGCATTGTCCCGAAAGTAGCGAACTCCCAGAACCATCAAGCCAGCCATCACGACTGAAGTCAGGATTACATTCGAATTTCGCATTGCGACAACTAACTGCTAACGACGAAGACAGAAATCAGTATCCTGAGTTCTGCGTCCGAACGACATCGAGCGCGCAGAATCTACCGGCTGATTTCAAATCTATGTCTCAGACAGGAAACGGAAGTCCGTCCGATTCAAACGAACCGTAAAAGCTGCGCGGATCAGGCAAAGTTGTCTGGTTATGCGGAATATACTCAACGTGCAGTGTTGAAAGACTTAATAAGTCACGGAATTTTTGTGACTCTGCATATCTCAACAAGCGAAGTGGCAGTGCCCGAAAAAGAACTGCACTGGACAGAAGTCCCTGGATTGCGAATAGAATCACGCAAAGATCGCCACAGAAAACCTCGACAAATTTTAAGGTCTAAACATGAAGCCTATGAACCTGAACGTGATCCTTGGTCTGTTGGTCGGAACATTTTTGTTCGCAGCCGCAGATGGCAGCAGCGCGACGGCCGCCGACTTGAAGACTGACTGGAATCAGTTTCGTGGGCCAAATCGAGACAATCTCAGCGAGGAAACCGGACTGGCAGATTCATGGCCAGACGGCGGCCCAGAGTTGTTGCAGACGATTACCGGTATCGGCGAAGGTTATGCATCGGTTTCGCTGGTCGGCGAGTTGATGTACACGATGGGGAACGTCGACGGCGGCGAACAAATCATTGCATTGAATCGGAAGACTGGCGAGATCGTATGGAAGGCACGGAATGGCGATGAATATCGCGAAGGGCAGGGCAACGGACCTCGCGGAACCCCGACTGTCGTAAACGGAATGGTTTACGCACTGGGTGGCAATGGTGATCTTTCGTGTGTGAATGCCAACAGCGGCGACGTCATCTGGCACGTGAATATTCTGAAGGACTTCGGCGGTGGAAACATCACATGGGGCATCAGCGAATCTGTGCTTATCGACGATGGCAACGTGATCTGTTCACCCGGCGGCAAAGATGCAACAGTCGTGGCACTCAATGCTAAAACCGGCAAGGTGGTCTGGAAGAGCCTGGTTCCCGAACAACCACAGGCTTCCTATGCATCACCAGTCGTAGCGACTATTGGTAAAGTAAAGCAGTACGTAATCTTCACCTCGAAAGGCATCTGCGGAGTCCGTGCAAAAGACGGAGAACCACTTTGGGGACAGAACAAGTCATCCAACGGGACCGCAAATTGTGCGACACCGCTGGTATCCAATAACTACGTGTTCAGTTCTTCAGACTATGGCACCGGCGCTGAACTGGTAGAGCTCAAGGCTCAGGGCAACAACGTCAAAGCCAAACCTGTCTACTTCACAAAAAACATGAAGAATCATCACGGTGGTATGGTGTTGCTGGACGGTTATGTCTACGGTTCCAGCGGCGATCTTTTGTCATGCGTGGATTTCAAAACCGGCAAGCCAACCTGGCGCGAACATGGAATGAAAGGTTCCGTCGTCTACGCGGACAAGAAAATCGTCTTCCGCAACGAACAGGGACCGGTCTTACTACTGGCGGCTGATTCTAAAGAGTTCAAGCAACTGGGACGCTTTGAACAACCCGATCGCAGCGACCGTCCAGCATGGGCTCATCCGGTCATTGCGGATGGTAAGTTGTATCTGCGGGATCAGGACAAGTTGCTTGTCTATAACCTGAAGTAGCTCTCTACTCAAAAATTTCGCTAACCAGTAGAGAAAACCCGGGCAACAGGTCAGGTGCCTTTAGGGTCTGGTCCGCCTTAAGCGCCGTGATTTTGTCAAGGCTTTGAGGAATGGATAGTAGATTTTCAATGCTTTATAGTCTTCTTCAGTGAAAACCGGCGGCAATCAACTTATTACAACACGGCCTCAGCGCTTCACGCCAGTGACATTCACGCCGCTGCCAATCAGCAGATTGTTCTCATAAGTCCAGCGGTAGAAACGCCCCGTTTTTTCCGGCGGCAAGACCGTCAGTTCGCCGAAACCAGCTTCGTGAAACCATATACTCAGTTCGTCAACAGTGTGGTGAAACTGATACTTCGGGGCCCACCAGTCGAACGTATCACAGACACGGTTTTCGTAGCTCGGATGAGCGCTGAAATTGACGAACTTGTTGAGCGTCCGGTTGACGACTGGTATACCTCCCAGGACCGCTCCGACATGGCAAAATGGCATCAGAGCCCATGACGGCAGTTTGGTTGTGATCGCTCGCAAACCGGTGTTCACGATCTCCTGCCACCACTGGTTTCTGCGATACAGCCACACCGAATATCGACCGCCAGGCTTGACCATTTTCGCGACCGCATCAAACACGGATCGCGTATGAGCATCGTGATGCATCACGCCAATGGAAAATACAAAATCAAACGACGCGGGTTCAAAAGGCAGATGCTTCAAATCGGCCTGAACGAACTGTACGTTCGGCAGGTGGCCACACAACTGAGCTGCCTTATCGACCGCTCGTGTATGATCAGCCCCGAACACGGTGGCACCAACTTCACCACAGACCTTTGCGTAGCGGCCTCCGCCGCACCCAGCGTCAAGAATTCTTTTCCCGGCCAGTTCGCTGATGGACATTCCCGTCTTGGCTTCAAACGTCGCGCGATCTTCGTCGTCATGCGCGACGTCGAAATGAGTCCACTGATGGCCGAAGCTTTCCAGATGTTCGTCCGTCACGAAACGCGGAATGTCGTTAATGATTTTCCACGAACGATCGCCACCGCTGGAAATCAGTGATAAGCCGTCGTCCGCCATTTGCAGTGGGATACTGCGTTCAGGATCACGAAGTGCTGACAGCAAAGTTGACGACAACATCAGAATTCAATTTCCATCAAATCTTCTGCGAGGTGTGCATGCGGAAATATTGCCCGAATGCCGTCCATGCCGACAGGATCATCATCTGGACGCTGTGGATCAACATGAATCAGGTACAGGCGTTTGACGTTCGCCTCCTTCGCAAGCCGCGCGACGTTTGACGAAGAACTGTGACCCGTTTTGATTGCCCAGTCATCCAGTTCATCAGGAAAGTAACATTCATGAATAAGCACATCCACGCCACGCACAAAATCGGCGTAATTTCCAGGAGCAGTGGTGTCGGTGATATAGGCCAGTGATTTTCCAGGCCAGTCCAGTCGAAACCCAACCGAGCCACCGGGATGCTGCAGTGAAGACCATGTGAGTTTTCCGCCGCCTGGAAGGGCGACGCTGGCCGGAAGAGGAACGCTGGCCGGAAGAGGAACGCTGGCCGGAAGAGGAACAATGCCGTCCAGAACATGCCACTCAAAGTCTGGCTCGATGGGAAACAATTCATTCGCCAGCAGATGTGTTTGAACCGCGTGAATGGTTTCTTGAGTGCCAAACACTCGAACTCGATCCAAATCGCCACGCAACAACGGCACAAGTATGAACGTGAGTCCACAAATGTGATCCAGGTGCGCGTGGGTCAGAAAAACATCCAGCGTCGAAGACCGAATGGCCTTTTGCACGCGGAAGAATCCAGTCCCTGCATCCAAAGCAACGCCGATATCAGGCAGCAACAAACTGGCCGTATGTCGGCGTTCATTGGGGTGGTAGCCACCGGTTCCCAGAAAGACAAGCTGCATGGACAGGCCAACAAAGGAGTGAGAAGATGAACAGATAAGAATTTAGTATCGCTCGAACAATAACTGTCCGAATATGGACGTAGCGGAATTCGCCAAGACTTTCGGAATCCAGCGTAATCGAAACTCTTGGCGAGTTCCGCTACGACAACTATTGATCGAGCGATTCTTAGGCGAGCGGCAGTGAAGGAATTACTAATTCCCAACGCTGCGGCCCGACAACCATTTGCAATGGACCATGCTGAAGGATGCAGATCTGAGGACAGATCTGCCTACGTTGTAGTCCGACCTGTCCCAGGTCGGAATCCCTTTGCGAGGTTATATCATCAGTAGAATTCATTCTGCCACTCCCTCCATAGCAGTCGGCTGGAAAGGAAAGTCCTTACGCGTGGTGATATTTTGGGCAGACTTAATACTGCCGCTCGCCGACGAAGGGAATTGATCTGCCAAACTCTGTGCCGCAGAAGTCTAGCAAAACAACTCCGCGATGTCCTGAGTCTTACAAATCCCGAACACTTGTGAAACAACACGTTTCCAAGAACAATACCGGCTTCCACCAGCAATCTTCAGGAGAAAACCATGTCACCCAAACCTTCAGTCATTATTAGCGCGTTTGCCGATGAAGCCGCGAATCGCCGCACCGCTCTGGAACAAATGACCGCGCTGGCAGCGATCGGCATCCGAAACTACAGCCCGCGATTTATCGACGTTCTGGGCGATGGCAAGATCGAACACGTCACGGAACTCAGCCCGGAAAAGCTCGAAAAGCTAAAAGAATTTCATGCCGAATACGGTGTTAAAGTCACCAGCATCGGTGCTCGCGTCGGCAAAGTGAAACTGCTCGACGTCGATGACGGGTCACACAACAAATTTGTGCCGTTCGACGAATACATGCATGGCGAAGTCGCTCGCACGATCAAATGTGCAAAGGCGCTGGATACTAAGCTCATCCGAGGCTTTTCGTTTTACCATCCGCGCGGCACCAAACCTGAAATGCACCTGGATCTGGCGGCCGAACAGATTCGAACAATTACCGAAGCCTGCGCTGCCGAAGGTCTGGTCTATGGTCTCGAAATCGAACCGAATCTTGTGGGAGAAACTGGACCATTGCTGGCGGAATTGGCCATGCGTGTGAAGCATCCGTCAATGGTTCTGATCTTTGATGGCGGTAACGTTGCGGCTCAGAACAAAAATGCGATTCAGGTCTTCAACGAGTATCGGGCCACTGTGCCATGGCTGGGCTGGATGCACGTTAAAGATTATCGAATTGACAAGAGCCTCGTCTGGGAAGGCGCGGTTGATGAAGATCGTTTGAAAAACTTTGTGCCATGCACCGACGGCGATTCGGGGCATGAAATGATCTTCCGCGATCTGAGGGAAGAACTGCCTGCGATTGAAGAACGTCTGCAGAAGTTGGGAATTCCTGGCTTCTATCTGGAGACGGAACCTCATTTAAAAGGTGGAGGCCAGTTCGGCGGTTTCAGTGGTCCGGACGGCATGGGCGTTGCAGTTCGCGCACTGTGCTCGGCACTTGATTACTCGAAAATAGACTATACGTTGCGAACGTTTGCAGACATCCGAGCGCTGCGAGGGTTTTGACGGCAGTCGTTCACGTGTGCCTTCTCCCCCCGAGATCGGGGGAGAAGGTGGCCGAAGGCCGGATGAGGGGGTTGACTTGGATTGAACGTCATGCGCTAATTCAGGACGATCATTGTTGCCCCCTCACCCTAGCCCTCTCCCCCGTGGAAGACTTGTGAAATTGGAAAATCGTTTGCGGGGGAGAGGGGACCGTCGCAGGACGATCGACAGCCTCGTTTCTCACCGCGCGAAGTATAATCCCCTGATATTGCCGCAAAATGCAACGTCCCGGGGCACTGACGTACCCCGCTCGCCGGGCAGCTTTTTTGTTCCACTGGAAACTCTTATGAAATTCAATTTCGAAAAATCCAAAAGCTATCTCGTGTGCCCGAAGTGCCACAGTGATCTCGTTCAGGATGGCGAATCGCTCGTCTGTACGAACCCGGAAGTACGGATGAAGTATCCGATTCTGGAAGAAATCCCTCGGCTGCTTGTGGAAGAAGCCGAAGAACTGACGCCAGAAGCCTGGGCTGCCGTCATGCAACGCGTTGGCCGCTGAAATTGCGAACGACTGCTTTACTTGCGTGCCACTACTTCTGCAGCAGCACGTTCACGCCCTTTTTGTTCGACAGCACGATGTCTGGCTTCTTGTCGTTATTCATGTCGTGGATTTCAAACTGCGTTCCGACGCCGGTTCCCAAGCCTGCTGTAATATGATGAGGCGTGATTTTTGGTGCGTGCCCTTTTTCCCGCACGACTTCGTACCAGCACATCACAACCGGATCATGCGCACCGGGATCTCCACCGTTGTGAGCGAAGAAGCGTTTTCCAGTGACGTAATCCAATTGGCCGTCGCCATTGATGTCGATTGTTTCCACGGCATGAGTCTGTGAAAATGATTTATCGATTTCATGCAATGTCCATGGTCCGTCGCCGGTGTTTTCAACCCACCAGACGCCAAACGCATGAGCCGATGAGATAAACAAATCCTGGTCACCATCGCTGTCCAGATCATCCGCATAGATGTTCGAGACTGCAGGCAGTGGTGATTCGCCGTCGGCGGTCTTGATGCGAATGGGATGAAAATCCCAGGTCTTGCCATTCATGATGTCGCCGGGATTCTGCCACCAGCCATGACCAATCATAATGTCACGGTGACCGTCACCATTCATATCCCCGGCACCCAGTCCGTGGTAATACTTGAACGTGCCATTTTCATTCGGATTGCCCGCTGTGCTGACAGCGTGGAAGCCGAAATTCTCAGCGGACTTGTCAGCAGCCGGGATGACATTGAAACCCATCTGAGCCTCGGGCTGTGAACCGATAATGATTTCAGGTTTCCCGTCGCCGTTCAGGTCTTCAAATTCAGGTGATTCATTGCAGGCACTGGACCAGATGACGTGTTCCTTCCAGTGTGTCTCTTCGCCGACACTAGGATTCTGATACCAGTGAAACGGGTCGCCAGGGAATCCGATGATGATGGCATCTGGCAGCCCGTCGCCATTCATGTCATGAGAGAAATTCGCGAAGCTGTTGCTGTAACCAACGCCGGCGACAAATTCCCCCGGCATGCGAATTTCATGAAGTTTCCATGCTGTGCCATCTGCATGTTGTTCAGTACCCGCGTTCGGAGCTTCATACCAGATATCGCCGGCAATAACGTCCAGCGTGCCGTCTTTATTAATGTCGGCGGCTGTGACACCTTCCGAACGAAATCGTTCGTCCAATTTGACGCGGACCCAGTTGTCGTCATCTCCGGCGGTCAGCGTAGACGCTGCGAGGCACAGCGCTATCGCTGCGGCGTTTGGCATAAATCTGTTCTTCATGATCGTTTTCCCTGAGCATTTTAAAAAATCCCATTTGGTCACCTTAGGATCGCTCGAACAATAATTGTCGCCTTTCGCGGAGCGAAAGGCGACTATAGGACACTTATTGATCTAGCGGTCCTTAACTAATACCGGCGGCCAAAGGTTTGAGATTAGGCGATCAGTCGTCAAAAATCCATCCGCTGACATCCATTTTGGTTATTCAGCGAATCCCACTACGTTTCTGGTACTTGTTCTGTTTCGTACCTGTGCTGTTTGGGTCATTACCTCGGCACCAACTCGATCTCACCGAGATCCAGCACCGCGTCCTCGTAGTCGCCGTTGATTTCCGGAACGTCAAAAGCCCGTGGCGTCATCGACAGCGTCCAATTTTGCATTGCGGACCGTTCGCTCACAGTTAAAACTCAGGGGGAAATGCCGGAAGGTTTCCAGTCACGCCGGTGAAAGTCGCTAGACCATATTTACATATTGGATAAATTTGAATTCAAATTATTGACAATGTAATATGAATTCTGTATATTTGCGGCACGGAGCCGAGGTCAACTGGAGCAAGGAGTCTGTGTAGTGGCAGAAAATGAAACGCTCGATATTGGGCATGCTCGGAGCGGGCGGTGGCGAAAATGGCGGAACTCTATCTTGAGCCAAGGCGCAGTGGATGAGATCGCAACGGAAGGTGTCCGCTGTCTTGCTCGGACGTTCAAGAATCTCCAGCAGATATTTGAGAACGAAAATCGCGTGCCGTTGAAGGAGATTCTCAATGCGGCAACGGATTCCGATGGGGACTTTTCCGACATCATTCGGCGCAGTCGATACGGTCGCGACTACCTCCAGATGTTCGAGTCGCAATCAAATCAAGGCTTAGACGATCGGAGTATTTTAGAGAACGTCCTGAGCCTAACGACTGATCGGTTCCTTGATCAGATCCGCGAAGATCCAAACGGAACTCGGTTCCCCAATGCCGGTGCCTTCCGCGAATTTGCTTCGGCGGTCAAAGAGCAGATGATTGACGGGATTCAGAGGCTCGCGGGGCAAATGGCCGATGCGCCAGATCGACCTTTGCGAATGCCACCGCAATCACAGGAACAAAAGGATCGACATCAAGCCGCACTATTGGGAATGTCCATTGGTGCTCAGTTGGGGACGAGTATATGAACATTGGCTTCGACTCATTTCTGTTTGACGAAGATGTGTTAGGTCGTCAACTGGGCGTTCCATTGTCGCCAAAGAGTCGAGATCTGTTGCGGATTGCAATGTATATTGATGCAGCTGATCGCCTGACGAAGCGGAATCGAATTTCCTCAATCATGGTCTCCACGAGGTTACGAAATCCGCCGCCGATGAAACAACAAGAGTTGACTCAAAGAAGTCGCTCGTTCCTGTTTGCCGCGCTGGGTGGCGTTGTGGCCTCTGAACTTGGTGTCGAAACCGTTGAAGTGTACGAAAATGGCGTTGGCGTCATTAATCTCCCACCGATGACGGGAATGATGTTCGGAGGTCGGACGACGAAAAGCGCGCATCCGGAATTCTTTCGGCGAATGGGGGCACTACTTACTGCAATCTCGCGGCAATCGATCGAGTTTGTCCTCCCATTTCGCGACAGGACAAAAGCTGAACTCATGAAACGTGTCGCAGATGATGAATTATTAGTGCGCATGGCACAGGAAAGTGTCTCGTGTGTCCACTATCCCAGACGGGTGCAGGGGCAGCAGAAGCAATGCGGCGTGTGCCCTGGATGTATCGGGCGG
>Ga0105053_10000852_pt1 | contig 49396 bp, 43 predicted proteins | sample BON01_FD_78093 | JGI IMG/M metagenome (GOLD analysis project Ga0105053, IMG submission 78093) | Freshwater microbial communities from Lake Bonney liftoff mats and glacier meltwater in Antarctica - BON-01 | ecosystem: Environmental > Aquatic > Freshwater > Ice > Glacier meltwater | place: Lake... | reverse complement strand
TAGGCATAAAAAAACCCCGATAATTCGGGGTTTTTATTTTTATCAGTGTGAGAGGATTATTCTCCTGAAACGTTGAATTTCACGTTAGTTTTCACTTCTCTATGAAGATCAACTTCTGCAGCGAATTCTCCAGCGCCGTCAACGGGCGTATTGATAGAGATTTTCTTTCTGTCGATATCGATACCCTGAGCTGCCAATGCGTCAGCAATCTGAAGAGTAGTTACTTTACCGAAGATTTTACCTGATTCACCGATTTTCGCTTTGATCTCTAATGTAAGAGCTTCAAGTTTTTCAGCGATATTCTGAGCTTCAGTTTTAATCTTTTCTGCTTTGTGAGCAGCTTGCTTGATATTCTCAGCAAGAATTTTCTTGTTAGAGCCGGTTGCAAGTAATGCGAAACCCTGAGGAATCAGGTAATTTCTTCCGTACCCTGGCTTTACAGCTACCAAGTCATTCTTATAGCCAAGACCTTTGATGTCTGTTTTTAGTATGATTTCCATTTGTAATGATCTTTTGTGATTGGACGATACAAGACCGAATTATTTCAATCCATCGGTTACGAATGGCAACAAAGCCAAATGTCTTGCTTTTTTGATGGCCTGAGCCACTTTTCTCTGAAATTTCGCAGAGTTACCAGAAAGTCTTCTAGGAAGAATTTTACCTTGCTCGTTGACAAATTTCAACAAGAAATTTGGATCCTTGTAGTCAATGTACTTGATGCCGTGCTTCTTGAATCGGCAATACTTTTTTCTGATTTCGCCTCTATTGATTGGCTCGTTAACTAATGTCATTTTGTGGCTTCCTCCTTAGCTTCAACTTTTTTGTTAAACTCTCCTTTTCTTCTTCTTTCAGCATAAACAATTGAATGCTTATCCAAAACAGTAGTCAAGAATCTCATCGCTTTCTCTTCTCTTCTCAATTCTACTTCGAATTTGCGGATGAGCGTCGGATCGGCTTTGAATTCAACCATAACGTAGAAACCAGTTGTCTTTTTCTCAATAGCATAAGCCATTTTCTTAAGACCCCAATTTTCCACATTAATAACGTCTGCCCCCAGTTCTTTTAACAAGTTCACAAACTTGTCGACAGTATCCTTTATCTGAACATCAGATAAAACGGGAGTTAAAATGAATACCGTCTCGTAATTTCTTTGGAACATTTTTTTAATGTGTTTAAGGAATTTAATAAACAGGATGCAAAAGTAGGAGAAATCTCGCTGTATTCCAAACGAATAGCTAAACCAAAAGTGGTGGAAGACCAAAAAAAAGTCTCCTAGAGGAGACTTTTTTTATTTTACGGTGAATGTCCTCGAGCCAACTTCGTAATTATCAACAAATATTTTGACCTGATGCGTCCCAGACACATAGTCTGTTCCTTTTTCGTAGAAGAATGTCAATTCCTGCTCGGTGTTGTCAAAAATGACATCCTGCTTTACAGTGTAGAATTGCTCTGCTCCATCCATCATAAAGGTTCCAGATCCTTTTGCTACATCAAAAATCGGCTGTGCATTCGGGGCTAAAACCTGTACGTAAATGTTTCTAGGGCCTTTTTCGGCTACTTTATTATCACCTAAATTGAAACTTACTTTGATTCGCTCAATTTGACGGTTTTTAAAGTCTTTTGTCGTTTCTATACGTTCTTTCCCTTTGGAATTTACTGCTGAAATTTCAATATTTTCAGCTTTCAACCTAGACGCCACATTGACTTTAGCTTGAAGGTCTTCCTTTTGGATATTTAGCTGTGCTACTTCTTCCTCTATTTGTGCCTGAGTGGTTTTCAGATCTTGATTTTCCGTGAAAAGCTGTTGGTTCATAGCCCGTAGCTCTAGAATTTCTTGATCTTTCTCTACAATCATGCCATTGTAGCTCTTGATTTTCTCATTCAAAGCCACTATTTCTGAGGAGCTTCTTTGTCTAGAGGTATTTCTTTCGGCGATTAGTTGATCGCGAACTTTCTCAAGAGATTTCACATCACCACCTAACTTTTCGATTTCCTGGATCCGCAGATCAAGCTGATACGTTACAGAGTCCAAGCGCTTGTTTAAATCATTGTTTTCAGTAGAGAGAAGTAGAATTTCTTCCGACTTTTTAGTACTATCTACATAATCCGTGTATAGTTTGATGCCACTTATTATCACTAAGAGGACCAAAACAATTATAATAATGTTTTTACCTTGATCTTTCTTCTCAGGCGTGTTCTTCTCAAATTCAGTATTCATTCAAATAAGGCGTTAAAATGGCTTTTTTAGACAAAAATTATTGGACTGAAAGATACTCTTCTGGCAACACCGGTTGGGATATTGGCTTTGCTTCTCCATGTCTTATGCAATATTTAGACCAAATTGAAAATAAGGATATTCAATGTCTAATTCCGGGTGCAGGTTTGGGCTATGAAGCAGTAGGTGCGTGGCAATCTGGATTCACTGATCTTCATTTGCTGGATCTCTCCAATGAACCTTTGGACAGATTCAAAATCTTAAATCCGAATTTCCCTGTTGACCATATTCACCACGAAGATTTTTTTATGCATACAGGAAAATATGATTTGATTTTGGAACAAACATTATTTTGTGCACTTGATCCTAGTCTAAGAGAGCGCTATGCGTTGAAAATGCAAGCACTTTTAAAGCCTAAAGGGAAGTTAGTAGGAGTGTGGTTTGATCGAGATTTTGCCTTTGATGGGCCACCATTTGGAGGGACAAGATCTGAGTATAAAGATCTATTCGAAAAATATTTTGAAATAAAAGTAATTGCCCCTTGTTACAATTCGATTCCAGAGCGTTTAGGTTCGGAGGTATTTATGATCCTTGAGAATTCAAAAATCTAAAACGTATTCAGTTTTTTCTCCTGAGTAATCTAAGAACACAATGCCACATTCATAAAAATCCAAGCTAAGTTTGACTTCTGGCCTATTTTTAATTTCCTTCCAAGCCTTTTCCATTTCTTTAGACCAATGGATATCACCTATAGCGATTATTGATTTGGGATGGGTTTTAGGAAGTATTTGATCGAAATAGTGTAAAGTCCCTTCATAGGTATGTGTTGCATCGATCAATGCAAAGTCAACTATATCTGAACTAGCGAGAGTATTAGGTAGCGTTTGGCTAAGTTCACCAACCACCATATTTATATTTTCAAATCCTCGAATAGGTCGCGCAACTCTAGCTATTTCTTTGGCTCCTTCGAAAGTATATAGTTTCCCCAGAGTAACTTTTGAAAGATATCTACTGCTGATTCCCATGCATGTCCCCAATTCAAGAATTGTTTTAGCGGGCGTTAGTGAGCAGAAAAACTGATAGAGCTGGGCAAATCTCCGATTACTAGTGCTGAATTTTGTAATGTCAGCAACTTTTCTTTTAGTGGTGTTGACACTTTTAGAACCTGCTCCATAATCTTGGACATCAATAATTTCATCTGATGAAAGTAGGCGCTCTCTATAGGTTTCAATTTCCAAATCTGCATCTTCTCTAGCTTTGATAGATCTAAAGAGATCTTGATAAGTATTAAATAATAGCGGGGAATGAAGCGAATATTTATCCTCCTTCTTTAGCCAGTAAGTTAGGTAGGATAAGAGCGGGTAGAATTTGTTTAGCAAATCAGTTTTGGAAGTAACTTGCAATCATCTGAAATTCGGGTATTACCACTTCGAATTCACTTCCATCAAAAAGCTTTTCCATAAAGTAAAGACCGGTCATCTTTCCCAGACCAGATTTCAAATTGCATCCAGAAACATAGCTATGTGATTCTCCTGGTTCCAAAATTGGTTGTTGCCCAACTACACCATCGCCTTCAACTATTTTCCTGACTTCTGCGGCATCGGAAATCTCCCATCTTCTGCGCAACAACTGCACAGTTTGGTTACTTCTGTTTTCAATAGTTACTTTGTAAGTAAATACGAAATGGTGCTGATGAGGACTAGAGAATTCTGATTGGTAGGTGACTTCAACGCTTACGTGAATCCCAGATGTAATTGCAATTACCATGTATTAAACAATTTAAAAGTCTGTAAATATATAGTTTATAGTTTAGATATCACTATTCTGATGGAACTCAAAATCGAATCAAGCTGGAGAAAGGCTTTAGATCAATTGCCTGACCAAAAGTCCTTTAAAGATCTAATTACTTTTGTCAAAGACGAGTATGAGACTACAAATGTTTACCCACCAAGCAAAGAAATTTTTAATGCTTTCAATCATAGCGCAGTAGATTCTTTGAAAGTTGTTATTCTTGGTCAGGACCCTTACCACGGAGCTGGTCAAGCGCATGGGTTGTCATTTTCAGTGAAAGCGGGTGTGCCTTTTCCTCCCAGTCTTCTCAATATTTTTAAGGAGATAGAATCTGACTTAGGTAAATCTTTGCCATCCAATGGAGATCTGACTCGCTGGGCTGAGCAAGGTGTACTTTTATTGAATTCGACGCTGACGGTTCGAGCTCATCAACCAGGTTCTCATCAGAAAAAGGGATGGGAGGTATTTACCGATGAGGTGATTCGCACGATCAGTGATACCCGTGAAAGCGTAGTGTTTTTGCTCTGGGGAGCTTATGCTCAGAAGAAATCTCTACTGATAGATCCTACCAAACATTTGATATTGAAAGCTCCTCATCCGAGCCCGCTTTCTTCCTATCGAGGTTTTTTCGGATGCAAACACTTTTCGATAGCAAATGAGTACTTAGTAAAAAATGGAATTGACCCGATTGAATGGTGAGGTGAACTATGAAGTCTCAATAATCAGGCGCAGTTTTTTACGCCGAAATTTGTGTCACACAAACTGCTGAAGAAAGGTCTGTTTGATAAATATATCCAACACGGAAAAGGTAGCGCAGATCGCATAAAAAAAAGCCCTGAAATTTTCAGGGCTTTAAGTTTAATTTATTCCGCTAAATATTCTGCTCCAACGGATTTTGCTGAACATCGATTCATGTTTATCTAGTGAAAGCCAAAGGAACCAAGCTTTCCCTACGATATGGTCTTCTGGAACAAAGCCCCAATAGCGCGAATCCAGTGAATCGTGACGATTGTCACCCATCATGAAGTAGTAATTCTGCTTGAAAGTATAGCTGTCAACTTTTCGTCCATCGATGAATAGCTGACCTTCTTTTACCTCTACATTCTCAAGACCTTCATATTTTTCAATGGTGAAACTATATCTCATCACATTTTCATTAGTCATTTCGATTGTCCAGCCTTCGGCAGGAATCTGAAGTGGGCCAAAGTTGTCACGATTCCATCCTAGCTTTAATCCATCAGGAAAAATGCCTGGTTCACCTCCAGGTTTCTGTATGCGCCTAATCACAGAAGTGACGACTGGTGAAGATTTCAATCTATTAATTACTTCTTCTGTAGCGAAAACCAAATAACCAGAGCCATCGCTGAACGTTAAATGACTCTCAGGATTGATGTCATAATTTTTGAAAAAATCTTCTGTGAGTGGTCGATTAGTAATCACATCATATGAATACTGCATCTCTGCTGGTTTTGCTGCGAGCGCATTATTTATATATGCATCACCCTCGCGGACTTCGATTACATCACCGGAAATACCAACTGCTCGTTTGATATAGTTTGTTTTTAGATCGGTTGGGTATTGAAATTCAACTGGATAGTTGAATACGACGACATCGTTATTTTTGACATCGCTGAAACCGGGCAATCTGAAATATGGAAGTTGGATAGCGTCCGAGTAGGACGGGATTTCTGTGCCCCATACTTTCTGATGAGTCAGAGGGACTTGCAAAGGTGTCATTGGAAATCTTGTTCCATAATGCATTTTACTTACAAATAGAAAATCTCCCACCAAAAGTGATTTCTCCATTGAAGCTGTGGGGATTGTAAATGGTTCTAATAGTAACCATCGGATTAAACTGGCTGCTACTACTGCAAAAATCAAGGCATCACCCCATTCTCTGGCGGCTGATTTTTTATTAGTTGACTTACTCATGATTAGTTTTTAAGTTCAGAAAGATAGAAAATCATCCATGGAAAGCACGCCTTTCTTTCCTTGAATCCACTCAGACACCAAAATTGCGCCGAGAGCGAATCCCTTTCTACTATGTGCGGTGTGCGTGATTTCAATAGCGTCGATTTCAGACGAGTAGCGGATAATATGTGTTCCTGGAGCAGGATCGATACGTTTGGAAGTAATAGGAAGGGAATGTTCGTTTTCGTTCGCTCCATCGGACAGACTCCAGTTATTCAGCTCATTTATGTTTTTGATGATGCCTTCGGCCAAAGTGATTGCTGTACCAGAGGGAGCGTCTTTTTTAGCTGTATGGTGAATCTCTTCTACTGAACTGTGATATCCAGTAGTTTCATTCATCATTTTGGCAAGGGATTCATTGACTTTGAAAAAGATGTTGACACCGATGCTGTAGTTTGAGGCGTAGAAAAATGCGCCGTTGTTAGCAAGAGTTAGTTGTTCGATTTCTGGTTTTTGATCAAGCCATCCTGTTGTGCCAGAGACAATGGGAATTCCACGCTCAACAGCCCATTTGATGTTTGCTACCGCAGCTTCAGGTTGACTAAATTCAATCGCAACATCTATAGTAGCCGGGTCCAAATAATTTAAGTCGTCCCGATTGTCGATATTGATTTTTCCAGCAATGCTATGACCACGGGATTCTGACAACTGACCTATCAGCTGTCCCATTTTTCCGTAGCCTAGAAGTAAAATATTCATATTTAAAAGTTGAGTTTTACAGAAATCCCCACCGACTTGTTGTTAGAGGAAAAACTTTCATAGTGAGGTTCAAATTTCAATGAGATATCATCAGAAACATCAAAACCTGATAGGTGTGCATCCACGTTCGCATCAATTAAGTTGAGTGCATAGATCCCCATCAAAAGGAGGTAGCAACTATCACGGCTTTTTCTCCAATAATTCACATTCCGTACTAATCCATCACGGTTTAAGCTGGGGAAATCATTTGGTAGTTCATCGTCAAAATCAGCAAGTGCCTGTTTGAAGATTTGATAACGGCGATTGTTGAAATCAATAAAATAAATGTCCGTAATGAGGGCACCATAAATAAGGGGGACTTTCCATGATTTCCCATTATACACCTGTCCTGCTCCTGGCAAAATAGCCGAAAGTAAAGTCGCTTTTTTCGGATTCTTTGGGAGTAAGGAGTAATCAGGTTTTGATTTTGGAATCTTAGGTTTTTCTATTGAAGGTGGAGGTTGTTTCGATCCTTGGGCAAATGAAACAGCACTCAGACTGAAACACAAAAGCAAAAGACCCACTAAAATCAGCGGGACTTTTATGTGAAATGAGCTATGAGAAACGATAGCCTTCAAGGTTAGATGATTTCCAAGATTTCTAGAATCCGATTCAAATCAGATACTGAGTTAAAAGGGATTTTTATCTCACCTTTATTTTTTTGGTTTGACTTCAATGCGACTTTGGTACCAAAATGAGATGCAAGTTGCTGCTGAAGCTTGTTGATCTCGTATTTTCTAACGGGATCCAGTTCTGGTGCAGAAGCTTTTTCGGGCTTTCCTTCATTCAACGCTTTTACCAAAGCTTCTACTTTCCGAACACTAAGTTCTTCCTCTACTGCCTTTTTGAAAATAGCGAGTTGAATAGCTACGTCTTCAATATTGATCAACGCACGGGCATGTCCCATAGATAGCTGTTGATCTCGTATAGCTCCTTGAATAGTAGGGGGAAGCTTCAGTAGTCGTAAGTAATTGTTTACAGTTGTTCTGTTTTTCCCAACTCGATCTCCTAATTCCTCTTGCTTCAAGTCACATTCTGCAAGTAATCGCTGATAGGATTGAGCGATCTCAAGTGCATTTAGGTTTTCACGCTGAATATTCTCAATTAGTGCCATTTCCAGCATTTGCTGATCGTTGGCAGTACGGACGTAAGCAGGGATTTGAGTTAATCCTACGATTTTCGATGCCTGAAATCTACGCTCACCAGAAATCAACTGATATTCATTCGTATCAAGTTTTCTTACCGTGATGGGCTGGATGATGCCTTGAACCCTGATGGATTCTGCTAGTTCTGCTAGTGTATCCTTGTCAAAGTGTACTCGAGGCTGGAAAGGGTTAACTTGTATTTGATCTAGAGGTATTTCGAATATCCCAGTTTTAACTACCTCAGGCAAAATATTCTCAGACTTGTGCTTGGCGGGGCTATCTTCTAGCAAGGCTCCAAGACCTCTTCCCAAGACACTTTTTTTACGATTAGGTTTTTGGTCTGACATAGTTATTTGGTTACTTTTTGCACTTCGTTTTTCTGTGCTATTTCACCGGCTAGGTTCATATATGCAACTGCACCTTTTCCGTCTGCATCAAAGGAAATAGCGGGTAGACCAAAACTAGGTGCCTCACTGAGTCTCACATTGCGAGGAATGATGGTTTCGAAAACCATGTTTTTGAAATGTAGTCTTACTTCTTCTACCACCTGATTGGAAAGGCGAAGTCTGACGTCATACATGGTAAGTAAGATGCCTTCGATTTCCAAATCAGGATTTAGTCTGGTTTGAATTATTTTTATAGTATTCAACAGTTTGCCCAAACCTTCCAAAGCAAAATATTCGCATTGAACAGGGATTAGTACTGAATTAGCAGCGGTAAGGGCGTTGATCGTAATCAGTCCCAAAGAAGGAGAACAATCAATGATGATGAAATCATACAATTCTTTCAGCTCATGAATCACCTCTTTCATCTTCTCTTCCCGATTGTCAAGATTGATCATCTCCACTTCAGCACCGACAAGATCAATGTGGGATGGCACCAAATCCAGATACTCAAGATCTGTTTTATGAATGATATCCTTGACATCAATACCATCTACCATGCATTCATAAATACTGCTATTGATAGATTTGGGATCATGACCCAGCCCGGAGGTTGTATTAGCCTGCGGATCAGCGTCAATCACCAAGGTCTTAAATTCCAAGACAGCTAAACTAGCCGCTAAGTTCATCGCTGTGGTAGTTTTGCCTACTCCACCTTTCTGATTGGCTATGGCAATGATTTTTCCCATGGTGTTAATTGAAGAGTAATTGAATGTCAATATTAAGCATAATGAATTCTTTTCCGGCTGATCTCCCTGCTTTTTTTAGCTTTAGCGAAATGCCCTATAAATAGGATTTTGAAGATAGTATGAAATACTTATAAGGCTTAAGTTTTTGAAATTGAATATCTTGATCTACTGTCCATTTGAATAGAAAGCCTCAGGTACTGGCTATTTTTTTCTTAAGGTATCAATCGTTAATGGCTGATAAGACAAGCGAATGATTTTGGTATAATTTACAGTTAGCTCCAAAAGCGGCTGCTAAAAGGAATGAGTCAAATGGTACGTTTTAATCTATGCTTACATTGTACCAATATTACTATGGAACTAAAGAGACTGACGGATGAGGAATTTGATTCTCTTTATCCTATCAAAATAAAAAAGTTGTCGGGTACACATTGGACTCCTGTGGACGTAGCTAAAAAAGCGATAGCATTTTTAGCTCAGGAAGGAGGCCAGGCGGTTTTGGATCTAGGTTCCGGAGCTGGGAAATTCTGTTTGGTTGCTGCTGCCAATTCTGAAGCTATACTCACAGGAGTTGAACAGCGGGAGAATCTAGTGCAGCTTTCCAGAAAATTAGCGTTACAACACCTGATTGAGAACGTGGATTTCATTCATGATGATTTGCAGAATCTTGACTTTGGCAGCTTCGATGCCTTTTATTTCTTTAATGCATTTGAGGAAAATATCAATCTCAAAGATAAGTTGGATAAAGATGATAGCATCAACCTAGATAAATACCATACTTACATACTGCGTATTCTAGAGAAATTTGAAAGAATGCCTGCGGGTACCAGAATTGTGACCTATTGCGGCGATGCTAAAGAGATTCCGGACAGTTACCGACTGGTAAAGTCAGGTAATAAAGGAAAGTTGAAATTTTGGAGAAAAGAATTGTAAGTTCATCAATTACTGGGTTTTTCGTTCTTAAACCTTTTAAATTTTATCACTTTCCAAAAGGACAATCTTCAAACATTTCATTTCAAATTATGACGCATAATTCCTCTTTTGTCAATAATTCCCTACCTTTGCAGTCCGTTCGAGTGGATGGAGTGTGTTTTGCTTGCTTAACGCATTGATTTACAACTAAAAACGATAGTCTTTTGACCTGATGACTATTGCTATTCAAGGTTTTTACTATTATGGCTAACAAAGAAGAATTTAACTGGGACAATTTCGAAACTAAAGGTTTTGGAGATAGCTATTCCAAAGAAGAGCGTGAGCAAATGGCTGCAATGTACGAAGGTACATTGGGTGAGATCACTGAGAAAGAAGTAATCAAGGGCACTGTAGTAGGTGTGAATGATAAGGACGTAATCATCAATATCGGCTTTAAGTCTGATGGATTGGTTCCTATTTCTGAATTCAGAGATCTTGAGTCTATCAAGCCAGGTGATACTGTAGAGGTTTTCATCGAAGAGCAGGAAAATTCGCTTGGTCAGTTGATCCTTTCCCGTAAGAAGGCTAAGATCGTACGTGCATGGCAAGACATCGAAGATGCGCTTGAGCATGACAACGTGATCGAAGGTTTGGTGAAAAGAAGGACTAAAGGTGGTTTGATCGTAGATATCTACGGTGTAGAAGCATTCTTGCCAGGTTCTCAGATCGACGTGAAGCCTATCAGAGATTTCGATATCTATGTAGGTAAGAAAATGGAAGTAAAAGTGGTAAAAATCAACCACGCAAATGATAACGTAGTAGTATCCCATAAAGTGTTGATCGAGAAAGATCTTGAGAAGCAAAAAGCTGAGATTCTAAACAACCTTGAGAAAGGTCAAGTATTGGAAGGTGTGATCAAGAACATGACCAACTTCGGTGTATTCATCGATTTGGGTGGTGTAGATGGTCTTCTTCACATTACAGATATCTCTTGGGGACGTATCAATCATCCAGAAGAAGTATTGCAACTTGATCAGAAAGTTCAGATTGTGGTTCTTGACTTTGATGATGATAAGAAGAGAATTTCTTTGGGTATGAAGCAGCTTACTGCTCATCCTTGGGATTCTTTGGCATCTAGCCTTGAAATCGGATCTAGAGTTAAGGGTAAGATCGTAAACGTAGCAGACTACGGTGCGTTCCTTGAGCTTGCTCCAGGTGTTGAAGGTTTGATCCACGTGTCTGAAATGAGCTGGTCTCAGCATTTGAGAAATTCTGCTGACTTCGTAAAAGTTAGTAACGAAATTGAAGCTGTCGTATTGACTCTTGACAAAGACGATAGAAAAATGTCTCTTGGTATCAAGCAATTGACTGAAGATCCTTGGACTAAGAATGACATGGGTACTAAGTACGCTGTAGCTTCTAAGCACACAGGGGTGGTGAGAAACTTGACTAACTTCGGCCTATTCCTTGAGTTGGAAGAAGGTATTGACGGTTTGGTTCACGTTTCTGATCTTTCTTGGACTAAGAAAATCAAGCATCCATCTGAGTTTGTGAAAGTAGGAGACGAGCTAGAAGTAGCTGTTCTTGAACTTGACGTTGACAACAGAAGACTTGCTCTTGGTCATAAGCAATTGGAAGAAAATCCATGGGATACTTTTGAATCTGTATTCCCAGTCGGATCAGTTCATAAGTGTACTGTAGTTTCTAAGAATGATAAAGGTGCAGTTCTTGAATTGCCTTACGGTCTTGAAGGATTTGCAACAGTGAAGAACTTGGAAAAAGAAGACGGATCTCAAGTAGAGGTTGGTGAGTCTTTGGATTTCAAAGTTTCTGAATTCTCTAAAGATGATAAGAGAATCGTTCTTTCTCACACTGCCATGTTCAGAGAGGATACTTCCAAGCCTGCTAAGAAAGAAGCTAATAAGAAGAAGCCTGAATCAGGTTCTACTTCTAACTCTTCTTCTTCATCCTCTTCTTCAGCTCCAGCTGAGAAGTCAACTCTAGGTGACTTGGACGCTCTGACTCAATTGAAAGAGCAAATGGAAGGAAAGAAGTAAGAAGCTATATTCTAAATATTAGAATCAATTCTGATTACTTAATATATTGAAAACGCCGACTGTAAAGTCGGCGTTTTTTTTTTATTTTTAACCACGGAGGTCGCTAAGGTTTCGCAGAGGGTGCAGTTTTGCAGGTTGTCCTGCTTCTCCAGAAGCTGGATATTTTACAGTCTTGCCTTTGGTAATAAGTCTTGGAGTTTTTATTGGACATATGTACCAACGACACAATCAGAATCAGCCCTGAATACAGCGAAGCGAAATTCAGAGCTTGTGAATATACTTGTCTATCTAGAGTGCCAACAGCACGATCAGTAATAATCTTTCTAATCATAGAGATCACCAAGGTTCGCAGGAGGTTGCGGTAGTGAGGCTGATCGTCTCGGAATGCTATCGGAATCTAAACTTTGATATTTATTATTCGATATATTTTTTGTAGCATTTCAACTCCTACATTCGTCTTGACTAAACTGTTTTTATCATTATCGTCGATCTTATGAAAAATGCTCTTTTATTTTCTGTTTTCTTATTAGCAGGCTTCTCGGTCACACCTCAATCAACCTTAGAAGTGCGAGGATATTTTGGGGTTTCAGGAGCCATTGCTAATTGGAGCGAAGATTAGAATGAAGCTAGCTCTTTAGAATTGGACAACTTTAAAGAGTTTGGTATTCTACTTTCGAAGAGCATAAGTAAGAATTATCGCTGAGTGGAGGTATGAATTATTCGTTTGCAAATGTGGATTATTACCCAAATCCCCCCCCTTGTATATCTTGTAAGTACGGTTACTCACATAATCTGGATTTCAGGATGCTTTCTATTCCTGTCTATGCCTAATACATAGCTTAGGGAGGATTTTTTATGCAGTAGTAGGGCCAATCTTAGATTTTCAGCTATCAGAGGGGAATAATTTTTCTAATCAAAATGGAGTAGGCTATTTGGTAGGCGTGGGCGCAAAGTTGAATCCTGAGAAGTGTTCCTTCTCTATTTTCACCAACTACAAAAGACATAACGTGATTCCTTTTGAAAAGGAAGGCAACTACAAACAAGTCTTGCAGGAGCTGGGGATTCAGCTTGGACGTAGGGTATAGTCTTTGGTTTTTAGCAGGGAAAAAATAGCAACCATTCAGCTATATAAAAAAAGCATCCGTTTTAGCGGATGCTTTTTTGTTGAGGTCGAGAGCGGATTCGAACCGCTGTAGAAGGTTTTGCAGACCTCTGCCTAGCCACTCGGCCACTCGACCAATCAGAATTGGAATGCAAATGTAGTTATTATCTCTTAACCTGCAACAAATCACTTAATTATTTTAAAAATTTCATATCAAAATAGCCCGATCGTTAATATGAATTCAAGAATTCAGAGAGTTGTACCGTGTGATTTCAATGCAGGTTTAGAAACGGTGCAAAATACATTCTATTTATAAAGATTCTAAATAGAATTTTACTAGCAAAATTAACTTCAATTAACTGGAATACAATGAGATATGAAATCAAATAGAGAGCACACCTACTATGTGTCATGTATCAACTCAAGTTTGAAAAATAGGCTTCGGGTAGTACCTTTGCAACGGTTATAATAAACCGCATAAACTATTTAATTAGCTATAATATGTTATCTAAACGCTCGTTAGTAGGGATTCGATTGAATTTCCACATGCTGGCATTGCTGTTTTTCATGCTGTTAGGGACGCAAGCATTTGCGGTCGATCCATCAGTAGATGAAAGTCCAGAAGCTGTAGCAGCAGGCAAAGCAATATTCAAGGCCAACTGCACTACTTGCCACAAGTTGGATCAAAAATATATCGGTCCTTCATTGAGAGGAGTTACGGAAAGAAGGGATCCTGTTTTGGTTAAAAGTTGGATCAAAAATTCAGGGGCTATGATAGCGTCTGGAGATGCCTATGCTGTAGCCTTATTTAAAGAGTACAACAACTCAAATATGCCTGCTTATGGTTTCTTGAGCGATGCTGATTTGGGGAATATATTGTCCTACATCGAATATGGAGATAAGGTAGATCCAGCGGCTGCCGCTGCTGTAGGAGCAGAAACTGCTGCTGGTGGTGCCGTTGTAGCAGGTGGAGGAATTCCAAACGAATACTTAACGGTGATTCTTGTAGTTTTGGTAGTAGTACTACTGCTTATTTTGGTAGTGTTAGGATTAATAATCTCTGTATTGACCAAATACCTTACTAAGCAGGATCTTGATGTGGATGAGAAGGAGTTTGTCACGCAAAAGACCAACCTCGGTAAAGTATTCAAGAGCGACATGTTCGTGGTCATTGTGACTGCACTAGTCATTGCGTTAGTGGCCAAAACAGCTTTGGATGGACTTTACTCTATCGGTATCCAGCAAGGATATGCTCCTACTCAACCTATAGCTTACTCACATGCACTTCACGCAGGTACCTTAGAAATCGAGTGTCAGTATTGTCATACTGGTGTCGAGATCGGAAAATCTGCAAACATACCTTCAGCAAACATCTGTATGAATTGCCACACGCACATTCAAAATGTGCAGGGTAAAGAAGGTGTTTCCACTGAAATTCAAAAAATTTACGACGCTGTAGATAACAATCAGCCGATTGAGTGGGTGAGAGTCCATAATCTTCCTGATTTAGCATATTTCAATCACTCTCAACACGTAGTCGTAGGACAAGTTGAGTGTCAAACGTGCCATGGTCCTATCCAGGAGATGGAAGTAGTAGGTCAGCATAGTGCACTTACGATGGGTTGGTGTATTGACTGTCACAGACAGACAGAAATCACTACTGAAGGCAATGCCTACTATGATAAGTTGGTTCAGGTTCACTCAGATTCTAAAGATGCTTTGAAAGTAAAAGACATCGGAGGTTTGGAGTGTGCTAAGTGCCACTATTAATTCATTATATCTTTTCGCAAATTCATTCTTATATCATAAAATGAAGGAAAATAAAAAAACGTACTGGAAGGGGCTTGAACAGCTCAATAACGATCCAGAGTTTGTAAAGAACGCAGAAAGGGAATTCCCTGATCTTCCTTCTGCACTCAATGGAGAAGGTGGTGCTTCCAGAAGAGACTTTATGAAAGTGATGGGATTCAGCATAGCAGCAGCTTCTTTGGCAGCATGCGAAGCTCCTATCAGAAAGATGCTCCCTTATGTGAATAAGCCGGTAGATATCAACCCGTCTATTCCCAATTATTATGCTTCTACCTATGCTACAGGTGGAGATTACGCTTCTATAGTAGTAAAGACAAGAGAAGGTCGCCCAATCAAAATTAATGGAAATGAACTTTCTCCAATCAATAAAGGAAAAGTAAATGCTATAGTTGAGGCTTCTGTACTTTCTCTTTATGATCGAGAGAGACTTGTAGGTCCATATAGCGGAGGCGTTCTAGCAGATTGGAAGACAGTTGATGCACAAGCCAAATCTGCTTTAGCAGGTGCTGGCCCTGTGAAGATCGTGGCAAATACGATCATTTCCCCTTCTACCCTGAAGGCGATCCAACAACTAGCTGATGCAACGAGTAATGTAGAAGTGATCATGTATGATCCACTTTCAAATTATGGTATTATAAAGGCTGCTGAGACTTACTATGGTTCAGCAAATCTGCCTTCCTATTCATTTGACAAAGCAAAAACAATCGTATCCTTCGGAGCTGACTTCTTAGGATCTTGGATTTCTCCCATTGAATTTGCTCGTCAGTATGCGAAAACTAGAAAAATCAGTAAAGAGAAGCCTGAAATGTCTCGACATTATCAGTTTGAATCTACTTTGTCGCTTGCGGGTGCAAACGCTGATTACAGAACACCAATAAGAGCTTCTCAAAGCGGATTGGCAGTTCTTGCTTTATATAATGCTATTGCTAAAAAAGCCGGTGTAGCTTCTGTTTCAGCTCCAGCAGTTGAGATTGCCCATTTGGATAAGGCTGCTGCTGACCTTTGGGCAAGCAAAGGTGCTTCTCTTGTTATTTCTGGATCAAATGATCCAAATGTGCAAGTGGTTATTAATGCTATCAACGAACTGCTTGGAAGCAACGGAGTAACAGTTGATTTCGCTAATCCTTCTTATTATAGAAAAGGGGATGATGCCAAAATGAATCAGTTTGTAACTGATTTGAATGCAGGAAAAGTTGGTGGAGTTATTTTCTACAACTGCAATCCTGTTTATGATTTCGCCAGAGGTGCTGAAATAGCTGCAGGAATTGCCAAAGCAAAAGTTAGTATTTCTACCAATGGCACCTTAGATGAAACATCATCTTTGGTACAAATAGTAGCTCCAGATCATCACTTCCTAGAGTCTTGGAATGACTTCGAGCCTAAGAAAGGTCACTTCTCTTTGGCACAGCCAACGATTACGCCACTTTTTGATACGAGACAGGCGCAAGATTCTTTCTTGGTATGGGCGGGAAAAACCACCACCTATTACGATTTCCTTCAAACACACTGGCAGAATGAAGTTTTCACTCAGGTGGAGACCACAGGTGATTTCCAGGGATTTTGGGATCAAACACTCTTCAATGGTGTTTTAGCTATCAACTCTATTTCTGAAGCTTTGGCTCCAGTAGGAGATGTAGGTGCTGCGGCTTCTGCAGTATCAAAAGCTTACTCAGCTGATAATGCTTCTGCAGAATTAGTAATTTATACTAAAGTTGGTATTGGTAACGGTACTTACGCAAATAATCCTTGGCTACAAGAATTGTCAGATCCTATTTCTAAGGCAACTTGGGATAACTACCTGACAGTTTCTCAAAAATGGGCTACCGCAAACGGTGTGACTATGTATGAGGGAGAAAGTAGTATGGCCTCCATCTCTGTAAATGGCAAATCTTTGATCGTTCCGATCTTGATTCAGCCTGGTCAGGCGGATGGTACGTTCGGTTTGGCAATTGGATATGGTAGAACAAAAGCTGGACGTGTAGCAAATGGAGTAGGGGTTAACGCTTACGAATTGCTGGATTCTTCCAAAGGCTTTGTCAATTTCGATATCACTTCTGGAGTAGAAGTAGCTGCTACTCGGGACTCTTATAGAATTGCCCGTACGCAAACTCACCAGACTTTCATGGGACGTGAAAACGTGATTCAAGAATCTGTGTTGAGTGAGTATAAAAAAGATAATTCTGCAGGTAGATATCACCCAAAGGTTTATAAGGACGGCGAATTTGTAAAGCCATCTAAAATTTCTCTTTGGTCAGGTCACCAATATTCTCAGCACCACTGGGGCTTGGCTATCGATATGAACTCTTGTATTGGTTGCTCAGCATGTTCTATTGCTTGCCAAGTTGAAAACAACGTGGCTGTAGTAGGAAAGCAAGAAGTATTGAATAGAAGGGAAATGGCATGGATCAGAATTGATCGCTATTATTCGTCAGATGCGCCAGCTGGTGATTTGAGTGCTATGGAAATAGCAGCAAACAATCCTGAGGTTACTTTCCAACCGATGATGTGTCAGCAGTGTAACAACGCTCCTTGTGAGACTGTTTGTCCTGTTGCTGCGACTACCCACTCTTCTGAGGGGCTCAATCAAATGACTTATAACAGATGTATTGGTACAAGATATTGTGCAAACAATTGCCCGTATAAAGTACGTCGATTCAACTGGTTCAAATATCATGATAACAAAGACTTCGCAGGAGTGAATGTTGCTCAGAACGATGATTTGGGTAAAATGGTCTTGAATCCAGACGTAACTGTTCGTGCACGTGGTGTGATGGAGAAATGCTCTATGTGTGTTCAGAGAATCCAATCTGGCAAACTAGAAGCTAAGCGTGAAAAGCGTAAAGTGAAAGATGGCGACATCAATGTAGCATGTGCTGTGGCTTGTCCTACCGATGCGTTGGTTTTTGGGGACATGAATGATACGAATAGTAAGCTTTACCAAATGCTTAAAATTAAGGAGGACACTATTTCTGCCTTGAAGGAAGTGAATGAGGAGAGAGCATACCATGTTTTGGAAGAGATCAACGTGAGTCCTAACGTTTGGTACTTTACCAAAATTAGAAATAAAGACAAAAACGAAGCGTAATCAAAATTTATTAAACTATGCAGGTTACTTCATCCGTACGCGATCCGTTAGTTACCGGAGGTAAATCCTACCATGATGTGACACAGGATGTGTCACGCCATGTAGAAGCAAAGCCAAATATCAGGTGGTTTCTTGCTTTCCTTACTTCTGCCGGGGTTTTGGCTTTAGGATCTATAGCTGTGGTTGCCACACTATGGGAGGGCATTGGAATGTGGGGTCTTAATAAAACTGTAGGTTGGGCTTGGGATATCACAAACTTCGTTTGGTGGGTAGGTATAGGCCACGCTGGCACCCTTATTTCGGCTGTGCTTTTGCTATTCAGACAGAAATGGAGAACATCCATTAACCGTGCTGCAGAAGCGATGACAATTTTTGCGGTTATTTGTGCAGCGATGTTTCCAGTACTTCACATGGGACGTCCGTGGCTAGGAGCTTATTGGGCACTTCCACTTCCAAACGTTTTTGGATCTCTTTGGGTAAACTTTAACTCCCCTCTTCTTTGGGATGTGTTTGCGATTTCTACTTACTTCTCTGTGTCACTAGTATTCTGGTACATAGGTTTGATTCCTGATTTTGCTACCATTAGAGATAGAGCTACTGGTCTAAGAAAGATAATTTATGGTGCTCTTTCATTCGGATGGGATGGCGCTGCAAAATCGTGGAGCAGATACGAATCAGTTTCTTTGATCCTTGCAGGTTTAGCTACTCCGCTTGTATTGTCAGTTCACACGATTGTATCCATGGATTTTGCTACATCAGTGATACCAGGGTGGCATACCACGATCTTTCCTCCGTATTTTGTTGCGGGTGCGATTTTCTCTGGTTTTGCCATGGTTTTGACGCTGATGATCGTAACTCGGAAGGTTTATAAACTGGAAGATTATATTACAATAGGTCATATCGAATTGATGAACATTGTAATTATCATCACGGGCTCTATCGTAGGTATCGCATATATCACAGAGTTTTTCATCGCTTGGTATTCAGGAGTAGAGGCAGAGCAATATGCATTCATCAACCGTGCAACCGGACCTTACTGGTGGGCATACGCAGCTATGATGACTTGTAACGTGGTTTCTCCACAGCTTTTCTGGTTCAAGAAAATCCGTACTTCCATCGTAGCTACTTTCGCTTTGTCTATTGTAGTGAATATTGGGATGTGGTTTGAGCGATTTGTTATCATCGTAACATCTCTACACAGAGATTACCTTCCTTCTTCTTGGGCGATGTTCTACCCAACACTGTCTGATATAGGGATCTACCTATTTACCTTTGGACTGTTCTTCACCCTATTCTTCTTGTTTGCCAAATTCTTCCCGGTAATCAACATGGCAGAAGTGAAAGCGGTATTGAAATCTTCATCTGATAAAGTGAATAAATAATCATGGAAAGAGATACACATTTTGTTACTGGAGTTTATGAAGATGAGGATGTACTGCTTGATGCGATTACTCAGGTGAAATCTTCAGGTATTAAAATTCATGAGGTTTACTCACCCTATCCTGTTCACGGGATAGATGATTACCTTGGATATAAGAGAAGTAAATTGCCAATCGCAGCCTTTTTATTCGGAGTCCTTGGAACCACATTGGCTTTGACCATGCAGTATTATATGATGGCTTTTGATTGGCCTATGATCATCGGTGGTAAGGACTATGGAGCGTTTCCAGATTTCATTCCCGTTACGTTCGAATTGACGGTTTTATTAGCCTCATTCGGTATGGTAGGCGTGTTTATGGTTAGTACAAACCTGAAGCCTTGGGCCCAGCCTAGAATTTTTGATTTGAGAATCACAGATGATAAGCATGTAATGGCAATCGATATAGCGAATAATTCAGCTATTGAGTTGGCTAAGATCGAGGAGATATTGAAATCTTCTGGAGCATCAGAGGTTAATAAAAAAAGTTTTGAATAGTAAATCTGGAAAAATGAAGATTGCTAAAACACTAAGTATTTTAGGGATTGCAGTGGCTGGGATTACCCTTGCTGGCTGTAGAGCTGGAGGAGAGAATCAAGGGTTGGAATTTGCCCCTCAGATGTATCACTCGGTAGCTTACGAGCCTCTGACTCAGATCATGGATTCGGAGACGAAAGGGGACATCATCTCTACTAGAGAAGATGGTAAGGGTGAGTATTACAATAGTAATATTAACAACCCTCACAACATGAATATGCGTGAGCCGGTTGCTAATACCGTTCCTAGAAATAAGGAAGGCTATTTACCATATCGTTACAAAGCTTTTGAAATAGAAGAGGCAAGTGCAACTGTGAAAAATCCAATCAAACTTTCAGATGAAGTTTTGGTGGATGGTAAGAGACTTTTCGGACTTTATTGTACGCCCTGCCACGGAAGTGGTGGAGCTGGTGACGGCAAAGTAGGTGTGATCATCGGTGGTGTTGCCAACCTAACAGGTGGCGCATATGTTGGTCTTTCAGAAGGTCACATATTTCATGTGATTACTAAAGGAAAAGGAAGAATGGGAGCTCACGGTTCTCAGATTACTCCAGAAAACAGATGGAAAATTGTTCACTATGTGAAGCAAGAACTCCAAGGCGGTCAAAATGCTGATAATGCAGTTGCAGCAGTTGCTGACCAAGATGTTACACAAGTAGAAACTCCAGCTAATTAATTATGGCTCACGACTCACAACACTATAATCTGGATCAAAAATTTGATTTCAACGCAGCGACCAAGAAAAGCATATTTACCGTTTTGGGAATCGGTGCAGCATTACTAGTTCTTGGTATCGTAATGGCGATGTTTGGTGGTGGTCATCTCGAAGCAGGAGAAGCTGAAGGCCACGCATTCCATTGGTATGAGCGCCTTTATGCAAATCTTTGGATCAATAACGTATACTTTACTGGTATTGCTATCATAGGCGTATTCTTCTTTGCTATTCAATATGCAGCTCAGGCAGGCTGGTCTACGGCTATCATTCGAGTAATGCTTTCTCTAGGCAACTGGCTGCCAATAGCTGGTATATTGATGATTGTTACGTTTTTCATAGCCAATCATGATTTATTTCACTGGACTCATGCCTACCTATTTGATAAGGCATCTCCAGAATATGATAGCATCATTGATGGAAAAGGTAGCTTCTTTTATTGGCCTATGGCTAAAGGAACATTCCCTGTATTCTATATTTTCAGAATGATCTTGTTCTTTGGTTTCTGGGTATTCTTCTTTAAGAAATTTCAAAGCCTTACGTATAACGAAGATGTGATCGGTGGATCTTCCTCGTGGTATAAAATCAGAAGTTGGTCAGCTTTCTTCTTGATTTTCTTTGCGATCTCATCTTCAATCGCTTCATGGGATTGGATTATGTCAATAGACTCGCATTGGTTTTCTACGCTGTTTGGATGGTACGTGTTCTCCTCTTGGTTCGTTGCTGGATTATCTGCAATTACCTTGATTACAATGTTTTTAAAGGGTCAAGGCCTTTTAGATATGGTTAATGAGAATCATATTCATGACTTAGGTAAATTTATCTTTGGCTTTACTATTTTCTGGGCTTATCTATGGTTCTCTCAGTTCTTACTTATCTATTATGCTAACATTCCTGAAGAGTCAGTTTACTTTATCGAAAGGTTGTCCAGCGATATTTACGGTCCTTACATATTTGTGAACTTAGCTATGAACTTTGTGCTCCCTTTCCTGTTATTAATGACAAGAGATTCAAAGAGACATGGAGTATTCTTAAAACTAGTTTGTGCTATGATCATTGCCGGTCATTGGGTTGATTTCTTCCTGATGGTACAGCCGGGTACTCTTGGTCATAACGGAGGTGTAGGATTTATGGAAGTTGGAATGTTCCTAGTTTATGGAGCAGCGTTCGCATTCGTAGTTCTTTCTGGATTAGCAAAAGGGAATTTGGTTCCTAAAAACCATCCAATGCTTGGAGAAAGTTATCATCATCACATTTAATAAGCCGAAATAATTAAGGTATGTACGGATTTCTGATTGCAGTAGGGGTTCTTTTGCTATTTTCCATAATATGGATGGTATATCGAATCCAAACGTTAGTCTCTGTTGTAAAAGGATCTGATAAGAAGATCGCTTCAGGGAGTAATAAGATAAATGCGATTTTGTTTTTAGTTTTTTTGGTAGGTTCAGGCATTTTAATGTTCTGGTATTCCATCAAAGAATTTAACAACTATCATTTGCCAATTGCTTCTGAGCATGGGGTTGTTACTGATCGTCTGTTTTGGGTGACTATGGCGGTAACAGGTATAGTGTTTTTGATTACTCACATATTGCTATTCATATTTCCATATAAATATCAATACAGCGAAAAGCGTAAAGCGTCTTTCTTTCCTCACAACAATAAGCTTGAGGTTATTTGGACGGTAATACCAGGTTTAGTCCTTGCAGGATTAGTTATTTCCGGTTGGATGGCGTGGTCTGACATCACAGCTCCCGCTCCTGAAAACGCACATACTGTGGAGATCATGGGTTATCAATTTGCTTGGGAAGTAAGATACCCGGGAAAAGACAATGTCCTTGGAGATTATGACTACAGACTGATCACGGCCACGAACTCACATGGTATTGATTTTACGGATAAAAACTCTATCGATGATTTCCCTTCACCGGTGGTAGTTATTCCTAAAGGAGAGCCTGTTCTTTTCAAAATCAGGGCTAGAGATGTGCTTCATTCTGTTTTTGCTCCTCACATGAGGTTAAAGATGGATGCTGTTCCAGGAATGCCAACTCGTTTTTGGTTTGTCCCTACCAAAACTACAGCTGAGATGAGAGTGGAAACAGGAAATCCTGATTTTAACTATGAAATTGCTTGTACAGAAGTTTGCGGAAGAGGTCACTTCGCTATGCGTAAAGTAATTGAAGTGTTGGAGCCAGAGGAGTATCAAAAATGGTATGCAGAGCAAAGATCTTTCATTCAAATGAATCCTGCTTTAGCTTCTGGACTCCCTGCTGAGACGAAAGAGCTTGCAGGAATTCAACTAAGCGAAAACTAACAAACAAAATTATAGATTATGTCAACAGCATCTGTCGCAAATCATGACGCAGCACACGATCAAGGAGATCATGCGCATCATGATAATTTTGTAACGAAATATATTTTCTCACAAGATCACAAAATGATCGCAAAACAATACTTGATCACAGGTATGTTTTGGGCTCTTATCGGTGGTTTTCTTTCAATCCTATTTAGATTACAATTAGGATTTCCTGAAATGGACATGTCTTTTCTTCGCCCCCTTCTTGGTGGTTGGATTGATGAGACGGGACATTTAGATCCTACATTTTATCTAGCATTAGTTACAATGCACGGTACCATTATGGTATTCTTCGTATTGACTGCTGGTTTGAGTGGTACATTCTCCAACTTTCTGATTCCCTTGCAAATTGGTGCAAGAGATATGGCTTCGGGTTTTATGAATATGCTTTCTTACTGGTTGTTTTTCCTTTCCGGTGTGATCATGTTTATTTCACTGTTCCTTAAAACTGGCCCAGCAGCTGGTGGTTGGGTCGTTTACCCACCACTGTCAGCTCTGGAGCAAGCTATCCCTGGCTCTGGACTAGGTATGACATTATGGTTGGTTGCGATGACCTTGTTTATTGCTTCATCTCTTATGGGTGGTATCAACTACATCACCACCGTAATTAATTTGAGAACAAAAGGAATGTCTTTTTCAAAGCTTCCTCTGACTATATGGGCGTTCTTCTTGACTGCAGTTATTGGTCTTTTGTCTTTCCCTGTTCTATTTGCAGCGGCATTACTTTTGGTATTTGATAGAAGTTTTGGTACATCATTCTACCTTGCTGATATCTATATCGGAGGAGAAGCTCTTCCAAATACTGGTGGTAGCCCTGTGCTGTACCAGCATTTGTTCTGGTTCCTAGGTCACCCTGAAGTTTATATTGTATTGCTTCCTGCTTTGGGAATTACTTCTGAGGTAATTTCTACAAACTCTAGAAAGCCAATCTTTGGTTACAAGGCGATGATTATTTCCTTGCTGGGTATTACGGTTCTTTCGTTTGTAGTTTGGGCGCACCATATGTTCGTTTCTGGATTGAATCCATTCTTAGGATCCATCTTCATGTTCTTGACATTGATTATAGCCATTCCTTCTGCAGTGAAAGTATTTAACTACTTGACTACACTTTGGAGAGGTAACCTGATATTTACTCCAGCGATGTTGTTTTCTATAGGGTTGGTCTCCTTTTTCATTTCTGGAGGGCTAACAGGTATTTTCTTGGGCAACTCAGCCATTGATATTCAATTGCATGATACCTATTTTGTCGTAGCTCACTTTCACCTAGTGATGGGTGCTGCTTCCTTCTTCGGAATGATTGCTGGAATATATCACTGGTTCCCAAAGATGTTTGGAAGAATGATGGATGCTAAATTAGGATACATCCACTTCTGGAGTTCATTTGTTGGTGTTTACCTCGTGTTTTTTCCAATGCATTATATAGGTATAGCTGGGTTTCCAAGAAGATATTACAGTTGGACTAACTTTGAATTTGCAAACATGTATACGGATTTGAACATGTTTATATCTGTAGCTGCAATAATAACTTTTGCAGCCCAATTCATTTTCTTATTTAACTTCTTCTATTCTATGTATAGAGGAAGAAAAGCCACTGAGAACCCATGGAGATCAAATACACTTGAGTGGACTACTCCAGTAGTGCCAGGCCATGGCAACTGGCCGGGTGAAATACCTGCTATTTACAGATGGCCATACGATTACTCTAAACCTGGTGCTGAGGAAGATTTCATACCACAGACTGTTCCTTTATCTGCAACTCTTGAGTCTAACCTACCGCACGAGCAAGAACTTGTGAAAGTGGAATTAGAGATTATGAAAGAAGAAGAAGAAGTTTTGGTTTCAAATGAAGCAACTCACTAATAATTCAATAGACAGCTTCCGCCGGGTAAGTTTAATCTCGGTGGTAGCTGTTTATATACTGATTCTCATCGGTGGTGTAGTCAGAAGTTCCGGGTCCGGAATGGGTTGTCCCGATTGGCCGAAATGCTTTGGAAATTTGATTCCACCTACTAGTGTGGATCAACTTCCAGCAAATTATCAAGAGATTTATCTTAATAAAAGATTAGCTAAGAACGAACGGTTCGTGGCAACTCTTGAAAAATTAGGATTTTCAGAAAAGGCAAAGGAAATAGCTAATGACAAGTCAATACTTGTCGAGGAGGAGTTTAATCCTGTGAAAACATGGATTGAATACGTGAATCGATTGGTAGGCGTAGCAATTGGTCTGGTGATAATTCTCACCGTTTGGAAATCATTTTCGCTCGGAAAGTATGATCGATGGATACCGATCTTGTCTACTTTCAATCTCATACTTGTCATTTTCATCGGTTGGATAGGGTCTATCGTAGTTTCTACAAATCTGCTACACTGGATGATCACCTTCCATATGATGCTGGCATTGCTGTTGGTGTCTCTATTGATCTACGTTTATCATAGATCTGGTAGACTGGTCAAAAGCAAAGGAGTGAAAATGGCTGTGCCTAGAAGAATAGAGTTGGTCTTATTGATAGGTATTATGTTAATGCTGATTCAGATTGTCTTAGGAACGCAGGTTCGGGAGCATATTGATGTGATTTCATCTTCCCTAGGGGACATGCTAAGAGACGAATGGGTAGGTCGAATAGGCATAGATTTCTTGATTCATCGATCCTTTTCTATAACTCTGCTAGGAATCCATGTTTTGTACTTCTTTTGGGCATTTAAATATACGCTAAGAAGATCGCAGGTAAATCTTTGGTCTCAGGTCTTGATGATCCTGATTATACTGGAAATAGCTACAGGAATTGCAATGGCATACTTCGGTATACCAGCTTTTCTTCAGCCGATCCATCTCTTATTAGGTTCCTTGATTATCGGAGTGCAAGTTGTCTTGCTGCTTGAAATCAGAGAGAACATTCAGTTTCGATTAAATACAAATTGATCATGAGGACAGTTGAATTAACTGACCATATTAGTAGTTTAGTGATAAGCAAGATTAAAGCTTATGCTGTGTTGATCAAGTTAAGGCTTTCAGCCTTGGTTACCTTCTCAGCAGTATTTGGCTACATACTTGGTGATCGAGGAGTGAGTTTCGGCTGGTCTGGATTTCTTGGATTGGCGCTAGGCGGCTTCTTAATCAGTGGCGCATCCTGTGCTGCTAACGAGATCTTAGAGCGTGATTTGGATAAGCTGATGAAGCGTACTCAAAACCGTCCACTTCCATTGAAACTTATCTCTTTGCAAGAAGCGCTTTGGGTTACTTCTATTGTAGCTATTCTTGGTGTTGCACTACTTTGGTATTTCACTAACCCGCTGACTACTTGGTTGGGGATTTTGAGTATGGTGCTTTATGTATTTGTATACACTCCTTTGAAAAGAGTTGGTCCTATTGCGGTCTTTGTTGGTGCTATACCAGGTGCACTCCCTCCACTTTTGGGATGGACAGCTGCTACTGGTGCTATCACACATGAGGCACTAATCATTTTCGGGATTCAATTTATCTGGCAGTTTCCACATTTCTGGGCTATTGCATGGGTAGGAGATGAAGATTACAAAGCAGCTGGTTTCAAACTGTTACCCAGTGGTGGTGGTAAAGATTTAAACACTGCTATTCAAATAATGATCTATACCCTGTTCTTATTACCTCTGGGATTGCTGCCAAGTTATTTTGGACTTACAGGAATGACATCAGGTATAGTTGCGACAGTGTGTGGGATTCTATTCCTAGCTCAGACATTTTCCTTAATGAAAGATTGCTCAAGAAAATCAGCTTTGAGAATTATGTTTGGCTCCTTTTTATATCTGCCAATCGTACAAATTGCTTACTTACTAGATAAACTACCGTAACAATGGAAAAAGAACTTAAATACGTTGATATGGTAGATCAGCCAATTTCAATGCATCCTAAAAAGTTTGCATTATGGCTTTTCCTAGTGACTATCGTAATGATCTTTGCCGCCCTTACTAGTGCTTATATCGTAAGACAATCAGAAGGTAATTGGCTGGAATACGATTTACCAACTATTTTCTGGTTTACCTCTGGAATTGTTGTTGTTAGTAGCATTTGTCTTCAATATGCGTATTCTGCAGCCAAAAGGGACAACCTTTCGGGTCTTAGAGTAGGTATAAGTTTAGCTGTTCTATTTGGGATAGCTTTCCTTCTAGGTCAGTGGTACAGTTGGGTAGCCTTAGTGGATGAAAATGTGTTTTTCGTAGGAAATCCTTCTGGATCATTTCTCTACGTTATCACGGGATTACATGCTGTTCACTTAATTAGCGGTGTGATATTTCTGATTATTGTATTAATTTCGACTTATAGATATAAAGTGCATTCTAAGTCGATGGATACACTTGAAATGGCTACTACATTCTGGCATTTTCTAGCTGCTCTGTGGTTATATCTATTTATGTTTTTGCTTTTGAATCATTAAAATAAACCTAGTACAAATTAATATCTTATGTCTGCGCATTCTACTGCTATAGGAGTAAGTTCGAAAAGAGGGGTCTGGGGAGGTGGTAACGAACCTCTCAAAGCCAGTTACGGAAAACTCATGATGTGGTTTTTCCTTCTTTCGGATATCTTTACTTTTGCCGCTTTTTTGATTACTTATCTTTCGATTCGTGTCAGTTATCCTGCTTATGCTGGTCCTGCAAAGGATTTTGTAGGTTCCAATGAATACTGGCCGATCCCTGAATTGGTTTTTGATGCCATTCCCTTTGTACATGGAGTTCATGCACCATTGGTATTCGTAGGTTTGATGACCTTCATCTTGATTGCAAGTTCTGTCACGATGGTATTAGCTGTAGAAGCTGGTCACAGAAATGATAGAAATGAAGTAGTGAAATGGATGCTTTGGACACTTTTAGGAGGAATTACCTTCTTGAGCTGTCAGGCTTGGGAGTGGAATCACTTCATCCATGGATCTGAAGCAGGAGCTGTTTTAAATTATATCAACGGTATAAGTCAGAATGTCACTGAGACAGTATTTGGGGCTAATTTGCTGGTAAATGAATACGGACCTGCGTCTTTTGCAAATCTTTTCTTCTTCATTACTGGATTCCACGGTTTCCACGTTACTATAGGTGTGATACTTCTCTTTATGGTGTTTTATCAAGCAGCTGTAGGAGTTTACGATAGAAGAGGTCACTACGAGATGGTCGAAAAAATCGGATTGTACTGGCACTTTGTTGACCTTGTTTGGGTCTTTGTATTTACTTTATTCTACCTGATCTAAGGGCTAAAAATTAGAATTATGGATATTCAAGAAAATAAATCAACTCTTTCAGTTGTTCCTAGGAACAATGATAAGATCAAGAAAATCTGGAAGACAGCTTTGATTCTGGGACTGATCACTGGAGCCGAGTTTATCATGGCTTTCACTATGCCTAGAGGGATATTACTTTACGTTTTATTCATCGTACTTACCATCTGGAAGGCTAAATATATTATGATGGAGTTTATGCACCTTGGCGAAGAGGTGAAGCCTATGATCTATGCTATTTTGGTGCCTATTGTATTTTTGTTCTGGCTGATAATAGTTCTTCTCAAGGAAGGATCAGATATATTTTCGTTACGCTGGTTTTAACCGGTATTTCTAAAGATGTATAAAAAAGAAGGTTTAAGTGGGACACTTTTACCTTCTTTTTTGTTAAACCATTACTATGAGAAGTTTGAGAATATTACAAGGGTTTGTATTGGTTTGCATCCTATTGGTGCCCATTTTAATTTTCCTGTTTCTTAAAGGCTTTGGGAGTAACAACTATGATATTCCTATCTTTTTCGAAAAGGGAGTAGATAATCCATTTAGGGAATGTCCAATAGCTGATACCACGCAGCATTTTATTCCTGAGTTTTCTTTCGCCAATCAGGAAGGGGAAACAGTAGGAAGGTCAGACATGGAAGGAAAGATCACGGTGGTTAATTTTTTCTTCACCTCATGTCCAGGCATCTGTCCCAAAATGTCTGGAGAAATGGAGCGGGTAAATGATATGTTCAGAGATTATGATCAAGTACAGATCATGTCCATTAGTATTGATCCAACTTATGACACACCTGCTATTCTCAAGGAATATGCTGAAAAGCATCATGCAGAAGCTGGTAAGTGGAACTTCTTGACTGGTGGAGTTCAAGAGACCTATGATTTAGCAAAGTGCGGCTTTATTATCCCTAGTGTCGATGGTTTGGGCGTACCGGATGATTTTGTTCACAGTGATAAGTTTGTGCTTACAGATGAACTTGGGCGTATCAGAGGCTATTACAGTGGAACTTCTCGTGAAGATGTAGATTTGTTAATGTTAGAGACTAAAGTGTTGTTACATGCAAGCGAAGACAAATAGTTTGTTAGAGAATGAAGGGAAAGTGAAAGGGTGGATTATTGCCATTTCGGTAATCATTCCGATAGTAGTTGCACTACTTATTTTCATGCCCTCTAAACTGAATTTAGGAGTGGAATGGGTGTATTTCCTTCCTCATCTGAATGCAGTAATAAACTCAGCCGCAACCTTAGCTTTGATTGCTGGATTGCTATTTATCAAAAATGGAAATATTGCTTATCACCGCGCCTCAATGACAGTAGCGTTTGGCTTAGGAGCGATATTTTTGGTGTCTTATGTGATTTATCACGCTGCAGCCGAAAGTACTTCATTTGGTGGAGAAGGCATGATCCGTAATGTCTATTATTTTTTATTGCTCACACATATCGTATTAGCGGCAGTTGCACTTTTCCCAATCCTGTTTGCCTACTACTACGGATATACCGATCAGCGTGTGAAGCACAGAAAAGTTGTTAAATTTGCATTCCCTATCTGGCTTTATGTAACTGTCACCGGTGTGATAGTTTACTTGATGATCAGTCCTTATTATGTACATTAAAAACCTGCGTTCTTCATAATCCGTAATAAATAGCATGAAAAAAGCTTTCAAAATAGTATTCCTTTCGCTCGTTGCTGTTCTGTTTCATTCTGCAAGTTTTGCTCAGTGCGCCATGTGTCGAGCATCTGTAGAAAATAACGTAAGTAACGGAGATACCAGTATTGGGGCTGGATTGAACCTTGGAATCATGTACCTCTTTACTATGCCATATATTATTGCGATGGTGCTAGGTTTTTTCTGGTATCGAAATGCCAAAAAAAGGAAGGCTAAAATATCCTTACCCTAAATGAATAAAAGAGTAAAGTTTGATCAAGGACTTTACTCTTTTTATTTTACGTCTAAATGAAGCATGATTCACGTCTGCTGATCATCTTGATCAGTATTTTCTCTCTTTTAGCTGTATTAGTCCTGAATTTCTTTTTCTTTCAGAAAAGCGACCAGGATACCTACTTGCAAGCTTTACAAGATCGTGTTCAGGCGGTTGATAAGGAGTTTGATGAAGACTATATTCAAATTCTCATGGATGTCAGTCCAGATGATACCTTAAGCTTTGGACAAATAAGTACTCCTGTTCATAGATATCCATTTTTCATATTAAGTCCAGAAAAAGACCTCTTGTACTGGTCAGATTTCACGCTTACCCTTGATTTTTCTCAAGTTGATCTTTCCAAAGAATACCAACTCCTAGAAGATCCTTATGGTACACTTTTTCTTAAGGTTAGAAATGTCAAAAGGAATGGAACTGATTATGTTATGCTTCATGTGCTCCGCTTGATTTGGCCAGGGAACATTGAAAATAATTATCTGATCACTGGTGCAAATCCAAACATCTTTGGAAATGGAAGATTTGAGCTTTTTGCAAATTCTGACGAAGCTTCATCAATAGTCAAGAATCCTGCAGGAATCCCTCTATTTGGGATCAATTTCCTCTTTGGGTACAGTCCAGCGGGTAGGGCAGGGAACCCCGCCATTCTGATTTTCTTTACCTCAGTTTTCCTGTTATATTTCATTTTGAGTTCAGATTTCGTGCTTAGTAAGTGGAAATCTGGAAGAAGATGGCAGTCTATTGGATATGCGATTTTTGTCCTAGGAGCATTTCGAATGATGATTCTCTTGCTTGGTTTCCCTGGAAACTACCTCAATTTGGCTCTCTTTGATTCTTCCAATTACGCCTCATCCTGGTTTAATCCCAGTCTCGGGGATTTGCTGATCAACACCTTAGGTGGGGTTATGATCTTGGTAATGGTGATTTTTCAGCTTGCGTCCAAGTCCATGCATGAGAAGATAAAAGTATTGAAGGCTCAGAATGAGTTTCTTGTATTCTTATTTTTTGCACTAATCGTGAGCTCCATTGGTATGTATTTGGTGTGGTCTCTGCCAAGGGATTTGATGCTCAATTCTCAGTGGGGGCTGGACATTAGCTCCATTCCTTCGTTTGACTGGTTCAAAGGAATAAGTTTTTTTATGCTTTACCTTTGGGGAGCGGTATATGTATTAGTTTCTCTGACCATGTTTAGTTTGCTTTTGGAGATCAATCAGCGCAAAAAAGTCTATTACAAATGGATAGCTATTATCGGTTTTCCCGTTGGCGCTTTGCTATTTTTCTTTACAATTTGGGGTGGGGTGGTTTGGCTTATTCATCTCGGATTTCTAGTAACTATCATACGACTAGAGCTCTTCAAAAATGCTTTTAAACTAGGGCTGGATACTTTTCTCACCTTCTTCTTTGCCTGTTTGGTTACTGCAGTTATTGGCGGTATTAGCACTTTTCAGACTGAGAAAAGTGAGTTAATTCAATCTAAAACTCGCTTCGCAAATCAAAATCTTATTGAGAATGATGTGATGACTGAATTTTTTTTAGGAGAAATATTCACACGTATTAAAAGTGATTTGTTTATTCAAAATAGGATAGCCGATCCACTTTTCTCGAAAGAGCCTATTGAAACTAAAATCAGAAGAATTTATCTCGATAATTACTTTGATCAGTTTGAGGTTCAAGTTCGTATTTTCTCAGCCTCTGGACAACAAATATTGGGTTCATCAGATCCTGAAAAACTCAAGGACATCCAATTGGAATATATCAGAAGTGATTATGCTACGAGCGTAAGGGACTTGTACTTTATTCGCGGCAATGAATCTAATAATGGCAATCGCTTTATAGCTTTTGTGCCACTGAGTAAAGAGGGCTCATCGCTTGGGACTGTGTTTCTTGAACTTCAACAATTGAGGGTTCAGCCTACGAGTGTCTATCCTAAGCTGTTATTGGACAAGAAATATAACGATAAGCTTGATCCAATACTTTATGATTATTCCGTTTTCAAGGAGGACGAATTTATCAGAAACTCGGGATCGTTTAACTACCTGAGCAAAGGATTTGAACGGGTTTTGACTCGGAAAGCTTTGCTGACTGAAGGAATTCATCAAGGCGGATACCATCATTTTGGGATAAAAAATGGAAATGAATTGATAATTATTTCCTCCAGAAATATCTCATTAGCCCATTTTTTTGGGAATATATCGTTGTTCTTCGTTCTTTTTGTGATCATGACTTTCTTAACTATTCTGATCAACACACTGTTCAAAGGAGTCAAGAATTTTGAATTCAATTATTCTACCAAGCTTCAGCTATACCTGAATTTCGCCTTTTTCTTCCCGATCCTTATTATCAGTATCATCACGATTGGTCTTTTGGCAAATAGCTATCGAGATGATCTTGATCGCCAATATATCCAAAAGGCGGCGTTGATCAGAGGGAATCTTGGTAGCTTCCTGAATAACCAAAAGCCTGAAAATGTGAACAGCGATCAACTCAATGAAGAGGTGAACGAACTGGCCAACACAACTGCGAGCGATATTCATGTCTATAGTGTGGAAGGCAAGCTTGAATCCACTAATCGCCCGAATATCTTTGATAAGAAAATCCTAGCTCCACTGATCAATCCAAAAGCTATCGCTGAGATCGAGGAGATGGGGCAAAGTCAATACTTGGCTGAAGAGCAAATAGGAAAACTGCGGTATAAAGCGGTTTATCTGTCCATTCCAGCTACAGCAAAACAAGAGAACCTGGGGATTTTGGCCGTGCCATTCTTTGAATCTGAGACGGAACTAAATACATTAATTGCAGATGTGTTGAGTAATATTTTCAATGCCTTTGTGGTAATTTTTATCTTATTCTTATTCGTTTCTTACTTTGTCTCTACTAATCTTACTTTTCCATTCAAATTGCTTACGCAAAAGCTAAAGGCTACCAACCTGGAGAATAACGAACCCATGTACTGGGGATCAAAAGATGAAATTGGCCTGCTGGTGAATGAGTACAATAACATGCTTTTCAAATTGGAGAACAGTAAAAAAGTGCTTGCTTCTACAGAGAAAGAATCTGCTTGGAGAGAGATGGCAAAACAGGTTGCGCATGAGATTAAAAACCCGCTGACACCGATGAAGCTCACACTTCAGCACTTGATCCGCCTCCAAGAAGCTGGGAGATTGGACGATGCTGAAAAGCTGAAAAGATCGCTTGAAACTTTAATTCATCAAGTAGACGCGCTAAGTGGAATTGCTTCTTCTTTTTCAACTTTTGCCAAAATGCCACTGCCGAATAATGAGTTGATGAATTTCAAATCGGTACTGAATAAGGTATTAGAGCTGTTTAGCGTGGATCCACAAGTGGAATTGGTTTTTCAGGATGATTCATTTGCCAAGAATATTCCCATCATGGGAGATGATAAACTATTCGGTAGGGTGATTTCAAATCTCCTTATTAATGGCATCCAGGCAGTGGAGCCAGGAGTGAAGCCTGTGATCAAAGTATGGCTTTGGTTGACAGATCAAGCAGTTTTTCTGGAAATCACAGATAATGGCAAAGGCATCACTGATGAACTGAAAGACAAGATTTTTATTCCAAATTTCTCCACCAAGTCCACGGGATCAGGTTTGGGATTGGCTATCGCAAAAAGTGGAGTGGAGACTGCCGGCGGCAAAATCTGGTTTGATACTGAGCTGGGAAAGGGTACTACCTTCTATCTTACCTTTCCATTGATGGGATAATTCATCTTTTTAGTACCTTCAAATCAAAAGGCATTTCGGAGTAAGCATGCGCGTTTGGCTACTTTTCTGGGTTTTATTACTTGGCTTTTTTACTTCGGTAAAAGCGCAGGAGAAATGTCGATGGGTAGATTCAGAGATATTTGTCAATCCTACTGTTCCAGATTCACTTTCGATACTTGAAGAGACCATCCGAATTACTGATAAAAGTGGGGAAACTTACGGTTTCAAATACGAGCTTAGCGCGAATACCCTTCAGGTGAATTTTAAAAATGACACTAAGCCAGATTCGCTTTCACTTTGCTACAGAACTTTTTCAACCCGTTTTGATCAGCCCATTGCACGAAGGACTTTATTGACGGATTACGATTCCACTGCTCAGTTTAAAGACAATCGCATGGCAGAATTACCTGTATTCGACTTTAGGGAGGAGCTTTTTCCAACTACCAATCTTTATAAATCTGGAAGTCTCACGCGTGGAATTTCCTTTGGGAATACGCAAAACGTATTTGTGAACTCTGCGCTGAATCTTCAGCTAGAAGGCGATGTAGCTGAAAATCTTAAAATCCGTGCTAGCATCACCGATCAAAATGTTCCTTTTCAGCCTGAAGGAAATACGCAGCAGATTCAGGATTTTGACAACGTGCTAATTGAGCTCTACAATGATGACTTTAGCCTGGCTGCGGGAGACGTGGTGCTGCAGCAAAGGCAGTCTGAGTTTTTGCGCTATTATAAAAATGTTCAAGGATTGCAGTTTACGTCCAATTACAAAATAAATGATAATTGGAAGGCGAGTTCACAGGCTTTTGCCTCTATTGCCAAAGGGAAATTTGCTTCCATTCAATTGCCTATTCTGGAAGGTGTACTCGGGCCGTATCGAATTAGCGGGCCTAATAATGAGCGTTTTGTAATCATAATGGCAAATTCCGAACGCGTCTTTTTAGACGGTAAGCAACTCAAACGTGGGTTCAATGAAGATTTTATGATTGATTACAATCAGGCAGAAATCACTTTCACGCCGAAAGTTCTGATCACACAATATTCTCGTGTTCGGGTGGACTTTGAATATTCGGAGCGCAATTATTCCAGATCCATTATTGGTGCAAACCATACCCAGACCAATGGTAAAGTTGATGTTTATCTGAATTATTATCAGGAAAAAGACAATAGAAACCGTCCTCTTTTTACGGATTTTTCCCAGCAGGAACTAGGACTTTTGGCATCTGTGGGTGATAGTGCGGAATTAGCTAGGATCCCAAGGATTGATAGCGTCGCCTATGATAAGAATAGAATTTTGTATGAGAAAATCACTGATTTCGATGATTTTGGGAGTCCATTGACTTATTATTTTTATTCTTCAGATCCAGAGAAAGCGCATTATGAATTAGGCTTTTCTCAAGTAGGAGCGGGGCTGGGGGATTATAAGCGTTCCAGCCAGTTATCCAACGGGACTGTTTATGCATATGTGCCTCGCTTGAATGGACTTCCTCAAGGTGAGTATTCCATTTTGTCCCAACTTCCGCTTCCTGATAGTAAACGTATGGTGACAGCGGGAACAAGAATTGAGCTTAATGAGTATGAGAAAGTCTATACAGAATTGGCACTTTCTTCTGTGGATCAGAATCTATTTTCTGAGTTTGATGACAATGAAAATCAAGGTCTAGGTATGAAGGTTGGTTTGCAAAGTGACGGTAGGGAGTCTTCACTTTTCAAAGGCTACATCCTAAAAGGTCAGACGGAGTACGAGTACAATTCTACTAATTTCAATTTCATCGATCGATTCAGATATATTGAATTTGATAGAGACTGGGGGCTAAGTCAAGAAGATTTGCAAACTACTGCTGCCGAACAATTTTTCCGTGCTGGAGTTGGTTTTGAGAAAGATGCCTTAAATCGTTTTGATTATCTTTTTTACCTTAGAAATAGAGCGAATGTCCTGAATGGTACGCAGCATTCTGCGAATTGGAATCTTCAACTTGGATCCAAAATCCGTCTTAAACAAGTGTTTTTCAGGCTGAATTCTACCCAGGATTCACTTGCTTCTGACTGGACTCGTTATTTGGGAGATGTGAGCTATAATTCTAAAATTATCGTTCCTGGCTATCAGTTCTCTTTGGACCGAAATGCATTAAGAAGTGCAGAAACAGATTCGGTGGTAAGTACTGCGATGAATTTTTTACAGCATCTGGTCTATTTGCGGAGCAATGATACGCTGAGCTATTCATTCATGGCTGACGCCGCTTTGCGGGAAGACAAGGCTCCGTATGCGGGTCAATTGCTGAAGGATACACGCGCATTCACCTCCAATTTCACTTTCAAAAAACAATGGACTCAGCATAGTCTGAATAGTACGTTTACTTATCGGGAGATTGAGTATTTGCAGCGTGATCTGCCTTCCGAACTTACCGTGATGGGAAAGCTCGATTATCAGGGAAGTTTGGGTAAAAATGTAATTCGGAATGAAATCTCCTATGCAATTGGAAATGGGCGCGAATTGCAGCGTGAATTTGTATTTTTGCCCGCTCCAAATGGTGACGGAACACATACCTGGCGCGACGATAATCAGGATGGTGTCCAGCAATTGAATGAGTTTTACCTAGCGATCAATCCTGAGGAGAAACAGTACATCAAAATTTTTGTACCTACGGATACCTACATTCAGGCATATACTAGTATTTTGAATTATCGGCTTCAGGCAAAATTTCCAGAATCATGGAAAGGGGCTGGCGGCTTGCGTGCATTTATGCATAGATTTTCCAATACCACTAGTTTGAGTGTTGAGAAGAAAGTGACGTCAGATGACTTCGTAGATCGAATCAACCCATTTGTAGGAGGGATAAATCGAGAAGATATTCTGTCACTTCGGCAAGTGATACGATCTAGTTTCTTCTTTAATCGTGCTTCTGCGAAATACGGCTTTGACTTATCGTATTTCGATTCTCAGTTCAAGCAACTGCTTTCTGGAGGTTTTGAGGATTTTATTCATAAAGATTGGAAGTTGAATACACGCTATAATTTCTCTGGGCAGACCACTTTAAGGGTTTTGGCGGGGGCGGGAAATAAACTTTCTGCTTCTGATTTCTTAGATAATAGGAATTATAACATCTCTCAAAACCAAATAGGGCCTGAGTTTTCGTGGCAACCGACTCCTTACTTCAGAACTACCGCTACCTATTCTTTCACAGGAAAAGTCAATACTTCCAATGTAGAGTTTAAAGAAAAAGCACTGTTACATCAAGTTGGAGTCGATCTTCGCTTTGCTCGAGCTGTGAAAACTACGTTGACTGGCAATCTGAAACTGATTCAGATTGACTACAATGGAGTAGTCAATTCACCTGTCGGCTATGAAATGCTTCAAGCATTGACCGCAGGAACGAATGTGACATGGAATGTGAATTGGCTTCAGAAAATAGGGGAAGGACTTCAACTCAATATGGTGTATGAAGGTAGAAATTCACAGGGTTTAGATCGGATTGTGCATGTGGGGAGAATGCAAGTTTCGGCTCTGTTTTGATAAATTAATGTAACTTTGTGTAAGCTAAATAGTTGTCATACTAACTATTAAACTATCAATCAAATGAGCAAAAGCATCCTCGTTACTGGAGGTACCAAAGGAATAGGAAGAGCGATCATTGAGCGCTTTGCAGCGGAAGGTTTTGATATCTTCACCTGTGCGAGAAATGAGAATGATCTGGCTAGTCTAAAGAATTTTATTCAAGTCAACTATCCTAAAATCAAGGTTTTAGCGATTGAAGCAGATCTTTCCAAGAAGGAAGATGTCACTAGATTTGTGAATGAAATCAAAACTGTGACGATTCCTGATGTGCTGGTAAATAACACTGGAGTCTTTCTACCAGGCGCTATTCATAATGAACCGGAAGGAAATTTTGAGCTGATGATGCAGACTAATCTGTATTCCGCTTATTATGTCACCCGGGGATTTGTAAATGAAATGATTGAAAAAAGAGCAGGACATATATTCACGATGGGATCAGTCGCAGGACTTACTGCTTATCCAAATGGAGGAACGTATGCCGTTTCCAAATGGGCCATGCTGGGTATGACCAAATGCCTTCGTGAGGAGTTGAAGCCGCACCAGATAAAAGTAACCTCCATTTTAGCTGGAGCAACTTACACGTCGAGCTGGGAGGGATCAGATTTGCCAGAAGAAAGATTTATGAAAGCGAGCGATGTAGCCGAAAGTGTCTGGTCTGCCTATAACCTTTCGCCCCAGTCTGTTGTTGAAGAACTAGTTATCCGACCTCAATTAGGAGATATATAAACCCCATGGAGCCAATTATCAAATCATTAGATCAGCTTTATTGCGACAGCTTGACGAGTTATTCGCGGCGGAAAACCATTCCGGTAAAAATCGGAAATGTCATCGTAGGCGGAGATAATCCGATCGTGGTACAATCCATGACTACTATCGATACCATGGATACAGAGGGCTCTATCGAGCAAAGTATCCGTATGATCGAGGCAGGTTGTGAACTCGTAAGAATCACTGCTCCAAGTATAAAGGAAGCGGAAAATCTGCGACAGATTAAAGATGGGCTGCGCAAAAGAGGTTACAATACGCCATTAGTTGCCGATATCCACTTTACGCCAAATGCTGCTGAAGTAGCTGCTAGGATTGTGGAAAAAGTACGTGTGAATCCGGGGAATTATGCAGACAAGAAGAAATTTGAAGTAATAGAATATACAGATGCGACCTATCAGGATGAGTTAGATCGAATTCGAGAACGTTTTTTGCCGTTGGTGAAAATCTGTAAAGAACATGGTACAGCGATGCGGATTGGAACCAACCATGGTTCGCTTTCTGATAGAATCATGAGTAGATATGGTGATACTCCGCTTGGAATGGTGGAGTCAGCCTTAGAGTTTTTGAGGATTTGTGAGGATGAGAGTTATTTCGATATCGTGATTTCGATGAAGTCTTCCAATACGCAAGTGATGGTTCAAGCCTATCGTTTACTAGTTCAGAAGTTGGAAGAGGGCAGTTTCAAACCTTATCCTTTGCACCTTGGTGTGACAGAAGCTGGAGAAGCGGAAGATGGCAGAATCAAGTCGGCTGTTGGGATTGGGACGTTGCTCGAAGATGGACTTGGAGATACCGTTCGTGTTTCCCTGACTGAGGATCCTGAGTTTGAAGCTCCAGTTGCCAGAGCTCTGATTGATCGTTATGCCCATCGTGCAGGGCATGCTGAGATCAAGCCAATTCAAGATTACCCAGTTAATCCTTATCAACATTTTAAGCGTCACAGTGCTGAGCTTTACAATTTTGGGGGTCATAATGTACCGCGTGTGATTACTGATATCTCCAAAATTGACAAGATCACGGAGAAAGAAATGAAGTCAGTTGGTCATTTCTATTTGCCAGAATTGGACAAATGGAAAATGAATGATCAAGGATGCGACTTCGTTTATTCTGGCGCAAATCCGATTCTATTCATGCTGCCAAATGGAATGAAGGAAATCCAAGATGCAGCGATTTGGACTACAGGTTCTGATCAGCAGAATAAATTTCCGCTTTTCGACTTGGTGAGTTTTTCTTCTTCGGACACGTTTCATTCAGAATTGAATTTCTTGGAGATTTTTGATACGGAAATAGCTGAAGCCATTACTCTGACTGTAGAAAGAAAAGATACCGTCTTGATCTTAAAGACAGAGAATAGACATACAATGCCAGCATTGAGAAGAGCTTTTGTGAGTTTGCTGGAAGCTAAGTCTGAAATCCCTGTGGTAGTGAAAGTGAGTTATCCAGAATTATCTCAGGATGAGACGATGCTTTATGCTGCCACGGATGTGGGAGGTTTATTGATCGATGGGTTGGGAGATGGGATCTTTATTTCCTTGGAAAAGGCACAAGCTCAATCCAGAGAAGAAATCCTAGCTCAGATCAAGCTTCACAATTCTGTTGGTTTTGGCGTACTTCAAGCGGCACGGACTAGAATGTCGAAGACCGAATACATTTCTTGCCCTTCTTGTGGCAGGACACTATTTGATCTTCAGGTAACTACAGCGATGATCCGTAAGCGAACGGATCACCTCAAAGGTGTGAAGATAGGGATCATGGGTTGTATCGTGAATGGGCCAGGAGAAATGGCTGATGCAGATTACGGTTATGTGGGTTCTGGAAAAGGAAAAATCACACTTTACAAAGGCAAAGAAGTAATGAAGCGTTCTGTCCCTTCAGAAAAAGCTGTCGATAAATTGATAGAAATAATCAAAGAAGATGGGATGTGGAATGAGCCAGAAACGATGTAACCTTTCAGGTTTTATACAACTCGAACGTGTTGATTAGAGATTTCAACCTTCGTGCTAACCTGCTTCTCCAGAAACGGATTTTGGTGATTTAATTAAACCATTATCCAAACCTGTCTGTTTACCCAATAAAACTAAGCCATGTCTGACAATAATAAAGTAAAAGGATTCTTCAATATGGGTGAATTTGGAAACTACTTTTTGCGTGTTTTCCAAAAGCCTGACCCAAATCAGAAATCTAATTACAACCTTCGCATGATGCACGGAATCAATAAGATTTCCATTGTCGTGTTTCTGTTGGCTATCATTTTTTGGATTGTGAAGCGATTTATATAGCTTTTTTTTAACCGCTGTGGCTAAAACTTTTTCTTCTATTAGTGGCTTAAGTCTCCAGATTTGAACCAAATAAGTCAGTTTAAAATAGCTGTCACCTTTGAGTTTCCTTCCTGGTCTTTCTGGTTAAAAAAATCCCAAAAAAAAGGGTTCGAAGATAATTCGAACCCTTTTTGTTATAATTATGTGTATTTACGCAACTGGCTGGTAAAAGATCTGAAGCGACTTGTTATATGGGAAAACAGTAGTATTTAGGCCACACTTCTGTCACCCGTCTCCTGTCTTCCGACCTTTTGAGCAAAGACAGTATGACTGCTGACATCTTTGCTGATAACTACATCATAAACTATCTTCTATTTAAAACGCCACTACCACTTTGCTGTGGGCCGAGAAACTGCTCCATTCTTAGCTTTAGCTCTTGGGCTTTTTCTTCATAGCCCCTTTCTTCCAGAAGTGGAATGAAATACTTAATCATTTCAACAGATATCATCATCTCTCTGTCGTATTCTCTGTTTTCGCTGGTATAAAACTCGATCATATCCAGTGACTTTTTAGAGACTTTGTCGATGATATCCAGTGCTTTTTCATCTTCTCCTACTTCAAAGAAAAGAGGAACTGACTGACCGCTGGAGAGGTCATAAGGGATTGCTTCATTTGGCATGACTTCTAATCCATAGTTAAGAAGTGTCGCTGCTTTTTCCATATCTCCTTCTTCAAGTAAAGCAATTACAATGCTGTTTAGGGCGCTTCGATGATTGGATGTAAATCTTCTGTATTCCTCATCCAAATAAGCATCAGGATTGTTCATGCCTCGGAAAGCAAACTTGGTCATGTAATTTTCATATGCCAAATCAGTATTTACCAGCTCTTCACGCACGTAATCAGGCTTTTTCACAGGAAGTAAACGGTAAGTCAGTCCTTCCATTACTACATGATCTTGTATGTTAATGCCAATGCTAGCAAGAGAAGTATTATTGAAGTAAATCGGTCTTTCCCAATTATTGGAAGCAATTAAGTCAATCAGCATCAAAGTGCCCTTGGTGACGTAATTTCCTGTGATCTGAAGATTCATTTGCGGAGCGAACAAAGAAGTGAATTCTTCTGGAATGATGTCCTTATTGGCAACGGCAGCGCTGTCAACTTCCAAAATCAAGTTTCTCGAAGGAACCATGTTTGCTACAGATTTACCACCTGTTTCCATTTTCAGAAGATCAGATCCTGCATTCAAAAGCTTTAAATACTCCTTTACAGAAATTGCATTGATATTTTCTCTTTCCATTACATAAAGCACATCATTTGTGCCTTTCTGATAACGGTTAGGGTCAAGACTGAACGGCAGAGCTTCAGATTCATTGGCAGGTCTAGTCATTTGATCCACATACCAGTCCGTATCGAAGTAACTTAATACAATCACTCTGACATCGGTACGGAAGCCTTCCACTTCCTGGACATACCAAAGAGGGAACGTGTCATTGTCTCCGCCTGTAAATAAGATTGCGTTTGGTGCACAGGAGGCTAGGAAGTTTCTCGCAGAATCTACAGAGAAGTATCTTCCTTTTCTATTGTGATCATTCCAGTTTTGAGCTCCCATCAGGCCTGCTACAGGGATAGTAAGTAGCGTGGCGATAATACCAGCTGTTGCAAGGTTCTTTGTTGCCCGACCTATCATATGTGCGATTGCCATCACACCGATACCGACCCAGATGGCAAATGCATAGAAACTACCTACGTAAATATAATCTCTCTCTCTCGGCTCAACCGGAGGGGAATTCAGGTAAAGTACAAGCACTACACCCATCATCAGGAATAGCATCAAGTTCACATAGAAAGACTTTGGATCTACCTTAGCTTGAAAGAACAGACCGATGATTCCTAGCAATAGCGGAAGCATCAGGTAATTGTTATGTCCTTTATTTTCGGTGATGTAATCAGGATAATCTTTGAAGGCATCTGTGATTCCTATCCATGGCGCATCGCTAAAGTCAGATTCTCGTCCGGAGAAGTTCCACATAAAATATCTCCAGTACATTTTTCCCAATTGGTGAGAAAACATGAAATATATGTTGTCTCCAAAAGTAGGATCCTGGCCTTCTTTTAATCCAAGCTTCTGTCGATAAAGCCTTTTGTGGCTTTCCTGTGTAGAATAAATTCGTGGAAGAATAGTCGTCTTTGTTGGATCGTACGTGTTCTCTAAAGAATAATCGACAATCTCATATTTATCCTTACCCTTCATATAGACAGGAGCGCCTTCTTCCTGAGATACTAGTTGCGCTGTGAAATATTGCCCGTGCAGCAAAGGTCTGTAGCCGTATTGCTCCCGCTTCAAATATGAAACATAGCTTACGATATCTTTTGGTGCATTTTCATTGATAATCGGATCTTGATTCGCCCGCACCACGATCAGTGCATAACTAGCATATCCGATCAGAATGAAGATAAATGATAAAAGTGCTGTATTAAGAATAGCATTCCCCTTTTTGCGAGAATATCTGTACGCATAATATACCGCTGCAAAGAACAAGAGCATGAACACGACAATTCCTGATCCGAATGGCAAGCCTATGCTGTTCACAAAGAAAATTTCCATGGAACCAGCAAGGCTTGGAAGGCCAGGAATAATTAGATTATTGATTATGATTAGTGCGACTCCACCAAGGAACATCGCAAAGATGCCACCTTTGAAAGTTGGTTTTTCGTATTTTTTAAAATAATAGATCAGTGCCAAAGCGGGTAATGTCACCAAGTTCAGCAAGTGGACTCCGATAGAAAGACCCACTAAATAAGCAATGAAGATCATCCACTTGTTCTCTTCTCGAGGGTCTTTGATTACATCCCACTTTAAGAATGCCCAGATTACAATCGCTGTGAAAAACGATGACATTGCGTAAACTTCGGATTCTACAGCCGAAAACCAGAAACTGTCAGAGAAGGTGTAAACCATGGCACCGACGATTCCAGCACCCATTAAGGTGATGATTTCGCCCTTGCTTTCCTGACCTTCTATAACTTTGAAAAGTCTTTTTCCAAATAAAGTAATAGACCAAAAAAGAAATAAGATCGAGAAGCTAGAGAATAGCGCACTTCCGATATTCATCCAATAGGCTACCTGCAGCGGGTCTCCGAAGGCAAAAAAGCTGAACATGCGATAGACCAAAAGAAAGAATGGAGCCCCTGGAGGGTGAGGTACTTGTAACTTGTATGCTACGGCTATAAATTCTCCGGGATCCCAGAAACTAGCAGTTTGTTCGACAGTAAGAACGTAAACCAGAGTAGCTACCGCAAAAACGACCCAACCGGTCAGATTATTGATTTGCTTGTAATTGAGCATTTAATAAGTAGAATTTGACTGGCGAAAATAAAAAAAATAAATGCCAATTAGGGCCATTTTAGGTATTTTAAAACGTCAGCGTATTTACTGTTGCTTCCTGTGTGATAATAATTACTGAGATGAACTGATATTGATTCTACTTTTGTTGTGACAAAAAGACAGAAACTATGCCTACAAAAGCCAAAACATTCCATGAGCTAATTTATGGAGATCAAGCGGTATTGGTGGATTTCTTTGCCACGTGGTGCGGTCCATGTAAAACGATGCAACCAATCCTCGAGGATACTGCTAAGCAAATGGGGGATAAGGTGCGGATCTTAAAAGTAGATGTGGACAAAAACCAATTGGCAGCTAGCAAATTCCAAGTTCGTGGTGTACCTACGTTGATACTTTTTCAGAAAGGTAAAATCCTTTGGAGAGAATCTGGCGTGGTTCCAGCTCACCAGTTAGTCAATACGCTGAAAGCGAATATTGCAGAAACAGTTTAAGCCTTCTGTGACAAAAGTCATTCAGGACTAAAACTCAAACCCCTACTTTTGGGGAAGATTAAAAGAAACACTACAACATTGATATGAAAATCGAACAAATATATACGGGCTGCCTGGCCCAAGGTGCATATTACATTGAATCAGAAGGAGAGGCAGCGGTAATCGATCCGCTAAGAGAAGTTCAGCCTTACATCGAGAAGGCCGAGCGAAGAAATGCTAAAATCAAATATGTGTTTGAGACGCACTTTCATGCGGACTTCGTCTCTGGTCATATAGATTTGGCAAAGAAAACCGGAGCTGAAATAGTCTATGGTCCGACGGATATGAAGCTTGGTTTCAGAGCTCATATTGCTAAAGATGGAGAGGGATTTCAAATCGGAAAAGCCAAAATCAAATTGATCCACACCCCTGGGCATACCATGGAAAGTTCGTGTTATCTGATTTATAATGAGGAGGGAAAGGCTGAAGCGATCTTTACTGGCGATACCTTGTTCATAGGTGATGTAGGAAGACCTGATTTGGCACAGAAAGTTGTAGCTGATTTGACGCAGGATATGCTCGCGGGTTATTTATACGATTCCCTTCGAAATAAGATAATGCCTCTTTCAGATGATTTGATCGTCTATCCAGCTCATGGTGCGGGATCAGCCTGCGGCAAAAATATGAGTAAGGAGACTTCAGATTCTCTTGGTAACCAGAAGAAAACTAATTACGCGCTCCAGGAGATGACTAAAGATCAGTTTATCAAAGAAGTGATTACAGGTTTGACTCCACCTCCAGCCTATTTCCCTCAGAATGTGATGATGAATATCGAGGGATATGACAGCATTGATACGGTTTTAGAAAGAGGAGTGAAGCCATTGACTCCAGCAGAATTTGAAGCTGTGGCTAATGATACTGGTGCTTTGATTCTGGATACTCGTGGGTCGCAGGTTTTTGCAAAAGGCTTTGTTCCAAATTCAGTGAATATAGGAATTGACGGAAGCTTTGCCGTTTGGGTCGGTGCGATGATTCCTGATTTGAAGCAAGAAATATTAGTGGTAGCAGAGGAAGGAAGAGAAGAGGAAGTGATCACTAGATTAGCTCGTGTGGGTTACGATTATGCCATTGGCTATTTGTCAGGAGGAATTGATGCTTGGAAGAAATCTGGAAATGAAATCGATGAGATCGAATCTATTTCAGCGGATGAGTTAGCACTAAGACAAGCTGAGAACTCAGAAATCAACATTCTCGATGTCAGAAAAGACAGTGAATTCCTTTCAGAGCACGTGGAGAATGCAGAAAATGCACCTCTTGATTACATTAATGATAGCATGCTGAAAATAGATAAGGACAAGACTTACTTCGTGCATTGTGCAGGCGGTTACAGATCAATGATTTTCAATTCAATCCTACAGGCAAGAGGCTACGATAACCTGATCGATATCAAAGGCGGATTTAAGGATATCAAGGAGTCGGGAAAGTTTGAAGTAAGCGATTACGTTTGCCCAACAACGTTACTATAAGTAACAAGTAGCAAGTATTTAGACTTAACATCATAAATACAAGAGTCAGGAAACAAGAGTCAAGATGGCAACCGTGGTCTGTGTCCTCTCAGACCATTTGCATTAAGATCACCAAAGAATAAAAAGTAACCTAGGATTTGTTAAACACAAGTATTTAGGTACTCCAGTCTTCGGTCCTTAAAACCAAAGGGAATAAAGTTTCTGTCCTCTTTGCAAATCATTATCTAGTAAAATTACCCTAATACAAAACTTATGAATCAATTTATAGACTGGATTTCCCAGCCTTGGCCATGGTATGTGGCTGGTCCAATGATCGGCCTTACCGTCCCAGCTCTTCTAATTTTGGGAAACAAGAGCTTTGGAATCTCATCATCCCTTCGTCATGTCTGTGCGATGTGCATTCCTGCGAAGATTCCCTTTTTTCAATACAATTGGAAAAAGGAAATGTGGAATTTGGTGTTTGTCCTAGGCGTAATGACTGGAGGATTTGTAGCAACTACTTTTATGTCAAATCCTGATGAAATAGTCATTGCTACGCAAACTCAAGCTGATTTGGCTGCATTGGGGATCACAGATTTCTCTGGCTTGATGCCTTCAGATATTTTTTCTTTGGAAAACATATTCACAGCCAAAGGATTGTTATTCTTTGTTCTGGGCGGATTCTTGGTTGGTTTCGGAACGCGTTACGCAGGAGGTTGCACCTCTGGTCATGCAATCATGGGTATCAGTTCTTTGCAATGGCCATCGCTAGTCGCAACCATATTCTTCATGGTGGGTGGCTTTCTGATGACGCAGGTGTTTTTAGCGCCTTTAATGAAGTTGGTAGGATTTTAAGCTATAGAAAATGAAAGTAGAAAACAGAAATATACAAGAGGCAGTTTGTGATGCACCCAATTCACAAGAGACTGGAGAGAAGGGTTTGGCATTGGTGAAGTACATGATTCTGGGGATTTTGTTCGGAATCGTGTTTGTGAAAGCTGAGATTATCTCTTGGTTTAGAATTCAGGAAATGTTCCGACTGGACTCATTCCACATGTATGGTGTGATAGGCTCGGCGATAGTCACCGGCATCATTTCCATTCAATTGATCAAACGATTAAAAATCAAGTCTATCGCTGGGGAGGAAATCAGAATTCCGACAAAAGAATTCCGTAAAGGACAGATCTATGGTGGATTTATCTTCGGGTTAGGTTGGGCGATTACAGGAGCTTGTCCTGGGCCGCTTTTTGCGCAGATCGGAAGTGGGTTTACCGTAGTGATTGTAACGCTTCTTTCAGCTATTGCCGGGACTTGGGTATATGGAAAATTCTCTGATAAGCTCCCGAATTGATAAGCTAAAAATTTTAAAATTGATTTTAAACGCCACTTTCTAGAAGGAAAGTGGCTTTTTTTAATCAAATACTTTTTTGATAATAAAGCGCACAATAAATATTGCGGTAACGATTACGGCTCCTCCTATGATCAGTTCCATGGTTGTGGGATTAAGTTGAGTTAGGTTAGAGTAACTAGTTTTGAGAGGCAATGTTCAAGGTTTCAAATGATTTTGAGCGAATGTTCTGTAGTTTTGTGGGCCTCTTAAACCTAGCTATTTCATGAACATACTTTCTAAAAGACGAGTTGCCCTAGGGGCATTTTTCTTTTTTGTCGGCCTTTGCTTTGCCTCTTGGGCAGCACGAATTCCAGATATTCAAGCCAAATTCGATCTCTCCGAAGGACAATTAGGGACACTTTTGTTGTTTTTGCCACTGGGATCTGTGATTGGTTTGCCTATCGCTGGCTGGGCAGTTCATCAGTTTGGAAGCCGTGCAGTCGTTATGTTTGGGGCTTTCGCCTATGCCATGACCTTGCCATTGATTGGACTAGCTCCGACTACATGGATGATTACTCCTGTGCTGATCCTATATGGTATGCTTGGGAATGTGATGAATATCTCACTTAACACGCAGGCGTTAGACCTAGAGGATAAGATGGGGAAAAGTATTCTGGCTTCCTTTCATGGCTTGTGGAGTTTGGCTGGTTTCTCTGGTGCTGGATTGGGTGCGTTGTTGATATTTTTCGGTTTTTCACCAGCGCAACATTACTTCGTAGTCATGGCTATTTCGATAATCATTATACTTTCAGCCCAAAGATATATTATCAGAGAAAAGAAGGAAGCTAAAGGAGGAGGCGGATTGGTGATGAAAAAACCAGATGCCCTATTGCTCAGAATTAGTATGATTGCATTTCTTGGTATGATGGCTGAAGGCTGTATGTTTGATTGGTCTGGGGTTTATTTCAAAAAAGTGATCCAATCTGATCCATCTTTAATCGCACTGGGTTATGTTGCTTTTATGGGGGCTATGGCCTCAGGTAGATTCATTACGGATAAAATTGCAGCGAGATTTACCAAAGTTGCTGTGATCCAGGTAAGTGGGGTTTTGATATTTATAGGACTAAGTCTAGCAGTTCTTTTCCCAACGGTAATGATGGCAACTGTAGGTTTTTTATTGGTTGGCCTTGGAGTAGCGTCTATCATTCCACTTTCCTATAGTATTGCGGGTCGTTCGAAGTTATATACACCAAGTGTTGCGCTGGCTTTGGTGTCGACCATTTCATTCTTTGGGTTTTTATTAGGCCCACCTTTGATCGGATTTATCGCAGAATTATTTAATTTAAAAGTATCTTTTGCGCTAATTGCAGTAAGTGGTCTGGGGATTACCGTGCTTTCAAGTGTCAGAAAGGCAGTTTTCCTTATTCCGATCAAGCCTTCACCTAATCGAGTTAAATGAGTTTGAATCCTTTCTTTCAGTTTCACAAAGATTTTGAAGTTCGCTCCTATCAGGTCGATCCGGATGGGAAGTTGAACTTGACTGCATTGTCTAATTTGTTTCAGGAAATAGCCTGGAGACATGCGGATTCCGCCGATTTTGGAAGGAACCTACAAGAGCAGCATTTATCATGGATTATGGCTCGGATGGATATCAAATGTGAGAATCTGCCTTCTTGGGGAGATTCGATCAAGGTTTATACTGCTGGACGGGGAAAAGATAAACTTTTTGCTTTTCGTGAGTTTTTGGTTACAAATACCGAAGGACATACACTCGTTGAAGGGATGAGTTCTTGGGTGCTGATGAATTTGCAAAGCAAGCGCTTACATAAACCAGAAAAAGTGTTGCCTGCTGAGCTGTTTGACCCTGCCGAAAAGCCTGATTGGCAGCCTGAGAAAGTTGAATGTGGCGGAGAGCTCCTGAAAAGTGAGAAACTGAAAGTGAGGTTTTCAGATCTTGACCTGAATAAGCATGTGAACAATACTAGCTATGTACGTTGGGTTGAAAATATCCTTCGAGAAAATGGCTGCGATACGCCGCGGTTTTTGATTAATTACCTGGCCGAATGTGTCATGGGAGATGAGTTGGAGATCCATTTGTTTAAAAATGGAGACGATTTCATCGTTCAGGGAATGGTGGAGGATAAGCAAGTTTTTTTGGCAAAAGCCAAATAATAGAATCTGATTATCCGCAATGATGCCAGTGACCCCTCTTTCTTTGGTTAACTGGCGGGAAGACCGACGACGGGTGACCGAAGTACCGGCAATGCTAGTGTTTAACATACATTAAGCCGCTTTTGGC